>OLJA01000084.1_pt1 | contig 61286 bp, 55 predicted proteins | sample 1601401 | NCBI WGS metagenome assembly OLJA01 (sample SAMN01915217, study PRJEB22387) | human gut metagenome | isolation source: stool | host: Homo sapiens | place: USA | reverse complement strand
TATTCTGCTTAATTGAGAGAAATTTTCTGGTTTACTGGGAGTTTTTTTCTGCACTGTTGAGAGAAAATTTCTCGTGACTTGAGAGCTTTATTCTGCGTTTTTTCCCAGAATAAAACTCTCAATTCGGCAGAAAGTTTCTCTCAATTCGGGCTATTGCGAGTTTTTTTCTGCACAAAAAATTAAAAAAATGCCGGTGGAAAACGCCACTATTGAGAGAAATTTTCTGCAATTTGCAAAGAAAAAAATCATGCTTCAGAGGAAACCAAGGAACAATGTTCGCGTAAAATCGTTCCGGCAGGGTAGGGGGGAGAAGAACTGTTTTTTAATTGCGAGTTTTATTCTGGTAGGAAAATAAAAAAATTAAAGCACTAAAAATAACGAAACAACGATACATATAAACCGTGAAACATCCTGAATTGCGAGAATTTTTCTGCTATTGAGAGAAATTTTCTGACAAAAATCAGAAAAAATCTCACAATGGAAGGCGCTGACTACAGAAGCAAACACATTAGGTACCCTGACAGTTCGGCTTTGCTACTGTATAATTATCAAGGTACCTAATGATTAAAAAGAACGTAAGGGGGGTGTTTTTGTGAAGGAGCAATATAAGCATTTAGACCAAAACAATAAGCTGATCTGGAATTTCCGGGATATCGGGCACACCATGCGCCAGATTGCCGAGGGGCGGGCCAGCCAGAAGCGGATTCTGATTCTTTTGCGGGAGACGGCGGGCATGACCCAGAAAGAACTGACAGCGCGGCTGGGGGAGCAGCCGCGCTCGGCCAACGAGGTGCTCAACAAGCTGGAGCAGGCCGACTTGATTTCACGGACCTCCAGTGAGGCAGACCACCGAACCACGGACATCTGCCTGACACCGGCAGGGGAGCAGCTGGCGCAGGAAGCCGCCGTCAAGCGCAGGGAATGCCATGAGCAGATGTTTTCCGTGCTTTCCGAGCAGGAAAAGGACACTCTGATTGAACTGCTGGAAAGAATCAACGCCCACTGGGACAAGACATATCGGCAGTCAGAAGGGGAATGATATGTGGAAATATGTAAAGCGGTATCTGCCGTATGCGGTGCTTGCGGCTGCGTTTATGGTGGGGGAGGTACTGATAGACCTGCTGCAGTCGGAGCTGATGAGCCGGATTGCCGATGACGGCGTTCTGGGCGTTCATACCGGCGGCGTGGGGGATATGAGCCTGATTTGGGCGTTGGGCCTCAAAATGACCTGTCTGGTTCTGTTTGGCGGCCTCTGCGGCTCTCTGAACAACGCTTTTGTCCATATGACCGGGCAGAATGTCGGCAATGATATTCGTGAAGATGCCTTCCGCAGGCTGATGACCTTCTCCTTTTCGTAGGTGGACTGCTTTGGCACCGGCTCGCTGGTCACACGTTATGACCAATGACATCACACAGGTGCAGAATCTGGTTTCGCAGTTTGTCCGCGGTATGATTCGCACCGGAATGCTGATGTTTGGCAGCATTTTCTTTCTGTTCCGGCTCAATACGCGGTTCGGCCTCATTGCATTGTGCGCGTTTCCGCTGATTGTCGGCTGTATGGGGCTCTGTCTGGCAAAGGCAAACCCACTGTTTACCTGGCTGCAGGCGCTGCTGGATGCAATTAACGCCATCCTGCAGGAGGATATCTCCGGCATCCGCGTCATCAAGGCCTGCATCCGTGAGGGCTATGAAAAGCTGCGCTTCGGCAAGGCAAACGGTGCACTCGTCTGCACGCAATTCCAGGTGTTGACCATCCTTGCCTTTATGAATCCCATCATCAATATCCTGATATATGTGGTGGTGGCCCTGATTCTGCGTGTGGGTACCTTTGAGGTGGCGGCGGGGGGCCGCAACGCCTGGCGTTATAATGGCCGCCATCACCTACACCACCCAACTGCTCAACGGCATTATGGGGCTGACAATGCTGTCCCAGAATATTTCGAGAGGCTTCGCCTCATGGAAGCGGGTCCAAGGAGGTTCTTCACACAGAGCCCCAGCTGCAGGACGGCTCTTTTGACGGACAGACCGAGCAGCACGGCAAGATTGAGTTCCGGAATGTATCGTTTTCCTATCCCGGCAGCGACCGGATGGTTCTGAAAAACATCAACCTGACCATTCGGTCCGGGGAGACGGTGGCCATTATGGGCGCGACCGACTGCGGAAAATCTGCCCTTGTCAACCTGATTCCGCGGTTTTATGATGCGGCGGAGGACACGGTTCTGGTGGATGGTGTGGACGTGCGGGAATACACTCTGCAGGCCCTGCGAAACAAGGTTTCGATAGCACTGCAGAAGGCAGAGCTTTTTCACCAGTCCATTGCCCAGAACATTGCGTGGGGCAGGGAAGGGGCCGACAGCGAGAGCATCCGTGCCGCCGCGCAGGCCGCGCAAGCGGAGGAGTTTATCACCGGCACCGCAGACGGCTATGCAACCACCGTGGCGGCCTGCGGCAGCCATGAGGAACTGTTGCAGAGCTGTAAGGTGTATCGGGATATTTACGATTCCCAGATGGGAAAGGAGGAGCTTCATGCCTGAGGAAAACAAGCTCATGGAACGCAGCATCCCCGGCATGAACCGTCATGAGCGATTTGTTGAGGCCGAGCACGCCCAGAACGCCGGGGCAACCCGCAGGCGGCTTGTCAGCCATTTTGCAAGGGAGAAGGCGCTGGCGGGTAACGCGGCGGGGACAAGATCCTTCCCTACAGGGACACGGTGATTTTGTAGCGCGACAAAGGCGGGGAGTTAGTGACATACATTCACTATATTGCCCAATGAGCATAGCAACGGCCAAAAGCATCTGTAAAACAATATTTGCCACGGAGTTATACGGCCTTTGCCTGTCTATTGAGAGAAATTTTCTGCAAAAAAATAAAAAATCCGGGCAAAGCTGCCCGGGAAACGGATAGGGTATTACTTTGACCAGCACAGTGGCTCGCTGCCATCGTAGGTGAAGCGGCCGTCATTCTTTTCCTCCAACGCCTTAATCATATGGTAAGTGTAGTCGTTGTACGGCGTGGGGATGCCCAGCTCACGGCCCATGCGCATCAACGCGCCGGAGAACATATCAATCTCGGTGTGGCGCCCGGCCTCCAGATCCTGCAGGGTGGAAAACCGCGCCGAGGCCGCCGCAGGGCTGCCGTGGACGGTGGAGGCATCCACCTTGGACATATCAATGCCCTTGGCTGCGGCAATGGCCTCCAGCTCGTTGCGCAGGCCGCTGCGGATGGCTTCCATATGTTCGCTGTCACGGTAACAGCCGATGCCCGCGCCCAGAATGGCCTGCGGCAGATTGTTGCAGACGTTCAGGCGAAACTTGCACCACATTTCCTCGCGGATGTGCTCGGTAACGCGCAGGTTGACCCCGGTACCGGCAAACAACCGTTCCACCGCACCAACACGCGCACTGTCAAACGGCGCGTTCAGCTCGCCATAGATAATGCCAAGGGTGGTTGCGGGGTCAAAGTGGACACCATCCTCGGTGCGGCGGGAGGCTACCTTAATCAGGGCGGGCAGCAGATGTTCTGCGCCCACCCGCGCCCCGATGATTTCCTCGCTGTCCACGCCGTTCATCAGGCTCATCACGGTAGTGTTCTCGCCGACAACTGTCTGGATCGTGTCCAGCGCGCCGGGCAGTGCGCCGTATTTCAGCGCCACAATCAACAAATCCACGCCGTGCGCCTGCTGCGGCGTCCAGACCGGCGGATGATAGACGGTATCATTGATAACACAACCTTGGCGCAGCTTTTCTGCCCGCGCACCTTCGGCAATTACGCCAAAGTGTAGGCCGCTTTTTTGTGCAAGTCCCCAAATCACGTAGGAGCCGACCGCACCGGCACCGAGCAGAGCAACAGATTGTATCTCCATTTTGGAAAACTCCTTTTATCGTGCGGCACTCAGTGGCAGTGCCCGCCGCAGTGGTGCCCCTCGCCGTGGCCGCAGTGGCTGCCCTGCAAGGCGGCGGGGTCACTGACCAGCTTACCCGCCAGCAGCGCCAGCACGGCCTTGTCCGCATCACCGGCGATGCCGCAGTACAGCCGCATACCGGCCCCGATTACGGCGCTTTGGGCACCGCCGCCGATGTTGCCGCAGATGACGGTATCTACGCCGTTGCGCTGCAAGAAGCCGACCACGGCGCTGTGGCCGCTGCCCTCAGTGGAAGTGACCTCGGTGTGCAGAATCATACCGCTTTCCACCGTGTAGAGCTTGAACTGCGCCGCGTGGCCAAAGTGCGCAAACACTGCGCCGTTTTCATAGGGGACTGCAATTTTCATGCTGATTTCCTTTCTTTCCGGTACAAGCCAGTAAAAAAGCCGTCCTGCGCAGTGCGGCAGAGACAGCCCAACATTTTTATTATAGCACGCATAGCATAGGATTTTCAAGGCGGAAACTGTACAAATCAGGCCTTCCAACGTTGTGAAGTCTGCGAATGGACGAATCGGCGGGGGTGTGCTATAGTATAGTCACAGAAAGAAAACAGCCGGAGATAAGGAGCTAAAAGCTCTAAGAGAAGCAAAAGGCCGCCGGCAGTATTTCGTAGGGAAGGAGGCTCAAGTCCGATGGCAAACTTCAAGGATCCCATTCATTACCGGCGGGCCTGGGCCTGCTGACAGAATAAGAACCGCATCCGAAGCCGCAGGTCATACCCTGTAAAAGACATATAAAAACGCGATGCACGGTTGCTTACACTACAGTTGGCAGACTCAGGGGCCGTCAAAACAGACCCCAGAAGATATGAATCAGGACAAGAAAGAAGGCTGGCAGCTATGACTACCGCCGTTCCACCCGACAGAGGTTATCTGCAATTCACCTGATTTATAAGGAGATACTCCGATGTACTAGGAAATAAGGCGAAACGCCTTTGCATAAGACCCCATACAAATCATAAAAAAGGGTATGAGGCTATGACTCCGATCATCTGAATCAGCCGGGACAAGCAATGCTTGCCCCGGCTTTTTTGTTTGGGTAGCATATGGGTCGCCTGCAGTTTCCCGCAAGCAGCCTTTACCGATTGCCCTATAGCCCTGTGGGAAAAATTATGCTAAAATAAGTGCAGAAAATTTCTCTCAATAGAAAAAACGAGGAGGAAACAAAATGCTGCAGCTGTACTGGGGTGACGGAAAGGGCAAGACCACGGCCGCGATGGGTCTGGCGCTGCGGGCACTGGGGCATGGGCAGCGGGTGTCGGTTGTGCAGTTCCTGAAGGACGGCACCAGCGGGGAAATCTCCCTGCTGCGCCGCTGCGGGGCCACGGTGCGCGCCTGCCCGAATGCAAAGTTTACGTGGCAGATGACGGACGCCGAAAAGGCCGAGGCGCGGGCAAACAACAACGCCGCGCTGCAGGCCACACTGGCTGAGCCGTTTGAGCTTTTGGTGCTGGACGAGGCCTGCGCTGCCTGCAAAAGCGGCTTGGTGGAGGAGCAGCTGCTGAAGGTGGCCGCCGCCCGCGCCAAGACCGCCGAGGTTGTGTTCACCGGGCGCGAGCCTGCGGAATGGATGCAGGCCGCCGCGGATTACTCGACCGAAATGCGGGCGGTAAGGCACCCCTATGCGCAGGGCGTCACTGCCCGCGAAGGGGTGGAATACTAAGCGGGGGAGAGGCTCCTCTGCGGCGCGGTCAGCACCCCAAAAGGCTGTGATTTGTTCACTTTGCACAAATATACGCCACGTTTTTTGTCACGCAAAAGCCGGATATTTCAGAAAGGCTACCGAATTTCGCAAATTGCTTCAGAATTGTTGCGGAGTTGCTAATTAACGTGTACAATAGGGAAAGACACCTTAGCGGTGACAAAAATTGGTAAGGAGAAAATCATGGACGAAATCAAAGCACAAAAGAAAGCGCTGAAAAAAGCCTACAAAAAGGCCAAGCGCAAGACCGTGCTGGCGTGGAAGATTCTGACAATCCTCTGCGCTGTGCTCATGGTCGTATTCATCCCGCTTTCCAAGGTTCTCACCACCTTCGACAACACGATTGCGGCGTTTGTTGGTGGTACCTTCTGGGAGCTGGAAAACGAGGACCCCAACGCACAGTACTTCACCAGTGACTTCGCTTCCGCGGAGGAGATGGTGGACTACGGTCTCGTGCTCTGCCAGCAGGTCGAGGCCGAGGGCGCAGCCCTGCTCATGAACAACAACAACGCCCTGCCGCTTGCCAAGGATGCGAAGGTCAGCACCTTCTCTTCCTCCAGTGTGAACCTGGTCTATGGCGGCACGGGCTCCGGCAACATTGACGCTTCCACCGCCGACACCCTGCGCACCGCGCTGGAAAAGGTGGGCGCAACCGTCAACCCCACGCTGTGGGACTTCTACACCACCGGTGCCGGTAAGGACTACGTCCGCGCAGGCAGCGGTACGGTTGCCACCGAGAGCTCTGCTACCGCGGAGGTGCCGTGGGACGTCTACACCGATGAGGTGAAAAACAGCGTGGCCGACTACGGCGATGCCGCCATCGTCACCCTCTCCCGCGTCGGCGGTGAGGGCGCAGACCTGTCCTACGGCGAGGTCAACTATCTGGCACTCGACGAGAATGAGAAGGCACTGCTTGCCAATCTGGCCGAGATGAAGAAGAACGGCCAGATTCAGAAGATTGTTGTGCTCATCAACTCTGCCAATGCCCTGCAGGTCGATTTCCTGAAGGACAACGAGTATGACATTGACGCCGCCCTCTGGATTGGCGATGTGGGCATCACCGGCATCAACGCCGTGGCCCAGATTCTGGTCGGCGATGTGAACCCCTCCGGCAGCCTGGTGGATACCTACTGCTACGATAACTACAGCGCCCCCGCTATGTGGAACTTCACGCCCACCGTCTATGACGGCTATGTTGAGGGCGGCGATGTCCCCGAAAAGGGCAGCACCTATATGATTTATCAGGAGGGCATCTACGTAGGCTACAAGTACTACGAGACCCGCTATGAGGACTTTGTCACCGGAAGCGGCAACGCGGGGGACTACGCCTACAGCGACATTGTGGCCTATCCCTTCGGCTATGGCCTGTCCTACACCGATTTCAGCTACAGCGATATGAACGTGCAGTATAATGCCGCCGACGATACCTATGACGTCAGCGTCAAGGTCACGAACACCGGCGCTGTGGCCGGTAAGGAGACCGTGCAGGTCTACGTCCAGAGCCCCTACACCGAGTATGACAAGGCCAACGGCGTGGAGAAGTCCGCCGTGGCGCTGGTCGGCTTCGGCAAGACTGCCGAGCTGGCCCCCGGTGCAAGCGAGACCGTCAAGATGACCGTCAACAAGCGCGACATTGCCAGCTTTGACACCTACGGCGCAGGCACCTACATTCTGGATGCCGGTGACTATTACCTCACCGCCGCTACCGATGCGCACAACGCTGTGAATAACATTCTGGCCGCCAAGGGCTACACGGTTGCCTCTACCAACGGCAAAATGACCGCCGACGGCAGCGCCGACATGACCTACAGCTGGACGGAGGACGCGCTCGACACCACCACCTACTCCACCAGCAAGAACGGCACCGAGATTGTCAACCAGCTGTCCTGTGCCGACCCGAACCTCTATGACGGCGAGAGCAACACTGTCACGTGGCTGAGCCGCAGTGACTGGAACGGCACTCTGCCCACCGAGACGGTCAAGCTGGTTCTGACTGAACAGCTCAAGAAGGATCTGCAGGACGTGCGCTACAACGCCGCCGACTACGAGACGATGAACCTGCCTGCAATGGGCAAAGCTAATGGTGTGACGCTGTATGAGATGATCGGCCTCGACTATGACGATCCCAAGTGGGAGAATCTGCTGGACGAGCTGACCTTCGACGAGATGAACACCCTGATTTCCGATGCGTTCCACTGGACGATGCCTGTCAAGAGCGTCGAGGCTCCCGGCACCCGTGACGAGAACGGCCCGCAGGGTCTGACCGCCAGCCTGCTGGGCAGCGATGCCACCCAGCTGACCGCCACGGCCTTCACCTCCGAGGATGTTATGGCCGCCACCTTCAACACCGACCTGATGACCGAGATTGGCAAGGTCATCGGCAACAACTGCCTGCAGGCCGACATTGCCTGTCTGTACGGCCCCGGCAACAACATCCACCGCACCCCCTATGGCGGCCGTAACTTTGAGTACTACTCCGAGGACGGCTTCCTCTCCGGTATGATGAGCGCCTATGAGGTTGCCGCCATTCAGGAGAAGGGTGTTCACGTGGTTATGAAGCACTTTGCGCTGAACGACTGCGAGCAGGACCGCATTGGTCTGGGCGTCTGGCTCAATGAGCAGGCTGCCCGCGAGGTCTACCTGAAGGCTTTTCAGGCACCCATCGAAGTGGGCAACGGCAACGGTGTTATGATTGCCTACACCCGCTGGGGCGCTGTCTGGTCCGGTGGTAACGCGGGTCTGGTCAACGGCATCCTGCGCGGCGAGTGGGGCTGTGATGGTATGGTCATCACCGACAACGTGCTGAACGTCTACGTCAACGGCCCGGACGGCGTGATGGCCGGTGTGTCCATCTATGACGCTATGATGCCCTACGTGACCGATATGCTGCCGCAGTACCAGAATGACGGCGTTATCGTCAATGCAATGCGTGAGGCCTGCCACCACAACCTGTATGCCATTGCCAACAGCTGCGGCATGAACGGTGTGGGCGCAAACACCACCATCAAGGTGGTCCGCCCGATGGTGATTACGATTGTGATTATCATTGCCTGCGCCGCCGTGTTCTTCTTCCTGCTGGGTCTGGTGCTCTGGATTCTGGGTGCCAAAAAACTCCGCAAGACCGAGGAATACAAGGCCTACAAGGACTTCAAGAAGGCAAGCAAAAAGGCTGCACAGTAAAATACGAGCCGTGGTATGATTTGAGTAAAGCCGTAAAGCGGCGAGATATGTAAGAAAATTCCCCTGACTGCTGTATATAAGGCAGTCGGGGGAATTTTGCATAGATGCCACTGTATAAATTTGCACAAGCCCTTGTATTTCGCTGGCATTTGTGGTACTGTCAATAATACGTTGTCGAATAAATCCTCCACTGAGAGGCCTTATGCAGCCTACAACCGTTACCGACATTGAGATGGCGCTCGGTGAGGAGCGCCGCACCATTGATGATTTGTTCAATATGTTGTTTTCCTAAACCGGAACGGAACCGGCAAACACTTTCCATAAGGAGATTTGAATGAGCAATCCGATAAAAGATTTGACCCGCAAGGAATGGATGTTGTGGCTGGGGTCCTTGTGCATTGTGATACTTTCAAACACGCTGACAGAAAATATGGACATTCTGACACTGATTGCCGCGTGTGTTGGCATCACGTCCCTGATTTTTGCCGCAAAAGGAAACGTATGTGCGCAGATTTTAATGGTGGTGTTCAGCGTTCTGTACGGCATCATTTCATGGAGATTCCATTACTGGGGTGAAATGATAACCTATCTGGGCATGGCCCTGCCAATGGCGGTGTGGTCAACGATTACATGGATAAAGAATCCTGCGCCAAACGGAAAAGAAGTTGCCATTCAAAAGCTCAAACCCCGGCACATCCTTGGCGTTATCGTTTTTGCGGCAGTGGCAACGTGTTTATTTTACCGGATTCTGGATGCACTGAACACGCCGCATATCCTGTTCAGCACAATTTCCATTGCAACAAGTGTGCTGGCGGCAACACTTACCATGCTGCGCTCGTCCTATTATGCGCTGGGCTATGCGTCCAACGATATTGTCCTGATTATACTGTGGACGCTGGCCTCCATGGAAAACCCGGTATATATTCCGGTGGTGGTCAATTTTGCGATTTTCTTTTTCAACGATATGTACGGCTTTCTGTGCTGGAAAAGAAGAGAAAAGATAAGCTGCTGATTTTCAATTTATAACAAGCGGCGGGTTCCGGCCCACTGCAACCTGTAAGAGGGGGGCACCGTAGGGTGTCCTCTTTTGCGTTATAGTGATATTGACAATATCATTGTGCGGTGTTGCCATAGGATTACAATTATTGAAAGACGTTTCCATTGCTTTGACCCTGTTAACAAAATTGCGTATAAATGCAAGTGACAGGGAACAGAGAAGCAGAAAAAGCAGGGTATCTAAATGCAATTTATAATATTTCGCTAAATCAGGGTTTAGCGAAATATAGGGGGCGGCTTAAAGAATTCCTAACCGAATTGTCAAAGCTGTGTCAAAGCAAAGCTCTTTCCTGTTTCAGCGGGCACTCTTGAGTGCCGAAAGCGATTTTTCCGTGCAGCTTATGATTGAACGCCATACAGGGCAGGCAGTTTTTTTGCAGGTTGCAGCTTTTGCACGGCTCCTGCGGGTTATGTGCGGCGGTGGGGGGCACTGGGCAGCTGGTGCGAGGAATCCGGCTTGAACACATCACCGAAAGCGCCGACACCTTATATGTTTCGCACAAGGTAATCATATTGGCAAAATCATCGGCGTTGTTGCTATGCATCACCCAGTTGATATGCACGCCATCAAATGCAATATCGCGCAGAAGTTCCAGCGCGTGAATCGCCAGCTCGTACCCATCGCGGGTTTTTGAGCCAATCTTTTTTGTGCTGCCGTTCAGCGAAACAAAAATGCCCCCTACCCCGGCCAAAACGGGTTTTTCGTGATAAGTTCATGCAAAAATACGGTTTAGCCGAGCCATCACATCGACGCTTCGTCCAGCAGGGCCACACGGAAGCTGGCGCTGCCGCGGCATTGGGCGGCTGCTGCGGTGGCGCAGGACTTCCAAAACGTGGCTGCGTGGCGGGCGGCGGCCAAAGCGTCAGGCTCCACCGCGGCAAACGCACCGCACAGCACCGACAGCATACAGCCTGCGCCGGTGACGTGCCGCATCAGCGGACTGCCGCCGCGTACAGTGTACACCGCATGGCCATCGGTAACCAAATCCTCCTCGCCGGAGAGCAGCACAACCGTGCCGAGCTGAGCAGCCAATGCCTTGGCGCAGGCTGCAGCATCCGTGGGCGCGGTCAGGCTGTCCACACCGTGCTCCACCGCGGCAAAATCAGGTGGTACAGGGTCTGCGGTTTCCTCGGTTGCGTTGGCGGAAACTTCTCGGCCGCTTGTAAGCAAAGCGGCCGCCTCACCGTAATTGACCCGGACAATCGTGGGATGTACCTGCTGTAAAAGAACACGTATCTGCGCCAGCCGCCATGAGCTGGCACCTACGCCCACCGGGTCCAGCACCACCGGCACACCGCGCCGGTTGGCTGTACTACCCGCAAGGCGTGCGGCGGTGAACTTGGCTTCATTGGGTGTGCCGGTGTTCAATACCACCGCATCGGCAAGGGCAGCAATCTCTGCCATCTCCTGCGGCGCTTGCGCCATGATGGGGCTTGCCCCTACGGCCAGTGCCAAATTGGCGCAATCATTTGACGTAACTACGTTGGATATACAGTGCAGCAGCGGTTGGCGGCTGCGGATGGCAGCGCGTGCTTCTTCGCAGGTCATGCGTTCCTCTTTCAGCGGGCAAGGCTTGCCTGCATTTTTTTCAGAGTACTGTTCTTTTCCAGTGCAATGAGCACCACACCGGCGATGATGGAGCCACCCACCGTGGACACAAGAAACGGCACAACATAGGCATAAAAGGCGATATCACCCGCGGCCTTGCCCATCAGGAACACCGCCACAGGCCATGCCAACAGTCCGCCGATGATGCCGGTGCCAAAGACCTCGCCCGCTAAAGTGGCCAGCAAATTCTTCGTCTTATGGTACAAAATGCCGCAAAGCAGCGCGCCACACATACTGCCCGGGAAGGCCATCAGGCTGCCAAGGCCCAGCAGATTGCGCAACAGGCTTGCCACAAAAGCCACGGCCACGCCATACCACGGGCCCAGCAGAACGGCGCACAGTACGTTGACCATATGCTGTACCGGCGCGCACTTGCTGCCGAACACCGGGAACGAGAACATACTGCCTACAACGGCCACTGCACATAATACGCCGGCCAACGCGATTTTTTTTGTATTTGTTTTCATTTTGGGTCTCCTTTTCCTTGTAAATGCGACATGAAAAAGCGGAAGAGCCGCCGCCAAAACCGCGCACAGCTCCCGCACGGGCCCACTGCACCCCGGATACATGGGTGCATGGTGGTCGGTCGAAGCTCACTGGCTTCCTCTCACGCCGGAACACGGCTTCCCATCGCGGACACTGCAAAGGCCCAGGGCGCTCCCCCTCGGCCCGCGGATTCTGACGGTCTATCTCTTCCCTTCTCCCAAAATTTCAAAAATAAAAGCAGGGTGCCGATGGGTAGCCCTGCAAAAAAAGACGGTATTGAGTCCTTCCTACGGTGGCATAATCCACATCAGGTCAAAGGGTCGAAGCGGTGTGCTTCCTCTCAGCCGGACCTCCGGCTCCCCTGTTCTTACCACGTATGGTACACCTTTGCGCCGGGGTTGTCAAGTGCCGCTTGCATTTTTGCCTTGGCGGGGGTATAGTGGTAGCAAACAACCCCAAGGAGGCTCTTTTTATGAAAGTTTTGCCCGAACAGCTGCGGCTGTATGCCGTGACCGACAGCCGCCATCTGCAGGGGCGCACCCTGCTGGAAACCGTCTCTGCCGCGCTGGACGGCGGGGCCACCTTTGTGCAGCTGCGCGACAAGGACTGCTCCCCCGCGGAGCTCTTGGCTGAAGCCCGCGCGCTGGCAGCGCTCTGCCACACCCGCGGTGTACCCTTTGTGGTGGATGATGATGTGGAGGTAGCACTTGCGTCCGGTGCGGACGGTGTCCATGTGGGGCAGAGCGATATGGCTGCCCGCCGCGCCCGCGCCCTGCTGGGGCCGGACAAAATTCTTGGCGTATCAGCGCATAACGCCGCCGAAGCCCTGGCGGCACAGGCGGACGGTGCGGACTACCTTGGCTGTGGCGCGGCGTTTGTGACCGGCACCAAGCTGGATGCGCACCCGGTCACCGCCGAGACGATGACCGCCGTGACCCACGCCGTGACCATCCCGGTGGTAGCCATCGGCGGCATTGACGCGGGAAATATCCTGCAGCTGCAGGGTCGGGGCCTGGCCGGTGTGGCCGTTGTCAGCGCAATTTTTTCTGCCCATGACCCCGCGCAAGCCAGCCGCGAATTGCGCGCATTGAGCGAGCAGCTGTAAGCAGCGGAAAATTTATCTTGCAAATGCCGAGCAGCTGTGCTACTATATTTTTGTACAAAGGGGAGCTTGCGTCAAGCAGGCTGAGAGTGGGCTGTGTTGCCCTGACCCGTAACCTGATTTGGATAATGCCAACGTAGGGAGATACAGCGCTACCAGTGCGGGTGTGCCCTATTTGGTACATCCGCACTTTTTTGCGGTACATTGGGGGCACCACCTTGTGCCGCGTTACAAAACTTGCTGTACAGAAAGGAAGCATAATCAATGAGAACAGCATTGACCATTGCTGGAAGCGATTCCAGCGGAGGCGCCGGAATTCAGGCAGACATCAAGACCATGACCGCCAACGGCGTTTTTGCCATGAGCGCTATCACGGCCCTGACCGCCCAGAACACCACCGGCGTGACCGACATCTTCGAGACAACCCCGCATTTTCTGGCCGAGCAGCTGGATGCCGTCTTTACCGACATCCGCCCTGATGCTGTGAAAATCGGCATGGTATCCTCGGCAGCACTGATTGAGACCATCGCCGCAAAGCTGAAGGAATACAATGCAGCGCATATTGTTGTGGACCCTGTTATGGTGGCCACCTCCGGCGCAAAGCTGCTGCGGGATGATGCCGTGACCGCCCTGTGCAAGAACCTTCTGCCGCTGGCAGAGGTGCTGACCCCCAACATCCCGGAGGCGGAGATTCTGGCCGAAATGCCGATTCACAACGCATCCGATATGGAGCAGGCCGCCAAGGTCATCAGCGAGCGCTACGGCTGTGCGGTGCTCTGCAAGGGCGGGCACCAGATTAACGATGCCGATGATCTGCTCTGGCGGGACGGTGCAGGCCAGTGGTTCCGCGGCCGCCGCATTGATAACCCCAACACCCACGGCACCGGCTGCACGCTGTCCAGCGCCATTGCGTCCAATCTGGCAAAGGGGTATGACCTGACCACCTCGGTCGAGCGCGCCAAGGCGTACATCTCCGGCGCGCTGGCCGCCATGCTGGATCTGGGCCACGGCTCCGGCCCGATGAACCATATGTTCGCGCTCAAGGGGGATTTTGTCGAATGAAAAAAACTTCTACCTTTCAGAACGGCCTGATTTGGTTCGGCGCGGGCGTCTCGTTGGCAGAAATCCTCACAGGCACGTCCTTTGCATCTCTCGGTATGGCAAAGGGCTTTGCGGCCATCCTCCTCGGTCACATCATCGGCTGTGCCATGATGCTGCTGGCGGGGCTCATCGGTGGGCGCACCGGCCGCAGTGCGATGGAAACCGTCAAAATGAGCTTCGGCCAGAAGGGCGGCCTGCTGTTTGCCTTTTTGAACGTGCTGCAGCTTGTGGGCTGGACGGCCATTATGATTTATGACGGCGCGCTGGCCGTGGGCGGCATTTTTGATATTGGCCGCTGGGTCTGGTGTCTGGTTATCGGTGCCCTTATCGTGTTGTGGATTGCCGTGGGCGTGACCGATTTGGGCTGGATTAACAAAATTACCATGGCCGCCTTGTTTATTTTGACGCTTGTCCTGTGCAAGGTTATCTTCTTCTCCGGCAATACAATGGCCGGTGTGGCGGACGATGGCCTGACCTTTGGCGCAGCGGTCGAGCTGGCTGTGGCCATGCCGCTGTCCTGGCTGCCGCTGATCAGCGATTACACCCGCGACGCCGAGAAGCCCACGCAGGCAACGTGGGTCAGCGTGCTGGTTTACGGTGCGGTGTCCTGCTGGATGTACGTCATTGGCATGGGCGCAGCCATTTTTACCGGCGAGTATGACATTGCCGTCATTATGGTAAAGGCGGGGCTGGGTATCGCCGCACTGGTAATTTTGGTGCTTTCCACCGTTACAACGACCTTTTTGGACGCATGGAGCGCCGGTATCTCGGCGGAGAGCCTTTCTGCAAAGCTGAACGGCAAAAAGACCGCCATCGTGGTGGCGGTCATCGGCACGGTTGCCGCCATCCTCTTCCCGATGGATGACATTACCGGCTTTCTGTACCTCATCGGTTCGGTTTTTGCGCCGATGATTGCCGTGCAGATTGCGGATCACTTCCTTTTGAAGCGTGACCGCTTTGCGGTAGCTGCCGATGCCCGCAACCTTGTTATCTGGGCAATCGGCTTTGCGGCTTACCGCCTGTTGATGGGCGTGGATACGCCGGTCGGGTACACCCTGCCCGATATGGTGCTGACCGTGCTGCTCTGCCTTGCAGCCGAGAAGCTCAAGCCCACCCGCGCCAAAGCTGTGTAAACAGGGCTGCATGATTCAAAAGACCGGCGTCTGCCATTGTGGCGGGCGCCGGTTTTCTGTTCGCGGTATGTACTTTTACGGCAGCGCCTTCCACAGCGGCAGGCGATGGAGGGCGCGGACAATGTTGCACTGCTCCAGCAGGGTGCCGTCAGCATCGCACATCGTGGCGTACCACATAGGGGTGCGCAGGGTGTTGATGGCGGGGTCCAGCAGATGCTCCACACCGCTGGCGTACTGAAAATGCAGATGGCTCAGCAGCCGGTCTACTACCCATTCAGCGAGGTGGTGCTGGACAATGGCCGCAGGCTGGTTTCCAGTGATTTGCAGCAGGACGCTGACGGCCGCTATCAGATTGATTATGCTGATTTTGAGGCTAAAATTGTCGATAATCAGGCCAAGCTGTTCCTGCTGTGCAGCCCCCACAACCCGGTTGGCCGTGTCTGGAGCCGCGAGGAGCTGCTGACGCTCGGCCGCATCTGCCAGAAGCACCATGTCACGGTTTTCAGTGACGAGATTCACGCCGACTTTGTCTGGCAGGGTGAGCATCATGTCTTTGCCGCGGTTTACCCGGCCTTTGCACAGTTCAGTATGATTGCGACCTCCCCCAGCAAGACCTTCAACATTGCCGGGCTGAAGATGTCAAATCTGTTCATTCCGGAGAAGGCGCTGCGCAAGCAGTTCCGCCGTATCTACAATGCCAGCGGCTACAGCCAGCTGAACGCCGCCGGAATTGTTGCCGCCGAGGCCGCCTACACCCACGGCGAGGTCTGGTACAATGCCGTCAATGATTATCTGTGCGGCAATATTGTGTAAATGGCGGAGTTTCTCCGCACCCGCCTGCTGCAGCTGACCATGCACGCGCCCGAGGGAACCTGTCTTGTCTGGGTGGATTTCCGCAGGCTGGGGCTGAACCCCGATGCGCTGGAGGATTTCATTCTGCATAAAGCTAAGCTCTGGCTTGACAGCGGTGCGATTTTTGGCACCGTCGGGCAGGGCCTCCAGCGGTTCAACATTGCCTGCCCCCGCGCCACCCTGACTCAGGCGCTGACCCAGCTGGAGACCGCCGTGAACGAGCTGACGCAATCCTGAAAATTACCTTTGAGTAAACACATATAGAAACAGCGCAGCGCCCTGCGGGTAATTCCACGCAGGGCGCTGCTTTTGCTTTTATGACAGAAAAAACTATGGCTTAGATCAGGCCCATCAGGCTGGGCAGGCCCAGGGACAGGGCCGGGATGTAGGTGACGGCCAGCAGGGCGGCAATCAGCACGACAAAGTAGGGAATCAGCTTGGAGGTGACCTGCTCAATCGTGACATGGCCGATGCCGCAGCCGACAAACAGAACAGAACCGACCGGCGGGGTGATGTTGCCCAGGCACATATTGAAGATCAGCATGACGCCGAACTGAATCTCGGTCATGCCAAAGCTCATGGCGATGGGCAGAAAAATCGGGGTGAAAATCAGGATGGCCGGGGTGATGTCCATGAACATACCGATGACAAGCAGGATGATGTTCATCAGCAGGAAGATGATGTACTTGTTGTCGGTCAGGCTCATCAGGCCGTTGGAGATGGCGGCCGGGATGCCGGAGTACGCCATGACAAAGGACATTGCGGAGGAAGCAGAAATCAGGAACAGGATGATGCCGCTGGTCTTGGCAGAGTTCAGCAGGATGCTCAGGAAGCCCTTGAAATCAATGCTTTTGTAGATGATGGAGAGAATCAGGCAGTACAGAACCGCGATGCCTGCGCCCTCAGTGGCGGTGAAGATGCCGGAGACGATGCCGCCGATGACGATGATAATCAGCAGCAGGCTGGGCACGGCGTCCCAGACGGTTTTCAGTACGCTCTGGCTGTGGTCAAAGCCGGTGGCCTTCATGCCTGCCTTCTTGGCGCCGATGAAAGCGACCACCATGCAGCACAGGCCCATCAGGATGCCGGGCACATAACCGGCCATGAACAGGGTGGAAATGGAGACACCGCCCGCGACGGTGGAGTAGACGATGAAGGCGGATGTCGGAGGAATCAGCAGACCGGTGGGAGCGGAGGCGATGTTGGCGGCGGCGGAGTAAGCCGGGTCATAGCCGTTCTCCTCCTCGATGGGGCTGATGCAGCCGCCCATAGCGGAGGCTGCCGCAACAGAGGAGCCGGACAGCGCGCCGAACAGCATATTGCCCAGGATGTTGGCCTGTGCCATCGAGCCGGGAATCTTGCCGACAAACAGCTGCGCGAAGTTGACCAGGCGCTTGGCAATACCGCCGTTGTTCATGATGTTGCCGGCCAGGATGAAGAGGGGCACGGCCAGCAGAGAGAAGCTCTCCACGCCGGAGTTCATCTTCTGCATCGTGATGAAGGTAATCTGATCCCACGAAAGGGTGGACATGGCGGTCACAATGCTGGACGCCACAATGCTGATGGAGATGGGCACGCCGAGGAACAGCAGGATGCCGAACACGGCGAACAGGATAACGGTCGTCATGGTGATACTCATTTGTCTGCACCCTCCTTGGAATCGACTTTTTCGCCGGTGATGTCCTCATAGATGTTGATAATCTGAGCTAAGATGATGAAAACACCGGAAATCGGGGCGATGGAGTAGACCAGGCTTCTGGGGATGCCCAGCAGGGCGGAGAACTCGCGGGCGGCGGAAACGGCCAGCTTGAAGCCGCCGATCGTGAACACGAAGATGGCCATCAGCAGAATCAGGGCGTCGATGGCGACCAGCAGGGCGGTGTGGGCCTTGCCGGTGAACTTGTCGCGGACAATCGTCAGCGACATATGCTCGCGGGTGGAGAAGGCGTAGGCCGCGCCGATGAAGCCGGTCCAGATCAGGCTGTAGCGGACGAGTTCCTCGGTGAAAGCGACCGGGCTGTTCAGCACATAGCGGGAGAACACCTGAATCAGAACCAGAATCGTCATAAAGGACAGCAGGATGGCGCAGGCGATGCTCAGGACTTTGTCCATCCAGAATTTGATGCTTGCAAAGGTCTTTTTCATGGCTTACTCCTCCCCTCTTGCCTTGTCGATAGTGTCCAGCAGTGTCTTGACACCGGGGTACTGCTCCTCGTAGGCATCAATCATCGGCTGGGTGGCCTCACGGAAGGCCTCCTTGTCGACATCGTAGACGAACTCAACGCCCATCGTCTCCTGAGCTTCCTTGACGGCCTCCTCCACGGCGGTGTCCCACATGACCTTATGGGCCTCGGTGGAGTCGTGCGCGGCCTCGAGGATACTCTGCTGGTCCTCAGGAGAAATCTGCGACCAGACCTTCTCACTCATAATCAGGACGTCGGGAATCATGGCGTGCTGGTCAACGGAATAGACCTTGCAGACCTCGCCGTGCTTGCCGGTGGTCAGGGCAGTCTCGTTGTTCTCGGTGCCGTCGATGATGCCGGTCTGCAGCGAGGTGTAAACGTCACCGTAGGACATGGCCACGGGGATGCCGCCCAGATAGTTCATCATATCGGTCTGGCTCTTCATATCTTGGACGCGAATTTTCAAGCCCTTGAGGTCAGCCGGGGTGCGGATGGCCTTGTCCTTGGTGTAGAAGGAACGTGCGCCGGAGGTGTAGTAGGTCAGCGTGACGAAGCCGTCATCGCCGGTGGAGAGGAAGAAGTCCTGCATCTCCTCGGAGTCCATGACGTGGTAGAAGTCCTCGGTATCATTGAAGATGTAGGGCAGACCGAAGGCGTTGTAGGCCTCGTTGTAGGTGGCAAGACCGGGGGCAGAGACCTTGGTCATGGCGATAACGCCGGCCTGCAGCTGCTCTAGGTTCTCGTTCTCGCTGCCGAGCTGGCCGTTGGGGAAGATTTTGACCTGGATGCGGCCGTCGGTCTTTTCGTTGACCTCCTCAGCAAACTGGGTCATGGCGATATGGACGGTGTGGGTTTCGGACAGGCCGTGGGCCAGCGTGAGCACCAGCGGGTTTTCGGCGCTGTAGCTGCTGGTATCGGCCGTGGTGCTGGACGCGCCGCAGCCGGTCATCAGACCAACGCTGAGCGCAGCCGCAGCACCCAGAGCTGCGATTTTTTTGAACATAGCTTTTTCTCCTTCGGTTTTATAGTGTGGGTGCACCCGGGTTGTTTATTGCTTGTAGGGGGCCTTTATTACATCCCAATCATATCGAACTGCTCAAAGGACACGAGCACCTCGTGGTCGCGCTTGGGGTTGGGGTACTTGACCTGCACGCTCTTGAGGCGCTGGCTGTAGTACCAGCCGCTTTCGGCTTCCTCAAACTTACGGCGATGCAGGAAGTGCGGCAGCTCCTTGCCGTCCAGCTGGACGTAGAACGGCGCTTTCTCGCGGTGAATCATGTCGAGATACATACTCTCGACCGCCGTCTCGTAGCTGCCCTCGTTCGTGAAGCGGACCACTGTCCTGACACCGGCCTCGACCGCAATCTTGGTCTTGAGATAGTCACCCCTGCGGTAGTCGTTGGTGCAGCCGTCGTCCTCGTACAGGGTGAACGCGGAATCGACATCCGGTGCCAGCAGGATTTCCAGCGCGGTGGTCTTTTCGGTCATCAGGTTGTGCAGGGCGTTTCCGCTCATCGGGATGATTGCACCGCTGCGCACAAACAGCGGGATGCTGGCAATGTCTACGGGAACCTCAATCGTCTGGCCGGGGGCGTACTCCTCGCGGGTGTAGAAGTCGTAGAAGCGCTCATTTTTGTTTTCGGTCTTGGGCAGGTAGACCGGGCGGACGGTCTGGCCCTTCTCGACCACGTTGGCGACCAGCAGAGAGTCGCCGAACATGAAGTTGACGCCCTCATCATAGGTGGCGGGGTCATTCTGGAACACGCTGAACATCGGCTGCCAGATGGGCAGGCCGTTCTCATGCGCGCGCTCCATCAGGGAGTAGAGCGTCGGGCTGAGCTTGTAGCGGAAGTCGATGGCCGCCTTGATATACTGCTTCTTGTCACTGTACATCCAGGGCTCGGTGACGGTGTTGTCGGTGTTGGTGGAGTGAATCGAGAAGCGCGGCTGGAAGATGCCGTTCTGCACCCAGCGCACAAAGAGCTCGGCCTCCGGCGAGACGCCGTAGAAGCCGCCGATGTCGCAGCCGTGGTTGGACACGCCGCAGAGAGCCATGCCCAGAATCGTGGCAATGTTGTATTTCAGGGTGTCCCAGTGGGTCAGGTTGTCACCGGCCCAGACCTGCGCATAGCGCTGGATGCCGGCGTGGCCGCTGCGGCAGACCGTGAAGGGGCGGCTTTCGGGGTCGTACTCCTCGATGGCCTCGTTGGACAGCTGGCACATCAGGTTGCTCATGACCGGCTTCATCGTGCCGATGGTGCTGCCCTTGCCCTCAAAGTAGACCTTGGCGTCCTTGTCGACCATGCTGTCGTACTCGCAGTTGTCGTTCCAGATGGAGCGGCAGCCGTACTTGAGCAGATTGTCCTTGATGTACTGCTTCCAGTGCAGGCGGGTGGACTCCTTCGTGTAGTCCACAAAGAGGCCGGGGCCGCCCCACCAGGTGCCGACGGCCAGGCCGTCCACACCGGCGTTGTCGTCGGAGGCGGGCAGGAACATCCCCTTTTCCTTCATCTCGTTGAGCAGCGGATGCACCAGCAGCATGCCGGGCTTGATGTTGGGCGAGACCACGATGCCGCGGTCATGCATCTTGGCGAACCAGTCAGCCGGGTCCTTGAAGCGCTTAGTGTTCCAGGTGAAGGTGCAGCGCTTGATGCCCTCGGGCGTTTCAACGGCGCAGTAGCCGCTGGAAAGCTGGAAGCCGTCCGCAGGGATGCCCTCCTCGCGGGTGGTGTCGATGAAGTCGAGAATGGCATCGTCGCAGTCCTGCGGCAGCTCGGGATAGTACATCGAGCTGCCCAGGTAGCCCAGTGCGGCCTTGGGCAGCATGACGCTCTTGCCGGTCAGGTCGGTGTAGCGCTCGATAATGCTGCGGATGGACGGGCCCGCAATCAGGAACAGGTCAATGTCGCCTGCATCGGTGCGGTAGCTGGAGTAGCGGTGCCAGTAGTTGCGCTTCTCGCGGCCCATGTTGAAGTCGCACTCGGCCGTGTTGTGGTAGAAGTAGCCCACAGCCTGCTTGGTGCCGCGGTTCAGGCGGATATAAAAAGGAATGTGCTTGTACAGCGAGTCGGTCTCCTTGGGGTTGTAGCCCATGGCATCGCCGGGCGCCATATTCATGTACTTTTCGGCCTTGTTGATTTCGCCGGACTTCTCGCCGAAGCCGTAGAAGCAGTCGTCCGCTTCAATCTGGCTGGCGTGGATGCGACGGTGATTGCTGTCCTCACGGTAGGCCAGGTCGGGAATGTCCGCGTGCAGCAGGCTGCCGTCCTTGTCATAGACCATGATGCGGAAGGGTGCCTTCTCAACGACCACCTTCAGGCGGCTGCCCTGAATGACGGCTTCCTTCTCGCCATCGGTCAGGGTGGCGGCAGCGCACTGGACGCGCTTGCGGCAGTCCTTCATCAGGTTATCGGTGCGGGATTCCCATGCGGTCATCGTCAGGCTGTAGCTGGCCTCGTCCCAATCGCCGTCAAAACCGGCGCGGATGCGCAGGATGTCATCCGTCAGGAACCAGATGCGCAGCTCGACAGCGTTGGTGGCAACCGAGTAATAGCTGCCGCAGTCCTTGACTGCACCGCCGGTGTAGCACACTTTCATAGTTTTTCCCCTTTCAGTTTGTGGTTGTGCGTGGCTGGTAAAAACCGTTCTTACGGCAACTCCTGTACAGAATGAACAAAAATAAGTGCTTATTTTTGTTCATTCTGCGTTTATTGCCTTATTTCGCCATTATAATAGCAAATTTATTCACCAATTTCTCTCACTTTTGTAGCATAAATGTTGCAAAATGTGATATAATCGTGGCAAGGAGATTTTTCTGCCGGAGGTGCTGTTCATGCTTATTCAAAAAGTACCGCACTATGTCGATTCTATCCTGACGCAGGAGGTGGCCAGTTCCGCCTTGCAGGGCGGCGATGTGGTGGTGGCATGGTACACCAACCAGACCAACAAACAGTCTGTGGTACACTCGCACCCCTACTATGAGCTGATTCTGCCGGTATCGGGTTCCAGCGTGCGCTATTCGGTCGGCGGCAGCGTGTACGATTTGCATATCGGGGAGCTCATTCTCTTTCCCGGTGGCGTCTACCACTCTGGCAAGTTCAATGTGACCGCAGACACCTCAGAACGTCTTGTGGTGCAGATTGCCCCCGGCATCTGGGAGCGTGCATGGGCACAGGCCGACCTACCCATAGCCCTGCAGCCGGAGCCGCTGATCCTGGACGCGGACTCGGTGGCGCGGTGGGATTTCCGTGGCCTGCTGGAGCGGATGGCGCAGACCGTCTATCTGGAAGCCACCATCCGGGAAACCGTGCAGTGCTGCGAGCTTACCGAGCTGCTCCTGCTGTTCAGCCATCTGATTCACAAACGCCAGAGCGCCCCGCCGCCCTCGGCCACCAGCCTGCTGGTCGCCCGCGCCGTTGAATACCTGCAGGCCAACTATACCGACCCGCAGCTGACGGTGGCCCAGCTGGCCAAATACACCTACACGAGCCGGGAGCACCTTTCTCGCGTATTTAAAGAGTACACGCTGGAGAGCGTCCACGGCTACCTGACCAACCTGCGTATGCAGCACTGCCGCAATGCGATTGCCTCCGGCGTCAGTGTGCTGGACGCCTGCTCGTCGAGCGGATTCACGAATTACAGCAGTTTTTTGAAGAGTTTTCGCGCCCTGTACGGCATCACCCCCACCGAGTACCGCGCCAAGCTCCGCGCCGCGGGCATCCAATAAGCCCGCGGGCACATTCTGCAACATTTTTGTACTTGCAAAAAAGCGGATTCTATACCATAATAGAAGCATTGGCCCTCCCTGTGGGGCGGCAGCCGCCTGCGCAGTGATTTCGGTATTGAAAGCGAGCTGAACCCGCTGGCAGTGGCGGCTACACAGTAACCGGCCATGTACAGACGCTGGTAACCACGGTATAAAATACAGCCCGCAGCAAAATGCTGCGGGCTGTTGTTATATCAGGCTGTGGGCTTCTGGCCGCGTGGGATGAGGACGCGCAGTTCAAACCAACCGTCATGGGTGGTGATGGTCGCGGTGCCGCCATACTTGGCGGCGGTGTTCTGGATACTCTTGACGCCGAAGCCGTGGTAGCCCACGTCCTTCTTGGTTGTGATGGGCAGGCCGTTGGCAAAGTGTAGCTCGCCGTCATAGCAGTTCTCAATGCGGATAGCGGCAAAGCCCTTCTGACGCGCTACGCTCAGATGGATGAGCCGCCGTTCCGGGTCGGCAATTTTGTCCACACTCTCAATGGCATTATCCAGCGCGTTGCCGAACAGGTTGCTGACGTCCATCACGTCCATAAAGTCCAGCGCCGCACCGTCCGCCACGCAGGTAAGCTGAATGTTTTTGGTGCTGCAGGTCAGGCTTTTGCCGGTCAGCACGGTGTCCAGAACCTTGTTTCCGGTATCGTTCTGCGCCTCATAGGCCTTGATTTCCTGCTCCATCTTGTCCAGCACGGCGTTGCGCTCCTCGCCGCTTTCGGCGCGCAGAACGGCAATCTGATGCTTCAAATCGTGATATTTCTGGTTTATCAGATCAACGCTTTCCTGCCGGATTTTGTAATTTTCATACTGGATGTGCAGCATATTGCGCAAAGCGTCCGCCTCGCGCTGGGTCAACAAATCGCGCAGCTGCGATTGATACGCAAACAGCAGCGCCACGCCGCCAAAGTAAACCACCGTGCGCATGGTGTAAATTTCCATCGTGCCGCGGGCCGAGAACGGCGTTTCCAGCGTGGTGTAGCTGATGCTGGAAAGAATGTAGATAGCCGCAGCAAGCCCCGCCGCAATGCAGGTAGTGCGCGGCCGGATGTCAAACTGGATGCTGCCGGTGTTACCGCCATCCTCCAGCAGCCACATAAGTCCAAAGATGATGCCAAACCCCACCGCAATAAAGCAGCATACTGCGGGAAAGCTCTGCAAATATACATTGCTGCGTGCAAAATAGACGTACATCTGCCATGTCAGCGAGGCTGCAAAGCCCGCCAGAATAAAAGCCCGGGTGCAGAAGTACCCCATCTGCCAGTAATCGCCCTTGGACGCCGCCAGCATAAACAGCAGCATCAGCGCGACCGAAACGGCGTACAGCACATTGAACTGCCAGCCGTTGTAGCCGTCTGTAGCCACCAGATAGATTTCCAGCACAGCAAGAGCCCCGGCGTAGAGCGCCGCCCGCTTGCCGCCGCCAAAGCGCGGCGGCAGAAATTGCAGATATAACAGGCAGGCCAGCCAGTCCGCCGCCGCGGTGACCTGGCGCGGAATGTCCAGTTCATAGTACGGCATAGCGTCACCCCACCCCATTGATGTAATCATTCAGCGCGTCCAGAAACGCCTTGCGCCGCGCACGCGCCAGCGGCACACGGTCACCGTGCACCACGGCATCCTCGCCGTCCATCTGGTCAACGTGCTCCAGATTGACAAGGCAGCCCTTGTTGACGCGGAAATAGCTGTCCTGCGCCAGCTTCTGCTCCAGCTCGGTCATCGAGCCCGGGGCGGTCAGCTCCCCCTCTGCGGTGTGGTACACAAGGTCATGCGCGTTGCTTTCCACCCAGTAAATAGACGATGTATCGAGCTTATGCGCAGTTCCGTGGGCGTTTATCTGCAGATAGTGCCGCGCACGGCGGGCCACGCGCTCAATGGCACGGCTCAGCCGCTGGGAAAACGCATAGTAGGACACCGGCTTCAGCACGTAGTCCAGTGCGTCCACGGCATAGCCCTTGATGGCATACTGCGGCGAGTTTGTGATGAAGATGATGATAACCTCGGTGTCCACCTTGCGGATTTCCTCGGCTGCCATCATCCCATCCATAAACTTCATTTCAATGTCCATCAGGATGATGTCATACACGGCCTTATAGCCAAGGGCAATCTCGTCCCCATCGGAGAATTCCGTCACGGTGAATTTTTCTCCCGATGCAGCGCTGTATTTTTCAATATATTCCCGCAGCCGACTGCGGTAGACAGAATCATCCTCCAGCAGCGCCAAACGAATCATAGTGGCATTCCCCTTTTCGGCTAAGATTTTATTTTCCTATTTCCTCATAACTATAAATGTATCATTTTTGCTGTGAGATTGCAAGCCACCGCGCAGACTTGGCGCAGCGGTTATTTTTGTGCAGAAAATTTTTGCAAACCCCTTGACCTTAAACCCACCTTCAATGATAATCTAACTATAGAGATTTAACCAATAAAAGCGAGGTTTACCACGAATGGATAAGCTAGAAGCATTACGGCAGTATCTGCGGGAGCTGGGCAGCGTAGCGGTTGCATTTTCCAGCGGTGTGGATTCTACCTTTTTATTAAAGGTTGCCCATGACACCTTGGGCGATAACGCCATTGCCGTCACGGCGCGCAGCTGCTCCTTCCCGAAGCGGGAGCTGAACGAGGCCGAGGCCTTCTGCAAAAAAGAGGGCATCCGCCATTTTATCGTCGAGTCCGAGGAGCTGCAGATTGAGGGCTTCTCCCACAATCCGAAGAACCGCTGCTACCTGTGCAAGCATGAGCTGTTCGAGAAAATCATCGCATTGGCGAAGGAAAACGGCGTACAGTATGTGGCCGAGGGCTCCAATATGGACGATAACGGCGACTACCGCCCCGGCCTGCAGGCTGTGGCCGAGCTGCACGTCACCAGCCCCCTGCGCCATGTGGAGCTGACCAAGCAGGAAATCCGCGACTATTCCCGCCAGCTGGGCCTGCCCACGTGGGATAAGCAGTCCTTTGCCTGCCTGTCCTCCCGCTTTGTCTACGGCGAGGAAATCACCGAGGAAAAGCTGGGCATGGTGGACAAGGCCGAGCAGCTTCTGCTGGATATGGGCTTTCACCAGCTGCGTGTGCGGATTCACGGCACGATTGCCCGCATCGAGGTGCTGCCCGACGAGTTTGAAAAGCTGCTGGCAAACCGTGAGGCCATCGTTACCGCGTTCAAAAGCTACGGCTTCAGCTATGTCACAATGGATTTGCAGGGCTACCGCATGGGCAGCATGAATGAGACGCTGGGCCTGAAAAAGTAAGCCCGCCGAAAGGACAGTACAATGGACGCAAAAGAAGTGCTGGAAAAGGTCCGGGACGGTGCCATGAGCGTGGACGAGGCCGAGCAGTTTTTCCGCCGCGCACCGTTTGAGGAGCTGGGCTACGCCAAGCTGGACACCCAGCGGCGGCAGCGCACCGGCTTTGCCGAGGTGGTTTTCTGCAGCGGTAAGGCGGACGAGTACCTTGTCTCCATCTTTACGCGGCTGGCCGCCGAGGAGGGCGAGGTACTGGGCACCCGTGCCACGCCGCAGCAATATGAGCTTGTGCGCGCCGCCTGCCCCGGCGTTGTCTATGACCCGGTTTCCCGCCTGCTGAAGCTGGAAAAGCACGATAAGCCGCGAATTGGCAGTATTGCGGTATGTACCGCGGGCACAGCGGACATCGCCGTGGCCGAGGAAGCCGCCCAGACGGCGGAGTTTTTCGGCAGCAGGGTCACCCGCATCTATGATGTCGGCGTAAGCGGCCTGCACCGTTTGCTGGCCAATCTCGAGCCTATTCAGGCCGCCAACTGCGTGGTAGCCGTGGCGGGCATGGAGGGCGCGCTGGCCAGTGTGATTGGCGGGCTGGTACAGAACCCGGTCATTGCCGTGCCGACCTCCGTAGGGTACGGCGCTTCGTTCGGTGGTGTCTCGGCGCTGCTGACGATGATCAACTCCTGCGCCAACGGCATTGCCACCGTCAACATAGACAACGGCTATGGGGCCGGCTATCTGGCAACGCAGATAAACCGTCTTGCCTGCCAGCCGCCCACAGAGGAGAAAAAATGAGCAAGAAAACGTTATATTTAGAGTGCTATTCCGGCATCAGCGGCGATATGGTCACGGCCGCTCTGCTGGATTTGGGCGCGGATGAGGCTGTGCTGCGCAAGGCGCTGGCTAGCCTGCCTTTGGATGGCTTTTCCATTAAAATTTCCCGCGTCAAGAAGTCCGGTCTGGACGCCTGCGATTTTGATGTGGTGCTGGATGCCGCCCACGAAAACCATGACCACGATATGGCCTATCTCTATGGGGACTATCACGAGCACACGCATGAACATCACCACGACCACGAGGAACACCACGCCGATGCCCCGCATGGGCATGACCATAATGCGCACCACCATGAGCATCGCGGCCTGCACGAAATTCTCGACATTCTGAACCGGGCCGAGCTGACCGATCGTGCCCGCGCCACCGCCGTGCGCATCTTCACGATTCTGGGCGAGGCCGAGGCGAAGGCCCACGGCGCCACGCTGGAAACCGTGCATTTCCACGAGGTCGGCGCGGTGGATTCCATCGTGGACATCACCGCCGCCGCCGTCTGTCTGGACAATCTGGGCATCGACGAGGTCATCATCCCCGCCCTGTATGAGGGCACTGGCACCGTCCGCTGTGCCCACGGCGTACTGCCCATCCCGGTGCCCGCCGTGGCCAACATCGTAGCGGCAGAGCACCTGACCCTGCACATCACCCACGCCCACGGCGAGTACGTGACCCCCACCGGTGCGGCCATTGCGGCGGCGGTGCGCACCAGCGAGGCCCTGCCCTCTGCCTTCACCGTGGAAAAAATCGGTCTGGGCGCGGGCAAGCGTGAGCAGGAGCTGCCCGGCTTCGTGCGTGCCATGCTTATCTGCCCGACCAGTGGCTTCCATACTGCACAGGATACCATCTGCAAGCTGGAAACAAATCTTGATGACTGCACCGGCGAGGCTTTGGGCTACGTGATGGAGCGCCTGCTGGCTGCCGGTGCGCGGGACGTCTACTACACACCTATCCAGATGAAAAAGAACCGCCCTGCGTTCCTTTTGTCGGTGCTCTGCCTGCAGGAGGACATTCCCGCGATGGAGCAGATTATCTTTGCGGAGACCACCACCATCGGCATCCGCCGCACAGAGATGGCGCGCAGCATCCTGACCCGCCGCCTGCGCACCGTGCAGACTCCGCTGGGCTGCGCACAGGTCAAGGAGTGTGCGTTGCCCTGTGAGGATAGCGGGACGCCCGAAACGCGCTGCTACCCCGAGTATGAGAGCCTGCGGGAGCTCTGCCGTGCCAACGGCTGCAGCTATCAGGACGCACTGCGCACCGTATTGAAAGAACTGGAAAAATAAAAGAGGATACAAGGAGAAAAACACTATGCATATGGCAGATGCTCTGCTTGCCCCCGGCGTGGCCGGTATTATGTACGCCTGCTCCACGGCGGCGGCCGGGCACTCGATTCATAAGCTCGACAAGGACAAGGAGGACCAGCTCGTTCCGGTTATGGGCGTGATGGGTGCCTTTGTCTTTGCTGCGCAGATGATTAACTTTACCATCCCCGGCACTGGCTCTTCCGGCCATCTGTGCGGCGGTATGCTGCTCACGGCGGTGGTCGGCCCTTACGCGGCCTTCCTGACGATGATTGGTGTGCTGCTTATCCAATGCCTGCTCTTTGCGGACGGCGGCCTGATGGCGCTGGGCGCAAACGTCTGGAATATGGCGTTCTACGGTTGTTTTGTCGGCGCACTGATTTGGCGTGCCTTTATGCGCAAGGGTATCACGCGCAAAAAAATCATTGCCGCCTCCCTGCTGGGCTGCGTTCTGACACTCCAGCTGGGCGCATTCTCGGTCACGCTGGAGACACTGGCCTCCGGCATTACCGAGCTGCCTTTCACGGCATTTCTGGCGGTGATGCAGCCCATCCATCTGGCCATCGGCCTTGTGGAGGGCGCTGTCACCGCGGCGGTGCTCGTCTTTCTGCAGGAGGCCCGCCCTTCCCTGCTGTGGCAGGCGGAATCCGCCGACAGCCAGAAGCAGCCCATGACACTGCGCGGTGTGCTGGGCGTTATGGCGGTGCTGGCGGCTGTCACGGCGGGGTTGCTCTCGCTGTTTGCATCGGCCTTTCCGGATGGTCTGGAATGGTCGCTGCAGCGCCTGACCGGTAGCACAGAGTTGGAAGCCACCGGCTCTGTGCAGGCGTTCTTTGCCCGCATCCAGTCCCTGACGGCGCTGCTGCCGGACTATAACCTTGCCGGGTCGGAAAGCGCCGCGGGCGGCAGTGCGGCAGGGCTTATCGGCGCCGCCGTTGTGCTGGCAGCGGTTGTGCTGCTGGGCAAAATCATCAAGAAGGCGGCGCACCGGAATGGATCGACTGCACCACGCCATTAAGGATGTACACCGGCTGGACGATCTGGCTGCCCGCGATACGCCGCTGAACCGTCTGCCGCCGCTGGTTAAGCTGGTAAGTGTACTGGTCTATCTTATTTTTACACTTTCATTCCCCAAATATGCCCTGACCGGCCTTCTGGGCATGGGGCTGTACCCGATACTGCTCTGCGCACTGGCAGATTTGTCCCTTTGGGATACGCTCTGCCGCGGGCGCAGTGTGGCGCTGCTGCTGGCAGCGGTGGGCCTCTGCAATTTGTTTTTTGACCGCGCACCGGTGCTGGATTTGGGGCTTGTGGTGCTCTCCGGCGGTTGGGTGTCACTGCTGACGCTGCTTATCAAGGGGATGTTCAGCTTTCTGGCGGTCTATCTGTTGATTGCCACCACCGGCATCGAGGCTGTCTGCACGGCGCTGCGCCAACTGCACGTTCCCCGGGTGCTGGTGACGACGATTCTTCTGACCTACCGCTACATCGTCCTGCTTCTGCAGGAGGCAAACCGCATTTCCACGGCCTACGCCCTGCGTGCGCCGGGTCAGAAGGGCATCCACTTCCGGGCATGGGGCTCGCTGCTGGGGCAGTTGCTTCTGCGCAGTATGGACCGCGCCCAGCTTGTGTACGAGAGTATGCTGCTGCGCGGCTACCACTGCGGCAGCAATGCCTCTGCGCCGAACACACACGCCCGCACCGGCGGTGTGCTTTTTGCCGCCGTTACGGTGGTGTACTGCCTTGTTTTTCGCTGCATCCCGGTGTTTGAGCTAATTGGGAATCTATTTTGAGGAGCGTTGCCAATGGACCCGATTTTAGATGTACAGGGCCTCTCCTTCCGCTATGAGGGCGGACATGAGGGGGCTGTGCTGGATGGCCTTTTCTTCACGTTGGAGCGCGGAGAGCGCGTTGGCCTTGTGGGCTGCAACGGTGTGGGCAAGTCCACGCTGCTCAAGCTGCTGGTCGGCATTCTGCCTATGCAGCAGGGCACGCTGACCGTCGGCGGCCTTGCGATGAACCGCAAAAATCTGCCGGAGCTGCGCCGCAAAGTCGGCTATGTCTTTCAGGATTCCGACAGCCAGCTCTTTATGCCCACCGTGCAGGCCGATGTAGCCTTTGCCGCCGAAAACTACGGCTACCCGCCGCAGGAGGTTGCCGACCGCACCCGCCGCGCCCTTGCCCGGGTGCAGCTTGAGGGCTGCGCCGACAGGCCTGTCTACCGGCTGTCCGGCGGGCAGAAGAAGCTGGCGTCCATCGCGGGCATCCTGACGCTGGACCCGGAACTGATTCTGATGGATGAGCCCTCCGCCGCGCTGGACCCCCGCAACCGCCGCGGGCTGATTCAGATTTTGAATGACCTGCCCTGTGCCAAGCTGATTGCCTCCCACGATCTGGATTTCATCTACGATACCTGTGACCGCGTGCTGCTTTTGCACCACGGACGTCTTGCCGCCGACGGCAGCGCCCGCGAGCTGTTGCGCAACGCTGCCCTGCTGGAGCAGTGCGAGCTGGAGCTGCCACTGCGGTTTCAGCAGGCCCCTTGAGGGCCAGATGCACACCGCACCCCATAAACCTGTTATTTTTATTTGAATAAGGAGGTTCCTACTATGGAAAAATCCAAGGTGTATTTTACCAACGAGCTTACCCCGGAGGCGGTTGTAAAGATGTACCATCAGCTGGGTGTGGAGCTGCCCGGCAAGGTGGCTGTCAAGGTGCACAGCGGTGAGGACGGCAACCAGAACTATCTTCACCCGGAGTTTATGAAGCCGGTCATCGACGCCGTGCACGGCACCGTGGTTGAATGTAACACGGCCTACGGCGGCGCCCGCAATGAGACGCCCAAGCACATTGAGCTGATGAAAAAGCATCATTGGAGCGACTTTTTCGATGTTGACATCATGGACGCCGAGGGCCCAGACGTGGCCTGGCCCGTGGAGAACGGCAAGGTACTGAAGGAAAACTATCTGGGCAAGGACATTGAAAACTACGATAGTATGCTGGTGCTCATCCACTTCAAGGGTCACCCGATGGGCGGCTACGGCGGCGCACTGAAGCAGCTCTCCATCGGCTGCGCGTCCAGCGCCGGTAAGGCGTGGATTCACAGCGGCGGTCAGACCACCGACCAGTACACCCTGTGGGAGCACTGCGCCGAGCAGGACACCTTCCTGGAGGCGATGGCCGACGCTGCTTCCACTGTTACGAAGCACTTTGCCGGCAAGATTGCCTATGTGGCCGTTATGAAGAATCTGTCCGTTGACTGCGACTGCTGCGCCGTGGCTGAGGACCCCTGCATGAACGATGTGGGTATCCTGTCCAGCCTTGACCCTGTCGCACTCGACCGCGCCTGCATCGACCTTGTGCGTAACAGCAATGACCCCGGCCGTGACCACTTTATGGAGCGCGTCAACAGCCGCCACGGCACCCATACCATCGACGCCGCCGAGGCACTGGGCATCGGCACGCAGGATTATGAGCTCGTGCGCGTCTGATTCAAATAAGATCTTGACTTAAACTACACTTTAAGTTGCAGAATACAAGACAAGGGCGGGCACCAGCCTGCGCTTGTTCTGATTCTGAACAGAGGTAGTTCCCATGAAGTACGAAACCAAGGAAGCATTTGAAAAGGCTAATATGTTCGGCCAGGGTGCGCCCAACACGGCCTACGCCCAGTATTTTATCGGCGATTCCTTCCTGAATCCGCTGACAAACCCGCAGTGCGGTCTGTTTGCCGCCAACGTCTCCTTTGCGCCGGGCTGCCGCAACAACTGGCACATTCACCACGCCAGCAAGGGCGGCGGTCAGCTACTCATCTGCACCGCCGGCGAGGGCTGGTACCAGGAGGAAGGCAAGCCCGCCGTCAGCCTGCATGAGGGCAGCGTCATCACGATTCCCGCCAACGTCAAGCATTGGCACGGTGCCAAGGCTGACAGCTGGTTCAGCCACGTGGCGATGGAGATTCCCGGCAAGGACTGCAGCAACGAGTGGTGCGAGCCGGTCACCGATGCGGAATACGCAAAGCTGTAAAGGAGCGATACATATGGCTGTCAAGCAGACTGCAGGCCGCGATGCCCTGGGCGAGTTTGCCCCTAAGTTCGCAGAATTGAACGATGATGTGTTGTTTGGTCAGGTGTGGAGCCGTGAGGACAAGCTCTCTCTGCGGGACCGCTCCCTTGTCACGGTGGTGGCGCTGATGGCGCAGGGCCTGACCGATGAGAGCTTCCGCTATCATCTGATGAGTGCAAAGAAGAACGGCATCACCAAGGACGAGATTGCCGAGATTGTGACCCACGCCGCCTTCTACTGCGGCTGGCCCAAGGCATGGGCCGTTTTCCGCATGGCCAAGGAAATCTGGAACGAGGAGTAAGCATAGCCCCTCTCCCCCGCCCACGGACACATCAATACCAAAACCCCTGCCGTTAAGCGGCAGGGGTTTTGTGAAATATGAGGAATGCCTTTACAGGCAATGGGATAATGGCTCAGCTGTCTTTTTCGTCCGCGTTGGCGGGCTTGCTCCATTCGGTATAGGAAGGCACCTTCGGGAAACGCTTGAGCTCTTTTTTGATTTTGCGAATCATCACGCTATAGGGGTTCAGCACGCCGGTCAGGTACAGCACGGCGGCAAAGATGACAAACACACTTGCAATCAGCAGGTAGCTGCGCTCCTTCATATTGACCGCAACAAGGAACATAGCCATAGCGCCCAGCACCAGCATCTCTGCCGGGTGGTTGCCCTTCTGGCGCTGCTCCTTGGGCAGGCCGCGGATGTCCTGCAGATACATCAGCCAGTTCATATGCTCCTCGCTGATGTGCAGCTCTTCCTTGTATTTTTCCAGGCTGGTGCGAACCGTGCGGTCGGCATTTTTATAGGTGTCACTCTCGTGATATTCCTTTGCCTGCAGCTTTTCTGCCATCGTGTATCATCCTTCCTTCTGGTTTGCGCGGGCGGGCATCTGCAAAAGCACCAGAGCCGCCAGCTCGCACACAATACCGGCTATACCGAACCCATCCATGGTCTGGTTGAACAGCACATAGCCGAACAGTGCAGCCGCAACCGGCTCAAAGGTGGCGGCAATAGACGCCTTGCTCGCGGGAATCGTTTTCAGCGCTGTATTGTACAGCCACTGCGCAACAAGGGAGCATACAATGCCCAGCAGCACGTTGGCCACCAGCGCCTTGGGGGTCAGCACGATCTGTACCGCCCCGGGCAGTTCTCCTGTGCAAGCGCAGAACACAAAGCTGGCCGCGGCGCTGAACAGGAAGGCATAGACAAGATTTGTCATCGCGCTGTATTTTTTGAGCTTTGTTGCCAGCAGAATGTTCTGTACCGCGTAGCAGACCGCAGAGGCAAGACCGAAGCCGACACCGGCTAAGTCCATCGTAATGCCGCCTGCCACGCCGCTGACAAGGGCACAGCCCAGCAGGCTGAGTACAAGACACAGCCCCTTGCGGGCCGTAAAGTGCTCCCCCAGAAACACCACGCTGAACACCATAACAAGGGACGGCATCAGGTAGATGAGCACGGCCGCTGTGCCCATACCCACACGCTGAATTGCGTAGGTATAGAACAGGCCGAACGCAAACAGCCCCAGCGCACCGCTGATGGCAAACCAGCCCAAATCCCGCCGGTCAATTTTGAAATCCTGCGGGCTTTTTACGGCCAGCAGCACGGCGGAGATAACCGCCACGGAGCACATACGAACCAGTGTTATCTGGCTTCCGTTAAAGCCAAGGTCGGTCAGAATATTTACAAATATACCGTTTGCGCCCCAGCACGCGGCAGCCAGCAAAACCATAAGCACCGCGGCGGTTTCCTTCTGCTTCATTCGTTTCCCTCTTGCGTCAGCGTTCAGCCCAAATCCTCACCATTCGAGGCTGTGACCTTCTGGTACCAGTAGTAGCTGTCTTTCTTGCTGCGCTTGCCCGTGCCGTTGAAATTGTTATCATAATCGACATAAATAAAGCCGTAGCGCTTTTCAATCTCACTGGAGGAGCAGGAAATAATGTCGATGGGGCCCCACGGATAGTAGCCGCGCAGGTCAACACCGTCCTTGACGGCCTCCTTCATCTGCTCGATATGAGCGCGCAGATAGTCGATGCGGTACGTATCGTGGATGGAACCATCAGCCTCGACCTTGTCATAGGCGCCAAGACCGTTCTCGGTGATGTACAGCGGCTTCTGGTAGCGGTCCCAGTACTCGTTCAGGGCAATGCGCAGGCCCACCGGGTCGATGCTCCAGCCCCAATCGCTGGCCGGAATATCCGGGTTCGGCACCTGGCCGAGCTCGGTGTGCAGATAGGGCTCCTCGCCGGACAGACGGGTGTAGTAATAGCTCAGCGAGACGAAATCCACCGTGCCCTCCTTCAGGGCCTCCTCGTCACCGGGGTAGAACTCGATGTGGATGTTGTGCTCATCGTAGTAGCGCAGGGCGTAGCCGGGATAGTAGCCGCGCACCATAATGTCACCGTAGAGGTATTCCATCTGGTTGTGCTTCATATTCCAAAGCACATCCTCGGGGCGGTGGCTGATGGGATAGGTCAGGTTGGAGCAGAACATCATACCAATCTGGTTATCAGGGTCGATTTCATGTGCGATCTTGGTAGCCTTGGCGCAGGCAACCATCTCATTGTGCACGCCCTGATACTTGGCCTCCAGCAGGTTGTCCACCTTATCACTGGCGATGCCGAGGTGGTTGAAACTCTCATGGACAATCAGGTTAATCTGGTTGACGATAATCCACTTGTGTACCTTGCCCTTGTAGCGCTTGAACAGCGTCTCGCAGTATTTGACGAAGAAGTCCACCAGCTCACGGCTGGCCCAGCCGTTGTACTTCAGCGCCAGATTCAGCGGCATTTCGTAATGGCTGATGGTAATCATCGGGTCAAGGCCGTTGGCAATCATGCAGTCAATCAGATTGTCATAGTATTTCAGGCCCTCCTCGCAGGGCTCGGCGTCATCACCGTTCGGGAAGATACGCGCCCAGTTGATGGAAGTGCGCAGGCCGTTCATACCGGTACCGGCCAGCAGCTTGATATCTTCCGGATAGGTGTGGTAGAAGTCGATGCCGTGGCGTTTGGGGTAGTACTTATCGTCCTCCTCCATGGCACGCTTGATATAGGCGGTGTCAATCTCCTGATTGTAGCGCTTCTCCGGCGGGATGTCATACTGACTGCGGTTGATATCAGCCAGGCACCAGCCCTTGCCGCCTTCCTTCCAGGCGCCCTCCATCTGGTTGGCGGCCAGTGCGCCGCCCCAGATGAAGTCCTTCGGAAGGCCGTTGTATTTGCTCATCTTTTCCATTTCCGTAGCTCCTTTATAATAAGGTATGAGCCTTGCCATTTACGGCACCACCACACCAATGGAATATATGTGATTTTCAAATGCCCTCAGGCTAAGGCAGAATATGAAACGAGCCGCCATGCGCTGGCATGGCAGCTCGTTTCGGGAAGCTCAAAATATAGGATGAAATCTCTACATTTATAAATGTCTGCTTTTTGTGGGCACGTAAGCGGCTACATTAGCGGCATTATTCCAGCCGTTCGGCGTAGGCGGACCATGCATAGCTGAGGCAGTAGGCGGTGTAGCTGCCGTCCGGCACCTGCAGGCGGAGGGCAGCGGGGGCACCGGCCAGCAAATTCTGCCCTACAGCCAATCGGGCAGGGTCAGGCTGGGTCAATGTGACAGTGCGCAAGGCCGGGCAGGATGTGAACAGGGTATCCGGCAAGGCAGTAATGTTTTGCTGTATCGTCAATTTCTCCAGCTTATCACACCCGGTAAGCGTGTCCGCGGTCAGGGCCGTTACCGGCGTGCCGTCCACCTCTGCGGGGATGGTCAGGCTGCTACGGGTGCGGCCCTGCTCATTCACAATGAGAACGCCGTTTTGCATTGTAAAATACGCTGCATCGCTGTTATCCGCAGCTTCTGTGTCTGCCTGCGCTGCGCTGGCGGGCATAGCTGGCAAGGCGATCTCGGTGGCGGAGATATCCCCCAGCATGGCTTTGATATCCCGGATGAGTTGCCGGGTAAAGACGGTTTTACCGCTGGCGTTCAGATGGAAATTTGTATCATAGAACCACCCGGAATCCAGCACACAGGCGTGGGGATTTCCCGCCAATGGGGCGGTGAGCTGCGATTGCAGATACGCGGCGTAGCCGTCAATATCGGCACCGCTTTCCACAGCCGCGGCGTTCATGGGCGGGAAATGGTAGTATACCGTTGCGCCGACAGTCTCCGCGTGGGCGGTGTAGTCATTGAGGGCGGCACAGAAATCCGCGCTGAGCATGGCGGTGTCAAACCGCACCGGCATTGTCGGGTCGTAGCCGTCCGGCAAAATATTGGCGCTGCAAAGCGGATTTATCACGTCTCCCGCCGCATTGAAACTATCGCGTCGGTAGACACCCTCCGGATTCGGCGCGCCGATGAGGAAATACCGGAATTTAGCTGCCGCAAAACGCGGGAAGGCCCCCAGCGTCGGGCCGAAATCCCGGGCATGCAGGCAAGCGAGAGCTGCAAAGTCACCATCCACCGCCTGCCAGAGCGTTTCTGTTCCGATTGCATCAGAAAGTGCCTGACTCTGCTGCTCCGGCATAACGATGACGATATCCCCGGGTCGCAGCTCGTCTATGGATAAATCAAGCATCACCCGCGTGCCCAGTGCTGCATACAGACCGAAATTGATTGGCTGATAGTCCGGTAGCTCCTGTGCCAGCAGGGCGCTGTCCACGCCAAACGCCGCCGCGCTGCCTCCTACGATGATGAGCCGCGGCTTATCACTTTCCGCCGCCAGCATTGCGCGCTTGGCGGGCAGCTCGCCAACAAAGGTTTCCCGGTACTGCGCGGGCACGGCAAAGCCCCACACCGCCAAAATCAGCGGTATGGCAGCAAATATTGTCAGCATACAGGCAATCAGTTTCTTCATGGCATCAGAATTGGAAGTAGATAAAGGCGTTCGCCGTACCCGCGTGCAGTGCGGCAAACCACGCCGTGGCGGCGGCCAGCGTCAGCAGGCAGAATGCCAGCACCCCGCGCGGGGTGGGCGTATCGGATGAATCCTCGGGTAGAAGGTGCAGGCAGAGTGCTCCAAGAACGAGCTGGGCGGCGGGCTGCGCTCCAAGCGTCAGCGCCGTAGTGTGCAGCGCAGGCAGCGTCCAGCCGGTAAACAAGCATGAAAAAAACGTCAGTGCGTCCGAAACGGACCCGGCGCGGAAGAACACCCACGCGGCGCAGACAAGGGCAAAGGTCACAGCGCGTTGTGCAAAGAGCGAAGCAGGGCGCCGGTCATGGCCGAGGCGGTCGAGCAGGCGTTCCGCCAGCAACAGCACGCCATGCACACCGCCCCACACCACAAAATGAAGCGCTGCGCCGTGCCAAAGGCCGCTGAGCAGGAAAATCACCATCGTATTCACGGCCAACCGTACAGCTCCGCAGCGCGAGCCGCCCAGCGGAATGTAGACATAATCGGTAAACCAGCGGGTCAGGCTAATGTGCCAACGGTGCCAGAAATCCCGCAGGGACACGGCGCGGTAGGGATGGTCAAAGTTACGGCTGAGCCGCACGCCCACCAGTGCGGCTGCGCCCACCGCAATATCCGAGTAGCCGGAAAAATCCCAGTAAATCTGCCACGCAAACAGCACGGTGGCCAACAGGGCGGCCGGGCCGCTGGCCGCAGACGGCGCGGCGTAGACGGCATCCACAAAGACGGCGGCGGTGTCCGCCAGAAGCAGTTTTTTGACAAAGCCGCGCAGAATGTACAGCCATCCGCCCGCATCCATACGGCGGTCCGGGTCGCGCAGCTGAGGCAAAAGGGCAATGCTGCGCTCAATCGGGCCAGCTACCAGCTGCGGGAAGAAGCTGACAAACAGCGCATAATAGCCGAGGTGTCTCTCCGGCGCCAGCCGCCCACGGTAGACATCGATGACATAGCCGAGGGTCTGGAACGTGTAGAACGAGATGCCCGCGGGCAGCAAAAGAGACGTGCCAGCGCCAAACAGTCCGGCATATTTAAAGACGCCGAGACAGCCAAGGCAGAGCACCGCCGCGCAGATCAGCCAGATTCGTTTGGCGGTCTGCGTTTTACTTTTTGCAGTAAAAAGCGCTGCAGCGTAGGTTCCCAGCGTAATGCCCATCAGCAGCGGGAACGCCTGCGCACTGCCCAGCGCGTAAAAGCCAAGGCTTGCCGCCAGCAGCAGCACCCACCGCCAGCGCGGCGGCATAACCCAATGCAGGGCAATGACCAGCGGCAGCCCCAGCACAAAGGCCGGTGCGGTAAAATTCATGGGCGGCCCCCTTTCGGCCAGAGCGCTGCGACACAGGGCACCAATAAGCAGAGCAGCAGCGTGCGCGTGGGCGTACCGACCACAAGAGCCGCCAACAGCAGCGCCGCCCCCGCCGCCATACCCAGTGCGGCGGCAACCGGCCAGCGGTGGGCTGCCAGCGCCAGAAGTACCGTCAGGGCTGTGAGCAGATAGACAAAAATCATGGTGTCAGTCCCTCGCTTTGCAGTTGGCTTGTCAGCGCGGCGATGACCTGCTCGGTACGCAGCGCCACGCCGTGGGTGGAAAGGTGATTGTCCGTGCCGAAGAAGTACCGGCCCGGCAGCAAAGAATCTGAAAGGTTTGTTAGTATCGTCACATCAAGATTTTTCCGGAAATATTCATCCAGTGCCGCGATAGCCTCCGGGGTGGATTCCGCTGAAACGGCCCGGCTGTTGCGCGGGCTGTAGGTCAGCCAGACGTGCACGCCCGCCGCCGTAAAACGGGAAAATTCCGCGTTGGCAGGCGCAATATAGGTATCATACGGAAAAGCCGCGGTTGTGTAATCAACCGGCAGGCCATAGATGGGGGTATCATCGGCGGCATCGGAGCGGTAGAGAACGTAATCACCGTAGGCGTTGTAACTCGGGGTGTCCACGGCGTTTCCGTCCTCGTCAAGGTCGGACGGCGAGACAGCGTAAGAACTCTGCGTCATACCGGCGCGGGTTTGCAAATACGAACCGAGCGCTGAAAAAACACCACTGTACTGTTGCAAATCAAGCTCTGCCACCATATCGTAGTTGGCCTCTGCCATGCAGAAAAAGTCATCGTCAAAGGCATTTGTGGTGCAGAACTGGCGTTTTGCAGCGTCAAATTCGGGCGAGAGCAGCAGGATGTCCCCTTCTCGCATCCGGGCGCGGATAAGCTCCAGCTGTGGCAGGGCGTTCGTGTAGGCAAACACCCCCATATTGACCACGGCATAGGACGGTAGGGCGGCGTCCAGCGCGGCGCTGTCATACCCGAACCGCGCAGACGAGCCGGAGAACAGCACGAGCTTTTGGGTGCTTTCCAGTGACAAAAGGCGGTCATACTTGTCGGCAAAGGTGGCGTAGTAGCTGCCGCTGTAGACCGGGGCGGTGGCAGCATTGATATGTAAGGTGCGCAGATACGTGCAGTTTTCAAAGGCATAGTCACTGATTTGCTGCAGATTATCAAACAGTGTCACGCTTTCGACTGCGCTGCCGGTGAACGCCCCGGGCTGCACGCGGCGCAGGGTATCGGAGAAGATGACCGTCTTGCAGGGTGCGCCCGCAAAGGCACCCGCAGCAATTTCCACAACCGGCGCACCGCCCAGCGTGTCCGGTATCGCGAGGGTCTCTCCCCTGCCCTGCCAGCCGGTGATTGTGGCCGCGTTGTTGTTCACAGTGTAGGTAAACTCCGCGGCATCATTCTGGGCTGCCCACTGCGCGTAGAGCCGTGTGCCGGGGGCCGTGCGGCTGCCAAGGCCCACGGCCTGTCCGCTGCCGTCCGGCGCGGTGTTCCAGCCGGTCAGCGTATGGCCGGTATTTGCAAACAATGCGCCATCCGGGGCTGTGTTGAGCCGCGTGTGGCTGGGTATAACCGGGGTTTCCTGCCAGTCCCCGCCAAGGTTATCGTTATAATAAAGCGCTGTATCGCTTTTTTGTGCCGTGACCGCCACAGCGGTGGAGTAGCGCACATCAGGCAGGGTCAGGGTGTAGTCTGCGCCGTTGCGGGTCAGCACTGCGCCTGGGTAGTCCGCGCCGGTCAGGGTATAGCCGTCGGCCGGGGTCAGGGTGAAGGTCACACTCTGCCCCGGGGTAACGGCGGCGGTCTGGGTGTTGGCGGTAAACGCCGGGGACGATTCAAGGACGAGACGGCATTGCGGCGCGGCAGGCGCAGCGGTTGCGCAGGCGGAAAGCAGGAGAAGTGCTGTCAACAGAAGAATACTGTACAGCTTGCGCATAGAAATCACGTCCTTTCGTAAGAATTTGTAGGATGTGCGGAGGGGCAAGACTCCTCCCTCCTACCCGCAGACGGGAAATCCGGGCGAGGTCGGCCCTCATCAGTCACCTTCGGTGACAGCTTCCCCCGCAGGGGAAGCCATTTCCTACTTATAATTATATATAAAATACCCCGGAGAGCAAGCCCTCCGGGGATTGAAGAGGAAAAAGCTGTCACGATGAATAGTGACGCGGGGATGGTGAAATTACTCCTTGGTCACGTTGGTGAACGCGGCGATGATGTTCAGCACCACGGCAATCAGCAGCGCGGCCGTGCCGTAGATGGCGCTGGACAGGTCAGCCATCGTCTGGGCGTTGTTCGTGAAGGACATAATAGAGGCAATGGTGTTGACGCGGGGGCTGATGAACTGAGCAGCGGCAACCACCAGCGTAACACCGGCGACAACGCTCATCACGTCAGCGGCAACGGCCTGCTTGCCGTCCAGCAGAATGCGCAGAACCAGTGCGACAATGGCAATCACAGCGCAGGCAATGACGACCGGGCTGGTGCCGATTTTGCGGAAGGAGTCAGTGTTGGCGTTGACCATGCAGAACACAAGGCCTACCACACCGGCGATTGCGGTCAGAAGCGACAGGATGAAGCCTGCGCCCTTTTTATTAGTAGAAGTCATGGTGTGCTCTCCTTTACTGCTTCTTGGACTTGCGCTCGTCCAGCACGTACATGGCGGCGGCCAGCACGGTCAGGGCGGCAAAGACAATCTGTACAGCGGTCAGGGCGTTGTCGTACCAAGTGCGGACGCTGACCAGCTTGGTGCTGGAGGCCATGCCGTCCATCGCATTGGAGTTGGCAATCGCGTAGTTCTGGTACTTCATAGCCTGCTTCAGTGCGGTCACAAGCTCGGTGTCCTTGCTGACATCGTCCACAGTCCAGTAAGCAAATTTCTCCGTGACAGCAGCCATATCGTTGTCACCGGTGAAGGTGGTCATCGTACCACCGTTCATGACGTACTCCTTCAGAACCGCGTAGTTGGGGTTCATGATGAAGTCCTCAGAAACCAGACCCTTGAAGCCCCACTCGTTGCGCAGAATGTTCTTCATCAGGCCAGTGTGGGCGTTGGCAGCGGTGATACCGACGCGGTTGAAGGCGGTCATAACACCGAGAACGCCGTTCTCGACAATAGCCTGCGTGCCGCGCAGCTCGTTCTCGCGAGCCTGCTGCTCGGTCATAAAGACGGAGACGCCGGTACGGTTGACCTCGGTATCGTTGAAGGCGAGGTGCTTGGGTGCGATGATGACGCCGTACTCCTGTGCTGCATTGCAGTAGGCGGTGCCCTGACCAGCAGTCAGGACGGCATCCTCGGAGTAGTACTCATGGTTACGAGAGTTGTAAGGTACGCGGTGCAGGTTGGTGCCACAGCCCCAGAAGATGGGCAGATTGCTCCACAGGCTGTAGTTGCCGATCACGCGGCCGTAGTCGGCGGCGAGGTCCTTGTTGAAGGTCTGGGCGATGACAGTCTCATTGACCATGGTGCCCATCTTATAAGTCAGGTTGGGGTCATTGGCATCGACCACGCAGGGATCACCGGTGGAAGCATCGGTGTTGGCGTACTGGCCCAGAGGATAGGAGTTGAAGCCATTGGGACCATCGTTTTGGATGGCTTCGGGGCTCATGATGGACTCGATAACCTTGGTGGAGGTACCGCCGAAGCCTGTGCGGATCATGCACTCTTCCAGCGTGATTTCATCCATCAGCATGTCCCAGCGCTCGTCGTTGATGTCGGAAACGCCCTTCAGGTCGGCCAGCGTCAGGCCGTTGTCGGCACCGAAGGTAACCGTGGAGGGGTCGCCGTTGGCGTTGATTTCATAGATGTCGTTGTCGAGGATATCGATCATCTCGTCGGTGGCGGTCAGGTCGGTGTAGGTCTTGGGGAAGGTACCCTCCCAGTCGGCGCGGGTCAGATAGGTAGCGGTGCCGGGCAGCCAGTAGTTGACGTCCATATCCGCCAACTGGTTCTCCACAGCAGTGCCGTTCTTGGTGGTTGCAAAGGCGGTGGTGTCCTGAGAGCCCAGATTCCAGCTCTTGGCCTTGTCTGCGCTGCCGCCGACATCCTGACCCTCAGCGGCCAGAACGTTCTGCACGGCCTCATGAGCGCCATTGCCAATGGTGAAGTAGTAGTCACCGGCATCCAGAATGTAGCAGCCCTTGGTGCCTGCGGCGTTGTCAGCCGTGGAATCCCAGCTGGCCATATTCTGCATATCAGCAGTGATGGTCACGGTCTCGGAGGCACCGGGGGCGAGCTCAGCGGTCTTGCCGTAGTCCAGCAGCTGGACAGCGGCCTTCTCAACGCCGTGTTCCTTGTCATAGTCGGTGTAGGGCAGGCTGACATACAGCTGCACAACATCCTTGCCGGCCACACTGCCGGTGTTGGTGACGGTGACCTTGGCGGTGACGGTCTCATTGTCCAAATCCACGTTCAGATCATCCAGCGTCTGGGTGAAGGTGGTGTAGGACAGGCCGTAGCCGAACGGATAGGTAACCTCATCGTCATAGTTCCATGCGCTGCCGGTGGAGGAGCCCACGGTGGAGGCAGCGTTACCCTGATTCATAACGGTGTCAAAGTAGCGGGTCTCGTAGTACTTGTAGCCAATGTAGATGTTCTCAGCCTCGACAATGGCATCATTCATCTGAATGTCGGGGTTGGCGTTCGTCCACTGCAAGTCACCGAAGTTCTGGGCAGCGGGAGAGTTCGCGTTCTTGACCGCATAAGTATCGGTCAGATGGCCGGAGGGGTTGACATCACCGGAGAGGATGTCTGCCACGCCGTAGAAGCCGTAGCCGCCCGGCAGACCAATCTGCAGGATAGCGTCAACGCCTGCATTATCCTGAATCTCCTGTACTTCCATCGCGCTGGCGTTGTTCAGCAGCACAATGACCTTGCCACCGTTGGAGGCCTTGGCGTCAACGGCAGCCTGAATCAGATCGCGCTCATCGTCGGACAAGCCCAGAGGGTCGGTCTGGTTCAGATTCTGGGTCGGGTCAACGCCGGCAGTGCCGGGCATATAAGTGCCGTTCTCGGAGGCGGAACGCGCAATCGTGACAATCATCACGTTGTTGTCATTCATGCTGTCCTTCCATGCGGCGTTCTGGCCGTCCAGTGCAGCCTGGCTCGGCTCCTTGCTGGAGAACACGCCGGACGTGGAGGGCGCCGTGATGTGGTTGTACTCCTTGACGCCGCCCCAGCTCTGGACCTCAGACTTGAAGGTGGGCTGCAGGGCCTCGTACATATCGGCCACAGTCTGGTTCAGGCCAAAGCCCTTGGCCTTGAAGGCCTGTACCATATCCACGGTGTCGGCATCGGTGCCGGTGTTTTCACTCAGGCTGGAACCCATATCGCCGCCCTGCACCGGATAGTAGCTGGAGAAGCCCAGCAGGGTGATTTTCTGGGTCTCGTCCTTGGTCAGCGGCAGTGCGCCGTTGTTCTTCAGCAGGACGCTGCCTTCCTCACTCATCCGCTCGCCCACGTCCTGGATGCCGTGCAGCAGGTCAGTGGTGGAGGTGTAGTCGGACTTGAAGGTGTACAGGTCCACGCCGTCGGTGTCCTCGGTGACGAGCTTGGTGCTCTTGGTGCCAAGGAACTTGTCAATGTCAGTGCGGAAGCCGTCCACAACGGTGGATGCGCAGACACTGAGTGCCAGCAGTGACGCCGTTGCGGTGGTCACGCCGCGCCAGACGCGGCGCTTGGAATTTTTCTTACTCATGTTTTTCCTCCTTGCATATATCCGTAAGCGCCTGTAGGGGGCGCATTACTTTACCAGGTGGTAGGATGGAAGCCTGTCCCGTAGGGGAAGGCTACGGCGGGGCTCTGCTCCGCCCGCGGGGTGAGATGGAATCGCCGTTTTATGGGATTCTTACTTCTGGTTGCGCTTGGCAATCTCGGCCTGCTCGTCGGGGAGGTTCTTCTCGACCGTCCAGAACAGAATCAGGATGACAGCGCCGATGATGTAGCAGACAGTCTCGACCCAGATGTAGCTGATGGAGATTGCGGTCTGGACACCGGCGGTCTGGGCGGCAGTACCCAGCGCGACATCGGCGGCCTGATTGTAGCCGCTGGCGTTCAGCATAGCGCTGAAGATGGAGTTGCAGATAGGCGTTGCAGCCACCATCAGAGAGCTGTAGATGCTCATGGTCAAACCGTCCGTGCGGATGCCGGTGCGGTACTCAATGTGGTCGATAACGTCGGCAATCATAGCCAGAATCAGGTAGCAGGCTGGGGAGGAACCCAGGCACTTGAGCGCTACGCCGATGGCAACCGGCACGATGTTGCCGCCGCCGAGACCGGCGATAACGCCGCCGACAGCGCCCACCAGCATAAACACGCCGCAAACCAGACGCTTGCCAAACTTGTTGGCCAGAGGCACAACAAAGACCGCGGCGATGGCCATCGGGATAGCACCCATGATGCTGAGCAGACCCTGAGAAGCGCCCCATGCGTCTGCCGTGCCAAAGAAGGTGTTATCCAGCACCCACTTGCAGAAGTAGCTCATCGAGCCGTTCTTCATAGCGCCGCTCCACTGGAACAGCATATAGAACGCCATGACAATCCACCACATACGGTCGCTGGTAACAGCCTTGAGCTGCTCCGACAGGCTGACCGTCTTTTTGGGGGTGTCGACTTCCTCGGTGCGGCCTTCCTCGGTGACACGTTCGCGGGTGAACATAAACTGCAGATAAATCGTGAGGGCACTGAAAACACCCACGGCCAGCATGGCAATGAACCAGAGGTATTGGTCCTCCTTCAGGGCGAAGGAGACAAGCATCGGGAACATCATCGAGCCAACGCCCATATCGGCCAGACCTGCCACGTTGGTGAAGGAAGCCAGCGCGCCGCGCTGCTTGCTGTCACGGGTGGAAACAGGAATCATCGTGGAGTTGGCGGTGTTGTAGATGGGGTAGGCCACTGCATAATAGAGGTTGTATGCAATGGCAATCCAGACCATCTTGGCCGTGCCCTCAAACGGCACGATGAACATCAGCACGCTGGAGACCGAAAGGGTCAGTGCCGAGAGCAGAATCCACGGGCGGGCCTTGCCGGCCAGTGCCTTGGTGCGCTCAATCAGCTGACCGACAATCAGGTTGGCCGCCACAATGAGCACAGTTGAAATCAACTGCAGGGTGGTCAGGAAGCCCAAATCGAGCTTGAGAACATCGGTAAAGTAGTTCTGCAGGATGCTGGTAAAGATACCGCTGGAAAGCAATGCGCCAAAGGGGCCGATAAAGTAGCCCAACATCATCTCCGGCAGCTTGACGTCATCGCTCTTGATGCGGGAGCGTGTCAGCGGGCTTTTCCAGAAGTTGCCTTTGGATTTAGGCATAATAAAGGGTCACTCCTTCTTTTGTTTTGGGGTTCCATTATAATAAGGTAGACATTGTAGCAGGTCTGCCGTAAAACGAGTGCTTGTAGGGGCGGTCACTGACCGCCCGCCGTCTTACACCCTCGCAGTCAGCGTGTAGCTGCCGCCGCTGAGGTTCTGCTCTACCCCGCCCGGCAGGGTTACGGTGCAGGCCGTACCCATCGGGACGGTGATTTCGGCGGTCATTTCACCGTTTTCGATGTGCCACGCCGCCTTGATTTCACCGTAGGGCGTGCCCACCGTGCCATCGGCCTCGGTCAGGCCGCCGCCCACCAGCGGGGCAAACTTGAACAGCTTATAGCCCGGTAGAACCGGCTCCACGCCCAGCACACGGCGGTATAGGAACGCGCCGACCGCGCCGGAAGCGTAATGGTTGTAGGAAATCATCTGGTCGGTGCCATCGTCACCGATGGGGCACTCGCCGTTTTCATCAAGACCGTCCCAGCGCTCCCAGACTGTGGTTGCACCGACGCGGACCTCATACAGCCAGCTCGGGCACTGGGTGTTCAGCAGCATCTTGAAGGCGGTGTCCGCGTGGCCGCTGTCGGCCAGTGCAAACAGGATGTAGGGCGTGCCGGGGAAGCCGGTGCCAATCTTGTAATCGTTCTTTTCAACCAGCTTGACAAGGTTCTCGGCGGCCTTGGCCTTGACGTTCTCCGGGAACATATTCAGGTAGAGGGGCAGCACGTAGGCGGTCTGGAATTCGTCCTTCGCCTTGCCGCTGCCATCCGTCAGGATGCTGCAATAGGCGTCCGCCACCTTGGCGCTCAGCGTCTCATACTGGGCGGCATCCTCATCCTTACCGAGCAGACGTGCAATTTTGGCAAGGCGGCCGCTGGTATTGCACAGGCTGGCCGTGGCGGTGTACTTGCTGCGGCCCTGCCACTGGCTCATCTTGGGCACATCGGGTGCGACCCAGTCACCGAAGTGGAGCACGGCCGGCGTGTGCCAGATGTAGCGGTGCTTGCCGATGCCGAACCCTGCCCAGAAGCGGCAGGCCTTGACGTATTTCTGCATCGTGGGGTACATGGCCCGTAGGATGTCCACATTGCCGGTGGCCTCATACAGGGCCCACGGCACGTTCACGCAGGCGTCGCCCCACCAGTCCACGGCCATCTCCGGCATCGTTGCGGGGAAACCGTAGCCCTGCACCGGCACGGTGTTGGGCAGGCCGCCGGTGGGCAGCTGCTCGGCCTTGACGTCGCGCAGCCACTTCTCCAAAAAGCGGCTCAGCTCAAAGTTGTACAGGGCCGTGGGGGCAAAGACGTTGATATCACCGGTCCAGCCCATGCGCTCGTCGCGCTGGGGGCAGTCGGTGGGAATGTCCACAAAGTTGGACTTGGCGCTCCAGGTGATGTTGGACTGCAGCTTGTTGAGCATCTCATCCGAGCAGTGGAACCCACCGTGCTGTGCCACATCGGAGTAGAGGGCCACAGCCTTGATTTCCAGCTCCTTCGGGTCAATGCCCTTGACCCCGGCATAACGGAAGCCCATGTAGCTGAAGCGCGGGCTGTATTCCTGCTTGCCATCGCGGCAGGTGTAGGTGGCCGTAGCCTTGGCCGTGCGCAGGAAGGTGGTGTTCAGCGTGCCGTCCGGGTTCAGGATTTCCGCGTGGCGGACCGTGATGACCTGCCCGGCCTTGCCGTTCAGCTTCATATGGATGACGCCCGCGAAGTTCTGGCCAAAGTCATAGATGACCTCGCCATCCTTCGCCGTGGTGATGGCCATGGGGCGCATAACCTCGTGGGCCCTGACCGGGGCGCCGTACTCCGCCGTGATGGCGGGGGTGATTTTCAGCGTTTCGGGCGCGGCGTTGTGCCAGCCGGTGGTTTCCTTCGTGGCATCGTAGGTTTCGCCGTCATAGATATCCGCCATGCGGACCGGGCCATCCTCGGTGACCTGCCAGCTGCTGTCGGTGCCGATAACCTCCACGCTGCCGTCCTCGTACTCAATGCGGAGCTCGGCCAGCAGGGCCTGACGATCAGCCGTCACGCGGTTCTTGCGGGTAAAGACGAAGCTGCCCACGGCCCAACCGCCTGCCACAGTGGCGGTCAGGGTGTCATGGCCGGTCATAAACGGCGTGACATCGTAGGTCTGATACTGTAAGTAGCTCTTGTAGCTCGTAAAGCCGGGGGCAAAGTAGCGGTCGCCCAGCTTTTTGCCGTTCAGCTCGACTTCGTAAATGCCCATCGCGGTGACGTATAGGCGGGCGCGGGCAATCGGCTTGTCGGTGGTGATTTCCCTGCGGAAAACCATCGGCACGGGGCTGACTTTGGCCTCGGTGAAATGGTAGTCGCCATCGGTAATCCACTGGCCCTTCCACGGTGTCTCCATGCGGCCGGTTTCAAAGGTCATGGACGCTGCAGCGGTCTCGCCTGCGTCATCCTTGGCGGCCAGCTGCACGCTGTAGGTGGTGAAGGGCAGCAGCGCCGGGCCCTTGTAGGTAGTGCCGGTCTGGCCGTCGCCGGTTACTTTGGCGGACCAGTCACCGACAGTCAGCTCCGCATCGGTCAGCTGTGCACCGTTGCGGTCACTTCTGACGGCAAAGGCGATATGCGGGGCCGGGCAGTCGGTCACGCAATCCGCCGTCAGGTGCTCCACCGTCAGACGAGTGATTTCTAACATTTGTTTTCCTCCTTTTCGGCGGGCGGGTCTGCCCATCCGGGGATGCCGTCTCTTTTTTCTGTGACTATACCATACCACACACCCGCAATTTTGGTGCATCAAATGCACAAAATGCGTTTTTTTCGGCACAAACGGCTTTGGATTTCGTTAGTTTTCACATTAACTCACCCCACTTTTTTGTGCAGTTTGCGCAAATACCCCCTTCTCTGCCCTGCTGGACCGATTTTTTTGCAAATTCCGGCGCGGCTTGGTATAATGGGGCAAAAGGGGGCCGCGCTATGGGACGCACTGCACACTATCATCTGCCGGGATTGTTTGAGTTTTATGAGCTGTACCGCGCTTTTCTGCCACTGTACCGCAGCCATCGGGACTGGTTCTACGATTGGTGCGATATCGCCTCGCTCTACGGTGCCCCCGCCGACTGCCTTTGGGGCGGCGGGCGTGTGGGCGGCGGCGAGGCTGACCCGCGGGACGTGCTGGCCTTAACGCAGGAGTACGGCATCTCCGCACGCCTGACCTTCAGCAATTCGCTGCTGCAGCCCGAGCATCTGGCTGACCCGGCCTGCAACGCGCTCTGCCGCCTGTTTGCCGCCTGCAACTCACCGGCCAGCGGGGTGATTGTACACTCGGATTTGCTGCTGGATTATATAAAGAGGATGTATCCGGGTCTTTACTTCGTCTCCTCCACCACCAAGGTGCTGACGGACTTTCCGGCGCTTGCCGCCGAGACCGCAAGACCGGATTTCCGCTACGTTGTGCCGGATTTCCGGCTAAACAAGGCGTTTGACCAGCTGGCCGCCCTTTCCCCTGCCCCGCGCGAGAAGCTGGAATTTCTCTGCAATGAGTGCTGCTGGGTAGGCTGCCGTGACCGCAAGGCCTGCTATGAGACCGTCAGCCGCCGGAATCTGGGGCTGAACGTGCCCGAGCATCACTGTGCCGCCCCCAACGCCGCGAAGGGCTACCGCTTCTCCCTCGCTATGGAGAACCCGGCATTTATCGGGACAGACGATATCCGGGCACGCTACCTGCCGATGGGCTTCACCAACTTTAAAATAGAAGGCCGCGGCCTTGGCAGTGCGGTGGTGCTGGAATTTTTGCTGTACTACCTCGTCAAGCCCGCCTTTCAGCTTCGTGTGCGGGAGGAAATCTACCTTGACCCGATGCTGGATTTGTTTTGATATAGGCTGAAAACTGCCATTCACAAAAAATTGCAGGGATTCTGTCCCCGAAATCTTGACACACAAACAAATTTTCGCTACTATAAAGGTACAGAAATACGCGGAAAGGTCGCAGCAATGCGGCTTTTTTAAAGGTCTGTAGTTAGTTTATTCTAACTTCTTTCTGTGAAGGAGATGGAGAGATGAAGGTTTACGCCTTCGGCGCTGAAAATGCCCCGGTGATTATGCTTCTTCCCGGCATCTGCTGCCATTGAAAGAGCAACTTTGAAAAGGTGATTCCTCTGTTGGCAGACACCTTTCGTGTGCTTTGCGTCAGCTATGACGGTTTTGATGAAACCGAGCACACTGAGTTTCCGACCATGCCGCAGGAGGTCGAAAAAATTGAGCACTATATCAAGGAGTATTGCGGCGGACAGCTTCGTGCAGCCTACGGCTGCTCACTGGGCGGCTCTTTTGTGGGGCTGCTGGCCGCACGGCAAAACATCCATATGGACTACGGAATCCTCGGCAGCTCTGATTTGGACCAGGCCTCTCCCTTTGCGGCCAAGCTGCAGACTGATTTGCTTCTGCCGCTGATTTACCCCCTGATTCACGATGGCCAGTTCAAAAGCCGTTTCCTGCAAAAGCGCCTTGCAAAGCGGGCGGAGGAAATGGGTGATTACGTAAAAGCCTTTATCTACAATCTGGATTTTCCGAATGTGATTGCGGTACGCAATCAGCTGCTCCATGCCGGGGACCGGGAGCAGAATATTCCCTGCAACCTGAATGATACCGCGTGGTTTGATGCCATCGACGCCACAGGCGGCGCGGTGTTCTTTGCGTCCGGCGTGTTCTATTACTTCCTGAAGGAGTAGGTGCAGGCACTGGTACAGGCCATGGCGGACGTTTTTTCCGGCAGCGTGCTGGTATTTGACGCCGCCAACGAGAAGGCCGTGAAGCTGATGCTGAAAACCTGGCTGAAGGACGCCGAAATCAAGGATGTCGGGGCCTATTTTGCCATCTCCGCTGCAACGCGCAAAATCAGCGCGTGGGACCCACGCCTGCAGGTATCCAGCCGGGGGTATATGCTTGGCTACCATGACCTGAAAGACCCCTCTGTCAGCCACTTTTTCCGTTTTCTCTCCCGAATCGGCGATGGAATGATGAAAATGCAGATTGTGAAAATATGGTTTGGGAAGCAACAATTTACCGGATAGCCTGCTTCTTTTCCTATGCCCCCTTGACAAACAGTTCTTTCCGGAGTAAGATAGTCTATGCTAACCATTAGTATAAACTAACCGTCTGGAAAGGAGGCGTGCCCATGACTGCTGCCTTTGTACAAGAGAAAACCGCTGCGGGCCGCCTGCTGCAATATCACGATTTAATTCAGAGCATCGTTGCCGCCATGGACGCCCGCGATGCCTACACGGCGCGCCATTCGGAGCGCGTGGCGGATATGGTGCTGGTTCTGGCCGCCGCGCTGGGGCTGGATGAAACCAGCACCACCCTTTTGCACATTGCCGCCCATCTGCATGATATCGGCAAGATTGCCGTGCCGGACGCCGTACTGCGCAAGGCCGGGCCGCTGACACAGAACGAATGGGAGGAAATGCGCCGCCATCCTGTGACCGGCTACGAAATCCTGCGCAAGGTCGAGGATTTTCAGCACATTGCCGTGCTGGTGCGCCACCATCATGAGCGCTGGGATGGCCGCGGCTATCCCGATGGCCTTTCCGGCACGGACATCCCGCTGGGGTCCCGGATTCTGGCGGTGGCCGATTCCATTGATGCCATGATGAGCAGCCGCAGCTATCGCCCGGCCATGACCAGCGCCGCCTGCCGCCGCGAGATTGAGCGCAACAGCGGCATTATGTATGACCCGCGGGTCGCCGCCGCCGCGCTGGAGCATTGGGACGCATTGGTTGGCCGTTACGCCGCCGAGAATGAGCCGCAGACGCCCTATTTTGACCGCCTGCAGCTTGAGCATACCCGGCAGGTGCATGACTATCTGGTGGCCCATCAGAGTAGCCATATCACGCTGCCGGAGTTGGCCGCACGGTTTCATCTATCCCAGAGCTCGCTGAAAATCTGCTTCAAGGCGCTGTACGGCGTGCCGGTGGCAAGCTATCTGCGGGCACTACGGATGGATACCGCTGCCCGCCTTTTGCAGGAGAGCGACCTACCAGTGGCCGAGATTGCCCATCGCGTCGGGTACGAGGACCCCAGCCGGTTTGCTGCCGCCTTCCGCCGCCATACGGGCCGCCGCCCTACCGAGCTGCGCCGTGTGGCCTGCCCCATCAAGGCAGTGCAGCCATGCCCATCAAAAAACCAAACTGCATAATTTTCGGCTTTTTTATCTACCCCAGTTATTACTAACCGGTGTAAAATAATAGGTAAACCTTACAGGTTCGCCTTTTCAGGCACAATGTATATACACACTAGCAAAGGGGATTTGAACTATGAATTGGGCAAAGATTGGTCTGTTTGCAGGCGGCGCATTGTTTGGCTCTGCCGGTATCGAGATTCTGACCAGCAAGGACGCAAAGAAGCTGTACACCCAGTGCACCGCTGCCGTTCTGCGTATGAAGGATCAGGTTATGAAAACCGCCACCACCCTGCAGGAGAACTGCGGTGACATTCTGGCCGACGCCAAGGAAATCAACGAGCAGCGCGCCGCTGAGGATGAGGCTGTTGTGGAAGATACCGCCGAGGAAAAGGCTGCCGAATAATTTCACAGCATAAATGGGCTGCCTGCGCACGCGGGCAGCTTTTGTTTTGGGAGAGTATAAGCATGAAATGGAATATTCTGCATGAGAGCCGCGGGCGCATCCGCCTGCACCTCAACAAGCCGCGTATGTCCCTTGCGGAGGCAGACCAGCTGCAGGACTACCTTACCAATCTGCCCGGCGTGCGCACCGCCGCCGTGTATGAGCGCACCTGCGATGTTGTGGTTGTCTACACCGAGAGCCGTGCAGGCGTTATCAAGGGCCTGACCACCTTTCGTTTTGACGTGGCGGCACTGGCCGAGGTACCCGCCAACAGCCCCCGCGCTGTCAACCGGGAATATCAGGAAAAGCTCGTCAATATGACGATTTTCCACTTTGCACGCAAGCTGTTTCTGCCTGCGCCACTGCGCTTTGCTTACACGGTAGTGCGCAGTATTCCCTACATCTGGCACGGCCTGTGCTGCCTGTGGCGGCGTAAATTGCAGGTGGAGGTGCTGGACGCACTCTCCATCGGCGTTTCGATGCTGCGCGGAGACTTTTCGACCGCGGGATCGGTTATGTTCCTGCTGCGGCTGGGCGAGCTTCTGGAAGAATGGACGCGCAAAAAGTCGCTGGGCGATTTGGCCCGCTGTATGTCCCTGAATGTGGACCGCGTCTGGCAGCAGACCGCCGAAGGCGAGGTGCTTGTCCCGATTTCGCAGATTCGCGCCGGGGACGCCATCATCGTGCACACCGGCAGCGTCATCCCGCTGGATGGCCGGGTGCTGGACGGCGAGGCCAGCGTGAATCAGGCGTCCCTGACCGGCGAGGCCGAGCCTGTGCGCAAGAGCGCCGGTGCTGTTGTCTACGCGGGTACGGTTGTGGAGGAAGGCCAAATTACCGTCACGGTGGAGCAGCAGGCCGGCAACGGCCGCTATGACCAGATTGTCAAGATGATTGAAAGCTCCGAGAAGCTGAAATCCGCCAGCGAGACCCGCGCCGCGGCGCTGGCAGACAAGCTGGTTCCCTACAGCCTGCTGGGCACCGCCGTGACCTACGCGCTGACCCGCAACGTGACCCGCGCCATCTCGATTCTGATGGTCGATTTTTCCTGTGCGCTGAAGCTGTCCATGCCGCTGGCGGTGCTGTCCGCCATGCGGGAGTGCGGCAGCTACCACATTACGGTCAAGGGCGGCAAGTATCTGGAGGCCCTTGCCAACGCGGACACCATCGTCTTTGACAAGACAGGCACACTGACCCATGCAACGCCCACCGTTGTGAAAGTCGTGCCCTTCGGCACCCGCACCGAGGACGAGATTCTGCAGATTGCCGCCTGCCTGGAGGAGCACTATCCCCACTCGATGGCCAACGCTGTTGTGCAGGCCGCTGCCGCCAAGGGCATACGCCACGATGAAATGCACAGCGAGGTGCAGTACGTTGTGGCCCACGGCATCGCCAGCCAGATTGGTGGCGAGAAGGCCGTCATCGGCAGCCAGCACTTTGTCTTTGAGGACGAGGGCTGCTATATTCCCACGAGTGAGACACAGAAATTTGACGCCCTGCCGCCGGAGTATTCCCACCTGTATCTGGCCATCGGCGGCGTACTGGCCGGTGTTATCTGCATTGCGGACCCCCTGCGGCAGGAAGCTGCCGAGGTGCTGCACCAGCTGCGCGGGCTGGGCATCCGCAAGGCCGTTATGATGACCGGCGACAATGACCGCACCGCGTCTGTCATTGCCGCACAGGTCGGCGTGGACGCCTACTATGCCGAGGTTCTGCCCGAGGACAAGGCCCGCTTTGTCGAGCAGGAAAAGGCCGCAGGCCGCACCGTCATTATGCTGGGTGACGGCATCAATGACTCCCCTGCCCTGTCTGCCGCCGATGTTGGCATTGCCATCAGCGATGGCGCAGCCATTGCCCGCGAGATTGCGGACATCACAATAGCCGCTGACAGCCTGCGTGAGCTGGTTGTCCTCAAGTCCATCGCCAACGGCCTGCAGAAGCGCACCCGCGCCAACTACCGCTTTATTATGAGCTTCAACAGCGCCCTCATCGTGCTGGGCGCAATGGGCGTGCTGCCCCCGGCCACCTCGGCTCTGCTGCACAACGCCTCCACCCTCGGCGTCAGCCTTAAGAGCATGACAAACCTGCTGGGTTGATTATAAGCATACAAAAACGGCGTACCTTCCCTTTTGGGGCGGTACGCCGCTTTTTTGTATGCTTCTCACTTATTCAGACCGCACGCAGACGTCAAACGCGGCATACAACCGGTCATTTATTGCCCGCACCCTGTCGGCGGGCAGCTTGAGCACGGCACGGTCATAGGTGAACAGACCGTTGACCTCCTCCTCCACATCGGTAAGCTGGGTGTACACCAGCGCCGAAAGCCCGCGGGCCAGTTGGGGCAGCACGGTTTCGCATTGCAGCTTCTCATACCTTGCCGCCATATCCGCGCTATCGCGGGCGGTGCCGTAGCCGTAGGTCTTGTCGGCTGTCAAATGCCCCGCCACCGGGAAGGCAATGCCGCCGTATTCGGTCAGCGCCACGGTGCGCCGCCCGGGCCTGACCCGCAGCGGGTAGAAATAATTGTGGCGGGAGTCCACGTCCCCTCCGCCTTGGTCAAACCAGCCGCTGGCCTCGTCAATCAGCCGCCCCGGGTCAAGTACCCGCAGCCGGGCCGTGGCCTTGGCGGCGTCAAACTGGCCCCAGCCCTCGTTGAAGGGCACCCAGCAGCCAATGCAGGGGTGGCAGGCCAGCGCGTCCACGGTAGCGTTCAGCTCCTCCCTATACAGGTCACGGCTGGCAGCGTCCGGGCGGCTGAGCAGCCTATAAAACGGTGCGCCGTCCGGGAATTTTCGCAGCAGCGGTTGGAACACATTCGTCAGGTAGGTGACAAACCAGAGCTTGCTCGGCGTGCCGCCGCTGACCATATCCTGCCAGACCACCAGTCCCAGTCGGTCACAATGGTAATACCACCGCTGCGGCTCAATCTTGGCGTGCTTGCGCAGCAGATTGAAGCCCAGCGCCTTGACCTGTTTCAACTCCTTAACCACAGCTGCATCGCTGGGCGGAGTATACAGTCCCTGCGGCCAGTAGCCCTGGTCCAGCAGGCCGTTCAGCAAAATGGGCTTGCCGTTCAAAAAGAATCGCAGCACACCGCGGCCATCCCGCGCGGCGTGCCAACTGCGCAGGGCAAAGTAACTTTCTACCCTGTCCCCTACTGCCAAAGTCGCTGTGACTGTGTACAGAAACGGACTTTCGGGGCTCCATGGATGGAAGGCAGCTTCCGGAATAGCGAGGGTTATTTTCTCTGTTCCCGCATCGAGCTCGGTTTTTGCAACCGGCACACCATCGGCGAAGATTTCCACCGCAGCAGCGGCGGGCGTGTTGGTTTCCAGCTGCACTGTGACAGTCCGGCTGTCATAGTTGGGCATCAGCCGTAGGTCTGTAATGTGCACCGGCTGCAACGGTTCCAGCCATACGGTCTGCCAGATGCCACTCTGCGCCGGGTAAAACATACCGCCCGGCATCAGTGTTTGCTTACCGCGGGCCTGTACACCGTTGCCGGTGGGGTCCTGTACGGTGACCCACAAATCGTTCATCCCGGGGCGCAACGCCTCCGTGATGTCCAGCGAAAACGGCCAGTAGCCCCCGCGGTGGCTGCCCACAACGTGGTCATTGACCCGGACGGTACAGGTGTAGTCCACCGCGCCGAAATGCAGCAGCAGACGCCCGCCCGTGGGCACAACCGGGCAGGCAAACGTCCGGTGATAGTGCAGGCTCTCCCCCGGCTGCAGCGTGCGCCCCACGCCAGAGGCCTCACATTCCGGCGAGTATGGCACCAGAATTTTGGTCTGCATAGCCTCGGCGGGCGGCAGTTCTGCATCCGCCGTGAAGGCGCAATCCCACCAGCCGTTCAGGTTGTACCAGCCTTCCCGATGCAGCATCGGTCGCGGATATTCCGGGAATGGAACGGTATCAATCATAACAGTTTCCCTTTTTGCACGTCATTGCAGTGTGTAATTGATATACAGAGCGTATAATATTTGCGCTTATTTTCTGTATGTATAATATTTTCCCGGATTTTTTGAAATTTTCTTCTGAAAATTTCTCTTTTTGCAGCAGAAAATCTCTCGCAATAGAAAAAACAGTGAAGTTCCTTTGTCCGGGGTTCGCCTTACATCCGTTGCAGCTCCTGCAAAAGCGGGTTGTGCAGCAGCATACCAACCAGCTGATACCGGTAGCTTTTCACCGTCCGGCCCACGGACTCGGAGTATACCCCGCGCAGATAATCACACTCCCGCGCAAACAGCGCGTCCAGCAGGGCCAGCTGGGTGTCGGTGACCAGCAGTGTGACCTGCCCCTTTGTGTCCAATCCACGGCCGTGGCTGGGCATATACTTTTCGCGGCAGTCCAACGAGGGGAACACATAATATTGTTCTGGGTGGGCAGCAGCGGCACGGAGCTTTTCGGCATCGCCCTCATCCGCGCTGCACAGGATGCAGTCCGGCGCAACCGCCTGCAGGCGGGCAAACTCCTCCTGCATAATGCGGTTGGCCAGCGTGCCAATGCGGCTGTCCTGCCAGACAGCTTCCAGCTCTAACGCTTCATAAATCTTATGGTGCAGCCGTATACGCAGTCGCTGCTTCACGCGTCAGCACTCCCCTGCTCCACTCTGGCAATCAGCTCGCGCAGCCGCGTGGCCGTGGCAATCATCTCATCCAGTTCATGCATGGCCTGTTGACGCTCCTCATGGGTGTATTTTTCCGCCAGCCGGGTCTCCGGGTCTTTTCGGTTCAGCATCATTTCCAGCCGGGTTGTCTGCTGGGCCAGCTTGCCTGTAATTTTGCTCTGCACCTTCGGTGTGGTGACGTGCTCATGCTGCACCGGGGTCGGCTCTGTACGCACAGCCGGCTTCGGCGCAGCCTTCAGCAGCTTCGCGTGGGCGCACAGCTGTTCCGTGCCCTCTGTCACCGTGGCCGCAGCGGCTTCCAGTGCGGTGCGGGCATCGGTCATATTGCTGATGCCTGCCACTACCAGCAGCGCATCCGCAAACTGCTTGCGGATAAACTGCTTCTCGCGTTCAAGCTCCTCAGCGCCAGGCCCCTCGCACGGTACAGCACGCAGCGCCGCCAGCTTCTCCGCCGCCGTGCGCTGCTCTGCCGGGTTCAGCCGCAAAAAGCCCTCGGCCTCACTGCGCAGCAAAAAACCGTTGTCCAGCATCGCCGTCAGCTCCGGGTTCAGGTTTTTCTCAATGCTCAAATCCTTGTCAATCTGGCGGCCGTTGATGGATGTGGCCTCCTTGACCGCCTTCTTTGCTGCTGCGGCGGTCAGGTTGTACGGCTCTTTTTGCAGGCAGGCCACCAGCTCTGCCACAGCCTTGCGGCGTATCATTTCGTTGGCAAAGCCGCCGCGCACCTGCAGGTTTGCGCTGAGCAGCATTACTTTTTTTTCGTTCTCGCTCAACGGCGTTGTGATGACACGGCAGTTTTTCACGGTGTTCCACTTGGCATCACCGTGGGCCTGCAGATAGTTCAGCGCCTTGTAGCGGCGCTCGCCGGACAGCATCACATACCGCGTTATCTTGCCCTCGCTGCGCGGGAAAACCACCAGATTGTGCAACAGGCCGTTGCGGTCAATATCTGCCGCCAGCGTCTCAATATCCTCCTCAGTGTCCATCTGGCGGAAAATCTCATTGTCTGGGTTCAGCTCAATGTCCTGCAACGCAATTTCGCGCTGCTCGTAGGCCAGCTCACCGCGGGTCTGGGCCGCAAGATTCGCCACCAAATTGCCTGTTGCGTTGTTGTTGGCAGCACTGAAAACGGCTTCCGTTGTGGGGATTTCCACACCGATGCGGGCGCGGCCCGGCTTCTTTTTCATGGCCATTTTACTTGTCCTCCAATTCCGTCAAGCGCTGCTTCAGCTCTGCATAGGCAGCCACATAGCTCTTTGCGGGCGGTTGTGTTCTGGCCGAGTAGCAGACCGGCACACAGCGGTTGATGCTGTTGTCTACGCTCTTGCCAAAGGCGATTTCCGCATTGAACAGCGTTGAGCCCAGCTTAGCACGGCAATCTTTGCGGATGTCCTGCGACGCTGCACTTTTCTGCACCATCGTCAGCATAACGCCCACGCCGCGGATACGGCTGGCCTTACTCTTGCGCATCTCGTTGCAGAGCACATAGGTCCGGAACGCAGAATCCTCCGAAAAAGAATCGCACTTCAGCGGGATAAGCACATAATCTGCCGCTGCAATGGCGTTGGATAGCAGCAGACTGTCCCGGCTGGGCTGGGTGTCAATTAAAATGTAGTCATAGTCATCCTTGACCTGACGCAGGAAGTAGTCCAGCACATCGGTATCACTGGCCAGATACCGGGGGTCATCCTTTTCATAATCGCGCTGGGCGTCGGTGTACAAATCCTCCAGCCGCTTGGAAAGCCGCGGCGTCTGGTCATTGGCGGGTATCAAATCTACGTTCTCGTACTCTGACTCTACAATGAAATCCTTCGTACGGGTGTTGTAGCGGAAGCCGTCAATCATATCATACAGGCTTCGGTTGGCAAATGCCTTGCTGGTGATGGCGTTGCCGCCGGTCAGCGCAAATGTAAGGTTGCCCTGCGGGTCTGTATCAAGGCAAAGGACGCGCTTGCCCTCATCGCCCATCAGGTAGGCCAGATTGGAGGTGGTTACGGTTTTACCGCAGCCGCCTTTTTCCACCGCTATGGTAATTACTGTTGCAGCCATTCGTCAGTTCCTCGCTTTGTATCCGGTTGAATTTGCACTTATAACTCCGTGGCAAATTTTGTGTATGCGTTTACCGTACTCTAATACTTATAAGTATATCACGTATATTTTCTGCGTCAACTGTTTTCTTGGCTTTTGTGCGAAAAGGAAGTGCTTTATAACTCCGTGGCAATTTAGTGTACTATTTCCTGTGCCGGTTTGGGGTTTCTTCTCACCGCGCTGGTTATTCTGCGGCTACATAATAAAGCCCCTGCCAAAATTGGCAGGGGCTTCTAAATTTCTTACTGTCAAAAAGCCTTATAACTCCGTGGCAAATTCACTCGTCGAACACAGTCAAGTCCGGCTTAAACTTATCCTTGCGGCCTGCGTTGTGCAGTTCCTCCTTGCCAAGCGGCAGAATGGTGATATCCTCCATTGCGTTAAACACAACCGTTGCATTATACTGGGGGGATTTCAGCCGTCCCTGCTCTCGCAAGGTTTTCATCATGCTGGCCATTCCAACCAGCCAGATTTGCAGGTCACCCTGTCTTTCCAGAATACGGTTCAGCGCGTCCCGTGTTTCGTTGGCAATGCGAGCTTTTTTCTCATTGCTTGTGTTCGTCAGCAGGCGACTTAAATAGATGATAACCGTTCCGGCCGTGTCATACAGCTCCGGGCTTATAACGGTCTGCAACTCCTGTAGACGTGCCTTGGCCTCCAGAAGATGCGACAGCTTCGTCAGTGTCATTTCTGCGATTTCCGCGCCCAATGTCTCGCTGACACTGATTTCCGGCGCAACTGCTTCCACCACCGTCTTTTTAGCCTTTGTACGGCGGGGAACCTCCTCATTGCGCGCGCTCTTTTCGGCGTGCAGCCTGCGTACCACGTCCATCTCTTCCGCCGTTTTGTAGCGGATAAACAGGTACAGCCGTTCAAATTTCCGTCCGCCGCGGATGCGTACCGGGATGTAATCAAACCAGAGGTCCGTCATCTGGTTGATTTCCTCTTTTGCCTTAGTCAGAACATAGCGCTCAAAATCGTGGAAGTTGGCGTATTTTTCGGTCAGTGGCTTTTCTTTGTCGCGTTTTCGCTTTTCCGGCGGGGGAGAGAGCTGTTCTTTCAACGCCTGTATGTCAAACACCTTGTACTTGTAGCCACGGAGTTCACGCGCCTTGTCGGGGAACATTTTCAGCACATCATCCGTCACCGGCTGAAACACCAACCCATTTGTGTAGCCGTAATCTGTATCACCGTTATCATAGGAGAGCAAAATCTCATAAAAGCGCATGGAATAGGTGCTGTTCATTGTTAGCAGATATTCAACATTGTACGATGTATAGTTACTTTTCAGCTGTGATAGGTAGGGGAGAATCTCCGGGTTGAACCGCACGCGAATCTGCTTATCGCGGTCATTGACGGTTGAACCACGCTGCAGCCATGACAAAACCTTGTACTCGTGGCCGTCGCTGTCGGGGTCAAGGCTCCAGAAGGAGCGGTCCTCCAGGCTCTTGACGGTATCCTTCAGGTACTCCAGATAGGTATTATCGTGCATATTGACGCCCGCCAAACGCCCGAAATCCGTAAAGCTCAACGAGTAGACGCGGTTGGCGTCAGGGACCTCCTTGGGGTTAATCTGGGCCATCATCGCCAGCAGAACCTTCTGTTCCAGCTTGGGCAGGGCGTACTTCGTTTTCTGAATCAGGTCATTGCTCTTGGTAATGATGGATTCCGAAGCCGGGTTGTACTTTTGTGCGCCTGCGCTGCGCTTGCGCCGTTTTGTGCCGTTATTTTCTGCGGAGGTATCAGGGTCAATGTATTCACCCTCAATCACTTCCGGGTTAGTTTTTGCAGCCATAGCCTGTTACCTCCGCCATACGATACCATTAGGATACACTGTATTGAGAGAAATGTCAACGATTTTTCGCAATGAAAAATTACCAAATAAAAGTTTATTTTTCCCAATAATTATTATTTT
>OLJA01000077.1_pt1 | contig 63017 bp, 46 predicted proteins | sample 1601401 | NCBI WGS metagenome assembly OLJA01 (sample SAMN01915217, study PRJEB22387) | human gut metagenome | isolation source: stool | host: Homo sapiens | place: USA | reverse complement strand
TCCACCGGACGTTATCCGGCACCCTGCCCTGCGAAGCCCGGACTTTCCTCACCTGTCATATGACAGCCGCGATCACTTGTCCAGCTCATTACTTTTATAGCAGAATGAACACAAAAAGTAAAGGGGAAAATAAAGAAACAAAAAACATGGTTTTAAAAACTACTTCTCATGGTATAAAAAATTGTTGAAGTGATGGCAGATGGGTGTTATAATCTCTCTATAGAAGCCTGATAATATATATTGTCAAAGATTTGATATAAGAGGGTGAAATATATGGAGAATAATTATCTGTTAAATAAAGAATATATTAGAATAAAAAATATGAATACAATCAGCTATGGCGGAAATCAGTCATGGTGCAGGAGTAAGAAGATGCAGAAGGTAGGATGTGGTGTAATTGCTTTGGCAGATATATCAATCTATCTTGCAGAACAGAACCCGGGGCTTATGACAGATGCAATTCGCAAAATCAACAAGCCGAAGGGCTTATATAATAAAAATGACTATCTTGCATATGTAAAATGGTTCTATAAGCATTATGTTTTTTTCCTATGGTATAAAGGAATGACAGGTGTGACGTTAATGAATACATTGAACCGATATTTTATGCTGAATGACATCGGACTTCGCGCAAGATGGAGATTGTTTTTGTCAGATGAGGAAATGATGAAGCAGATCCGGCATTTGATCCGTAAGAATAAACCGGTTGTATTATCAATCGGACCGAATATCCCGAATGTATTTGGCGATAAAGGAATCCATATGTATGTGGAAAAGGATGGACGTATGCTTGCATCCATGAAAAAGAATGTTCACAGTCATTATGTAGTTGTGACAGGGGTAGAAGAAATATCAGGTCATGAGTATCTGATCGTTTCATCCTGGGGCAAAAAATACTACATCAGCTACGAAGAATACCGTGACTATGTAAAACATTCCGGTGGAAGAATTACAAGCAGCATTCTGTACATCAAGGGAATGATCTAATACTGAAAATCTTTTTTGTAATTTATGCGGATATTGTTATTTATTACAAAACATATAGAAGGGGTTCTGCCCCGGATACAACCAACCACTATAAATGACTCGCTGCGGTTTCGATTCGCTGCACATGCCCGATTCGTAAATGCTCCTGCGCTAACTCGCCTTTGGCTCGAACAAGCGCCCGCATTTACTGGCAATGTGCATCTTATTTCGAAATCCTCGCTTATGTCATATTATAGTGGTTGGTTGTATCCGGGGCAGAATTCCTTCTGTATGTTTATACGGAATAACAATATCTGCGCAAAACTAAATTAAAAAGATTTTCAGTATTAGATCATTCTCTTTGGAGATCAATGTCAGACTGGATAGTTATTCATCTGTTGGTTAATGCATATTACATTATAATCATGTATTGCTACATAGTTATTTTCGGGTTAATGCCTGTAACTCGATATCTGTCAGTTCGCGGAATTCGCCGGGAGCGAGGGCTTCGTCCAACGTCAGACTTCCCATGGACAGGCGTTTCAAGTAGGTGACCTTCATGCCGAGGGCTTCGAAGGAGCGTTTGACCTGGTGGTAGCGTCCTTCAGTGATCGTCAGGAGAATCTCCGAAGTCTGTGTGTTTAGGTCGGTATTTTTTATGACTAAAGTACCCGGTTTGGTTGGCTTGTCATCGCCAATGTCCAACCCTTCTTTAAATGCTTTTATGTGTTCTTCTGTTGCCAGACCATCGATGCGAGCAAAATATGTTTTTGCTACATGTTTGGACGGCGACAGGAGATTGTGGGATAGTTCTCCGTCATCGGTGATAAGCAGCAGGCCTTCTGTGTCGATATCCAGACGACCGACAGGAAAAAGATTCTTTACAGGAACGGAAGCTTTTAACAGATCCAGAACTGTTATATGTAGATTATCGTTTGTTGCGCTGACACAGCCCGAGGGCTTATTCAGCATATAATAATGGTGCTTTTGGTATCCAATCACCTTTCCGTTATAAGAAATCTGATCTGCATTTTCATCAATCTTCTGTTCAGGAGATTTGCAGACGATTCCATTTACCGAGATCATTCCTTTTTTTATATATTGTTTTACCTGGGATCTGGAGCCAATGTCCTGATTTGCCAGAAATTTATCAATTCGCATAGTATATACCTGCCTTTGGTGTTTTAGTTATTCGAAAAAACGCTTGTATCCAAGAGATTTTCCATCATTATAGCATGAATTTTTTTGATGTTGGAGAACAAATTCAGTTAATTTCGGAAAACAGGTGATATTGTATGAAAATATTATAATAAACCAACATTTATGACGAAAATGTTAAATGACCATTTGTGAAATAAAATTGCAGCAGATTATATAAAATAAACAAAAAAATCCAGCGTTTATTTACGGAAAATTAATACATTTTACCATAAAAACTTTGGTTGGAAGACATATGCGTATTGACAGAAACTTTGAATTAGAGTATTATTTTTAACAGAAATGTAACATTTTGTCATGGATTTTAATAAATAGGTACGAAAAGATGAGAATTAGAAGAAATAATCGTTTTTCCCATGTGGGAAGAGGTTTGTTTAGTTATAGATACATAAAACGTAATCTGCTTGTGGCAGCAGCTACGATTGTTACAGCAGCGGGAATTGGACTTGTTGTAAAGTATGGAGAGGCGTTGGATCACAGCCCGGCATATCTGAACAGCCAGACTGCTCAGACTGCATCTGTTGGGACAACTACTGAGGAGGCTGCCACTGTTGATGTGGCTGCACTTCAGACCAGCACGACAAAGAAGGCTGCTCAGAAGAAGACTGTAGTGGCAAAAGCAGAGGAGAAATCCGAATTTGATGGTAAGTTTATCGCAAAGATCAATGATACATTAAATATCAGAGAAGAAGCTACGACAGATTCCAACATCGTAGGTAAGCTGTTTGACGGTAATGTAGGTGATGTATTAGAGACATCCGGTGAATGGACAAAGATTTCATCGGGAGATGTAATCGGGTATGTAAACAGTGATTATATTCTGACCGGCAAGGATGCTGAGACATATGCAGAAGATTATAAGAAAGTCCTTGGAACAGTAACAGATGATACGGTTCGTGTACGTGCAGATAAGTCTACACAGTCAGATATCCTTGGACTTGTAGCGAAGGATACCGTTCTTTCTGTTAAGACACAGGATAAGGATTGGGTAGAAGTTACAATGAATGACGGAACAGATGGTTATATAGCTGCGGATTATATCACAGTAGAAGAAACTTATGAGTATGCAATGTCGATTGATGACTACACAGCTATGGTAGAAGCTGAACAGCAGAAAGCATATGAAGTGGTATCAACTGATGACAGTGCAGATATAATGACGGCAGATGAAGAAACAACCGAGACGGCAACAACTGAGACTCCGACAACTGAGGGAGCAACAGAAGCGGATACAGAAGTGTCTACAACAGAAGCAACAACAGAGGAGAAGTCGGATGATAGTTCTAAGATTGATGCATCCCAGTATGATGATGCTTATCTGTTGGCATGTCTGGTCAGCATGGAAGCAGGATATGAATCCTATGAAGGACAGTTGGCAGTAGCAAATGTCGTTTTGAACCGTGTAAGAAGTGGTAAATGGGGAAGTTCTGTTTCGTCAGTTATTTATGCACCGAATCAGTTCCCTTGTGCAACGGGAAGCGTAATGCAGGGATACTTGCAGAATGGTCCGTTATCAACAGCACAGCAGGCAGCAAATGATGCCTTGGCCGGTAACAACAACATTGGAAGTTTTATGAGCTTCTTAAATAAGAATTATATTGATACAGATTCTTTATCTGATTATCAGATTATTGGAAATCATTGTTTCTACTAAAGTGTTTTTGAAAGATGGATTTAAGCTTATGAAGATAAATGAAAATATTCATGGGGAGCGGGAACTCGAAACAGATCCGGTTACTTCAACGATAACGATAAACAATGACAGATTTAACAGAAGATACATACGCAGTTGCGGGATGTATCTTTTGTTGTTTCTGATATGTATTGGATTTTACATGATAAATATGGCTGTAGAACATGTATATCCGTTTGGCAGCAGAAGCTTTCTGTATCAGGATGCATGTGATCAATATCCCGGTATACTGAAAATTTTCCTTGAATGGCTGCATTCAGGGGATAAAGGTTCATTTATATGGGAACGGGGACTTGGAATCGATATTGTTCTGAACATGTTCTATTACTGCATGAGCCCGTTTAATATTATAGCCATAGTACTTGGTCCGGATCGTGTTGAATTATCTATGACATTGATGATCGTACTCAAAGCATCATGCCTGGCTCCGGCAGGACTGTTCTTTTTCAGGCATTCAAAGATTCGCAGATTTGCGGAAAAGGGATTGTCAGAGAAATATATAACTGTAATTTCCATGATGTTCGGACTCCTGTATGCGTTAAACAGTTATGTGGTGGTATATAATCATAATGTGCTCTGGCTGGACGGACTGATTCTGCTTCCGTTTATTGCGATTGCAGTTGAGCATCTGGCGGAAGGCAAATGGCAGCTCCGTTATACATTGTTATTAGCCTGTGCATTTTTGTTTAATTATTATTTTGCATTTTATATTTGCCTGTTTATAGTCTGCTATTTTTTTATGCAGGATTGGAAGAATGCTAAGAATTTATGGTCCGGTGTATGTCGTTTCTTCGGATGGTCGGTTATGGCGGTATCGATTGCGGGAATGGTTGTTCTTCCGTCTCTTTATGCCATTATGAATCTGTCATCCTGTGGAAACGGGGACTATAGTCTTCCATGGTATAGAATCAGTAATCTAGGAATGTTTGTTAATTCATTTTATCCATTGCGACAGATATCGACGGGATATTTGTTCAGTCACAATAATTATTGCGGTATTCTGGTGATTATGTTCTTCCTGCTTTTCTTATTCGGAGCGGGAATCAAATGTAGTTTTAAGCTTCGATATACGGCCGTTATTTTATTCCTGACTATTGGATTGAACATGGTCGGATTAAATTATGTCCTGCATGGCTTTACGATTACGCATGGACTCGGAAATCGTTTTGCATTTATCCTTGTCTTTTTCATTTTGATGGCAGGTTATATCGGAATGCTCAGATTACAGCAGGTAAAGGTATGGCAGATAATCAGTATGTCAGGTATCGGTATTACTATATTCCTTTTGGAGCTGTTCTTAAATAAGGAAGATGCGAATTCCTATTCCTATGCGGCTGTATTGCTCTTTGGTATATCATATCTGATCTTATTGATCTTGTATGTCAGAAAGAGTATTCGTTATACGACCTGCTATGTGTGGATGATAGTATTATTGTGTATAGAGATCTTTGCAAATGCATGGATTCAGATGCCACAGAAGTATAATGATGAGCGGCTTCAGAGCGAGATATCTGCTTCGGACTGGTTATCGGATTATGAGCAGTTGCAGCTTGCAGAAGGGGAGAGAAAGACTGCATTGGTGTCACAGAACTATATGCCGTATTCAGACGTAAACTGGTATTCATCTGTGGCAAATGGCAGTATAGTAGATGTGTTTACCAGTCTTGGAATATCGAGATATCAGAATATTGAATATACCTATAGAGGGGTAACGCCGATCAGCCGTCAGCTCTTTAATGTATGGTATGTTGTGACTGATGAAACAGGGGTTGCAGGCGGGTATCATCTGATCGACCGGAAAAATGAGAAGATTGATTTCTACGAAGCGGATAATCTGGCAGGTATGGGATTTTTGATGAGTAAAGATGTTCTTGACTGGAGCGGAACAGCGAAAACGGAAGATACATCGGATGTATTCGAGAAAGGCAGCATGGCAGAGAATCAGAATGAACTGGTAAAGCTTGTGACCGGACATAAGATCACGCAGAATGCCTTTACAAGAATTGATATACCGGAGGATGCAGTGACAAGCGCCGGTATGGATATTACCGGACAAAAGAATGATGAGTATTCGTATATCAGTACTAATGATATCTTTTCAGCGATCATAGTGAATTTTACAGCGGAAAAAGATGAAGATCTGTATCTGGAATGTGCGGACACAAAGCCTCAGTGTATTGAAGTAAAGGTAAATGATGAGGTAACAGTATCTACGAATTATACGGATTCAGCGGATTTTTATCATGTAGGTCAGGTAAAGGCAGGAGATACTGTACAGATTCGAATGTATGCAATAAGAATTCGTCTTTATACAACGGCAGTTAAAGACCAGGAAGGAACGAAAGCATTTGCGCTGTATTCCTTAGATCAGAATGTAGTGAAAGCATTTGAAGAATATACAGAGTCACATCAAATGACATTTGACGGATATGCCGATAATACTTTAAATGGTCATATAACGACAGAAGAATCCGGTATCTTATATCTGGCGGTTCCGTATAATAAGGGTTTTTCGGCAGTTGTAGATGGCAAAAAAGTAGCTCCTGTAAAGATTGGAACCGGCTTGATGGGCGTTCCGGTAGAAGCAGGGGAACATGTGATTACACTGACCTACAATACACCATATCTGATGGCGGGCATATGCCTGTCTGTGATTGGAATATTAATATTGGCAGGATATGTGATGACCCGCAGAAAAAAATCGTCCGATAAATAACGGACACAAATTATCAGCTTATAAGAATGAAGATGTTGAAAAACAGATCATAATAAATTCTTATAATAAAAACAGGCAACCTGAGTGCGATCGCGCAGGTCAAGCTTCATAAGGATATTACTGAGATAATTGCGGACGGTTCCTTCCGAGAGAAAGAGCTGCTCCGCAATTTCTTTGTTGTTCAGACCATCTGCAACCAGTCTTATCAGTTCAAATTCCTTTTCCGTAAGATTGTAGGACAGATAATCAAAACGATCTTCGGTCTGTAACAGGGTAGGTATCTTGTTCATGATCTCATTTCCGAAGACGGTTTGTCCGTTGTGTACGGCAGTGATCGCAGATGCAACTGTCTCGAAATCCTGTTTTAAGATGTATCCCTTTGCGCCGGTCCGGATAGCTTTGATGATATAGTCATCGTCGGCAAAGGTAGTAAGTAACAGAATCTTTGCGTCCGGGTGTCCGGTGATGATCTCTTTCGATGCGGTCAGACCATCCATGCCTTCCATACGAATATCCATTAACAGAACATCGGGGATGTATGTATCGTACAGGGAGATGGCGTCGTGGCCGTTTGCTCCGGTTGCAAGTACGGTAATGTCTGAGCAGGATTCTAATATGATCTTTAAAGATGCACTGACAAATGCGTCATCATCAACAATTATAATATTCATGCAGTTCTATCTCCTTTTTGTGTATATTTTGGAATACTGACAAACAGGCGGAATCCGGATTCGGTTGATATCTGTAAAGTACCGGATAAGGATTGGACTCGTTCCCGGATGTTGGTAAGTCCGATGCCGGGGGAGTCTGTAAGGTGAATGCCTGTTCCGTTGTCCCGGATCGTCAACTGATAGAAGCCCGGATGTTCCCGGATCAGAATCGAGAGTTGATCGCCGTTGCTGTGCTTTACGGCATTAGTGATCGCTTCTTTGGCAATGCTGATAAGGCAGTATTTGATATCCTTTGGAACAATGTTGCTCATATCATATTCAAATGAAGTATGAAAGCCTGTTATATCATTCAACATATCCTGAATGGCAGCTTTCGTATCAATGGATTCATCGTGAAGGTCGTGGACACTTGATCGTATACTGTTCATGGCAGTATCCAGCGTAGCGCGGAGATCAGAAAGCGGATTTGTAAGGATCGGTTCTTTGTTGATCGTCTGGATCGCACCAACCTGGAGAATGGATCTGGTGAGCATATGACCGACATTATCATGGATCTCTCTGGCGATACGATTTCTCTCTTTCAGGGTTGCAGTATAGATCCTGTTATCCTGTTCCTTCCGGATCATACGGATCCGTTCCTTTGCCAGAAGTTCGTTTGTCTCCGATGTATCTGTAAGGTGTTTCATCTGTTGATGAAGGGTGGCAAGCTCTGTAGTCAGATATCCGTATAACATGCTGCACAGACAGAGAACACATATTAAAAGAAGTGTTTCCACAGAAAATTTTGTTGTAGCCAGAATGATAGCAAGGATCCCGATGGGAGCAGTATAACAAACCGGCCGTCTGTTCAGATAGAAGCAGAAAAGCGGAAGAAATACAACAAGTTCAGGAATCATACAGCACAGAATAAATATACCTGCATGGATAAGAGTCAGAGCTGCAGGTGAGAGTCTGTCGGCAATCAGTATTGTGCCAAAGGCAAGGATGATCGCAAGCAGGATATATATTACGCTGTGAGTGGATATCGAAAAAGTGTGAATACACATAATACAGCATATTGCAAATATAAGCAGTCGAGTCAGGATTTGCTTCATAACTTCCCCTTGTATATAGACGGGTCACGCATATGTCAGATAATTGCGTGAACTGGATCGGATTCATAAGTGACGATATTAGTATACCTGTTGAAAAATACAGCGTCAATTGACTAAAGTTGAAAAAATCCGGATTTTAAAAGAATGTGACAAATGTCATATTACGGATGTGAAGATTGGCACTGAACAGAATTATCCCGGTATGATAGAATGACAGCATAACATGGAACATATGCGATGGTTTCAGATGCGATGCCGGAAGAAACAACAGCATACGAATAGAAAATGAATGAGGAGACAGTTATGGAATGTGCGATTGAAGTAAAAGATCTGGTGAAACGATATAAAGATTTTGTAGCATTATCACACTTTGATCTGGAGGTGAAAGAGGGCGAGATCTTCGGTCTGCTTGGACCGAATGGATCGGGCAAGACGACAACGATCAACTGTATCTTGTCGCTGCTTACATACGATCAGGGAGATGTCCGGGTATTTGGTAAGAAGATGACATCGACAAGCTACGATCTGAAACGGGAGATCGGTGTTGTAATGCAGAATGTGGCTGTATTTGATGAAATGACGGTATATGAGAATATCGATTATTTCTGTGGGTTGTATATCAGGGATAAAGAGACAAGAAAACAGTATGTAGAGGATGCCATTGCATTTGTCGAGCTTCAGGACTATAAGAAGTTCCTGCCGAAAAAGCTGTCAGGAGGGCTTCTCAGACGATTAAATATTGCATGTGGAATCGCACACAAACCGAAGCTGATCTTTTTTGATGAACCGACGGTAGCGGTAGACCCACAGAGCAGGAACAAGATCTTAGAGGGAATTGTCGAGCTGAATAAGAAGGGCGCAACGATCATCTACACTTCTCATTACATGGAAGAGGTAGAACAGATCTGCAGCCGTATATTGATCATGGATAAAGGTCAAAAGGTCGCTCTTGGAACGAAGGAAGAATTGAAAAAAATGATAAAGAAGACGGAGAGTATCTTCATAGAAGCTCCGGCACTGACAGATGAACAACTGCTGGAGCTGAAACAGCTTCCGCATGTGTATGACAGTTCATATCAGGATGGAATGCTGAAGCTGGTCTACTCCGGTGGAAATCATAATCTGATCCGGGTCATGGAATATATGAAGGAGCATGCGGTATTATTTGGAAAAGTATATACCGAGCTTCCAAGTCTGAACGATGTGTTCCTTGAGATTACCGGGAAGACACTTCGGGATTAGGAGGGGTGGATATGTTTTGGCATAATTTTAAATATGCAGGTAAAATGCTGATAAAAGGAAAAGATACACTGTTCTGGACGATACTGTTTCCGATCGCATTATTCACATTCATGTACATGGCATTCGGAAATATCATGGAAAAGGATGAGATGTTTAAAGATATCCCGGTCGCAGTTGTGAGGGATGGTAAGAACGATACAGCGCTTATGATGGTGCTGTCTACGCTTTCTATGGACGGCGAGAATAAACGGATCGACATGGAGGTGCTCAGTGAGAAAGAAGCACTTCGGAAGTTAAATGATGAAGAAGTAACCGGTGTGATCTATACATCGGATGCGAGCCTGACAGTGAGGCAGAGTGACATCAAGGAGTCGATACTGGAATCAATCCTGAATCAGTATAAGCAGATGGAACAGATGTATCTGAATCTGATGCAGAAGGATCCGGAGGCTGCATCGGAGATCATTCAGAAGGCAGTGCAGAGCGATGCGGTATATTATGAAGAGATTTCCACAACGGACGGATGTCAGAATGAGTATTATAATTATTTCTATGCAGTGCTTGCTATGAGTTGCCTGTTTTCTTCCTTTGCCGGAATCACAAGAATGCATAAGCTGCAGGCAAATGAAAGCGCACTTGGAATGCGTCGTTGTCTGTCACCGAATCCTAAACTTGTGACTGTTCTGGCGGAGTATCTGGCATTACTGCTGGTTCAGTTTGCAGCCGAGGTTATCACTGTAATCTATATGCGGCTGTTCGGTGTACAGTTTGGAACAAAATATCCGGCTATTTTACTGGTACTCTTTATTGCATGTAATATCGGTATTGCCGGAGGAATGCTGATTGGTACCTGGTCAAAATGCTCATATGGAGGAAAGATTGGAATTGCGGTAGCGGTCAGCCTTACCTTCTCTTTTATGGCGGATCTGATGGTTCATGGAATTAAAAACAGTATTGAAGATAAACTTCCAATTCTGAACCGGATCAATCCGGCGGTGCTGGTAACGGACTGTCTCTATGCGCTCAATGTATATGACAACTATGACCGTTATTTCAGAAATATCCTGATCTTAACCGGTATGGCTGTCTGTCTGCTTGGAGCGAGTATTCTGATCTTAAGGAGGAATAAATATGCAAGTGTTTAAATCCTATTTTAAAATCTTAAATAAGAAAAAAGGCTCAATGTTGATGTATATTGGGATCTTTGCAGGCATTATATTTGGATTTATATTGCCGAATTCCGGTAAAACAGAAGACGAATATAAAAGCATGAAGTGTAAATTCGCCTGGTTTGATTATGACCAGACGGCAGAAAGTGAAGAACTGTTTTCGTATCTGGATCATGCACATAAACATGCTGAATTAAAAACAGATACAACGGAAGCGATGCAGGACAGTCTGTTTAACCGGAATACAGACTGTATCGTCCGCATTAAAAAAGGTTATGCGGATCATCTGGATAAGGAAGATCTGTCCGATTATATCGAGATCGTTGCAATTCCAAACCGGAGCAAGGTGGAACTGTTTGAAGCAGATGTAAATAAATATATCTCTTATCTGAATGCATATTTTGCAGCCGGATATGACCGGGCGGAGGTAGCAACTCAGGTAAATGAACTGTTTCAGATCAGAACGAACGTAACAATGACGACCGAAGACCATGGCGGAAAACATAGTACGAGATATACATTTTTCAGTTATCTGGGATGGATATTTGTGGTCATGATGATCGAAGGTGTGAGTCCGGTATTGATCGTTTACGATAAAAAAGAATTAAGAGAACGGATCGCAAGCTCAGCATATAAATATTCCAATATGACAAAAGAAATCCTTCTTGGAACGATCGTAACAGGATTCCTTGGATGTGCTGTATTTGCGGTTGGAGGGTGCTTTGTATTCAGAAAAGAAATGTTTACGGCGGCAGGACTTGGAAATCTGCTCAATATGGTTTGCTACATGTTTGTAGCTATGGCGCTTGCCTTTCTTGCAAGCAAGATTGCCCGAAACGAGGAAGGTTTCAGTATGATCGGCAATATAGTGTCGCTTGGTATGGCATTCCTGTCCGGCATCTTTGTTCCGATGGAATTCCTTGGAGCAGGAGTCATTAAGCTGGCACATTTCCTTCCGGCTTACTGGTACGTCAAAGTCGTTGATCTTCTGGACTATGAGGCAAAGATACCATCGGAAGCATTCGTATATATGGGGATCGAGGTGCTCTTTGCAGCCGCCATCATCACGATCGCAATCGTGATCGACCGTGCCAGAAACCAACGCCTGGTGAGTAGTTAGATGATGAAAGTTTTATAAAAAGGGAAGTGGACATTATCTATTATTCCGCAAGACGCTTTCGCTCTGTTTCTCATGTAGCGGTACTAAAGTTCACCACTCCGTGGTTCACTAAGTACCGACATTCGAAAAGGCTTGCTTCATAATAATAATGTCCACTTCCCTTTTACATAAAACTTTCATCATCTGGAAGCTACATTCCTGTTATGAAGGAAACATATCTGGAAATCGATATATGAAACAAAATGGGAAATAGCATTACTATTATGAAGCAAGCCTTTTTTAACGCCGGTTCTTAGCGAGTCGCCATGGGCGAGGAGCTTAGTGCCGTTGCGTTAAAATAGAGTGCGAACGACTTGCGGAATAATATGTAATGTATTTCCCATTTTATTTCAAAGATTTACGGAAGAAATTTCCTTTATAACAGGAATGTCGCTTCCATTTCAACTATTATTTGTCGTTGTTCTTGTTCTTCTCGTTCATCATTGCGCGGACTTTCATGGACAGACCGAACAGGTTGATGAATCCGGTTGCATCCTTATGGTCATACAGCTCACCGGTAGTGAAGCTTGCAAGACTCTCAGAATACAGAGAATATGGAGAAGTTGTTCCGGCTTTGATGATGTTTCCTTTGTACAGTCTCATCTTAACCTGACCGGTAACTGTCTCCTGTGTCTTTTCAACAAATGCCTGAAGAGCCTCACGGAGAGGGCAGAACCACTTTCCTTCGTATACAAGATCTGCAAACTTGGTTGCTACGAGCTTCTTGTATGCAAGGGTTTCACGATCCAGAGTCAGCTCCTCTAACTGCTTGTGAGCTTCCATCAGAATTGTTCCGCCGGGAGTCTCATAAACACCACGGGACTTCATGCCGACAACACGGTTCTCAACGATATCGATAATACCGATACCATGCTTGCCGCCTAAACGGTTTAATTCACGAATGATATCAGAAACTTTCATCTTTGTACCGTTAATAGCAGTTGGGATACCCTTTTCAAAATCAAGTGTCAGATATTCATCCTCATCCGGTGCCTTTTCAGGGGTAACACCGAGAACCAGAAGATCATCGTAGTTTGGTTCGTTTGCAGGATTCTCCAGTTCCAGACCTTCATGGCTGATGTGCCAGATATTACGGTCACGGCTGTAAGAATGAGCAGCATCAAACGGAAGATTGATACCGTGTGCCTGACAGTATGCAATCTCCGCATCACGGGAATCCAGCTTCCATTCCGGCTGTCTCCATACAGCGATAACCTTGATGTCAGGAGCAAGAGCCTTAATTGAAAGCTCAAATCTTAACTGGTCATTTCCTTTTCCTGTTGCGCCGTGACAGATCGCAACAGCACCTTCCTTACGAGCAACCTCAACTAATTTCTTAGCGATCAGAGGTCTTGCGAAAGAAGTACCGAGTAAATATTTATTCTCATATACAGCATCTGCCTGAACGGTTGGCATGATGTATTCATCACATAATTCATCAACAACATCCAGAATGTATAACTTGGAAGCTCCTGAATATTTTGCTCTTTCATCCAGTCCTTCCAGCTCACTTTCCTGTCCTACGTCGATGCAGGCGCAGATAACATCGTAATCATAAGTTTCTTTTAACCAAGGGATGATAGCTGTTGTATCAAGGCCGCCTGAGTATGCAAGAACAACTTTGTCTTTTGCCATTTCTAAATCCTCCTTAAAATCCGTCTGTGTGGAATATGTACATTTCTGATATATCATAATTCCATTTGTTGAATAAAGGACATATCGTCCTGTCTGCAAATTAATATATAACGGTAGTGAATATTATGCAAGTGTTTTTTGAATAGAAAAGTGGAAAAAATAAAAAAGAAACAAAATGGAAGAAAACAGAATTTACAATATAGAAGAGGGATAGAAGAAAAAATACGATCATGGAACAAAAAGAATAAAATATGAATATTACATATACAAATATGAATAATATTCATATACGCATTGAATTACAGGAAACATCGGTTTGTATATAATGAATAGAAAGTTGTAACAAATCAGAAAAAAATAGTAGAAATAAGAAAAAATAGGAATAATGTTTGAGTATCTTGTAGAAATGCTATATAATATAATAGACTGTGGATACTGGTTATTATAGACTGTGAATGGGAAATCCTGAAGTTAGAAATCACAGCCAGATATAATAATTCGGGTGAAAGAATGAAAAGTTTTTTGATTAACAGGAGGAATAAGAGATGAAAGGCATTATTTTAGCCGGAGGATCTGGAACAAGGTTATATCCGTTGACAAAAGTAACATCGAAGCAGCTGCTTCCGATTTATGATAAACCGATGATCTATTATCCGATGTCAGTTCTGATGAATGCAGGGATCCGTGATATATTGATCATTTCAACACCGCAGGATACTCCAAGATTTGAGGATCTGTTGGGAGATGGAAGTCAGTTTGGTGTAAATCTTACTTATGCTGTACAGCCTACACCGGATGGACTTGCACAGGCTTTTGTTATTGGTGCGGATTTTATTGGTGATGATACTGTGGCAATGGTTCTCGGTGATAATATTTTTGCAGGCCACGGACTTAAAAAGAGATTACGTGCAGCTGTTCAGAATGCGGAAAACGGTAAGGGTGCAACTGTATTTGGTTATTACGTAGATGATCCGGAGCGGTTTGGAATTGTTGAATTCGACAAAGACGGACGTGCGATCTCGATTGAGGAAAAACCGGAAAAGCCAAAGAGCAATTACTGTGTAACAGGTCTCTATTTTTACGATAATAAAGTTGTTGAATATGCAAAGAATCTGAAACCATCCGCCAGAGGCGAGCTTGAGATCACCGATCTGAACCGTATTTATCTTGAACATCAGCAGTTAAATGTAGAGCTTCTCGGACAGGGATTCACATGGCTGGATACAGGGACACATGAGAGTCTGGTTGATGCCACGAACTTTGTAAAGACGATAGAGCAGCATCAGCATAGAAAGATTGCATGTCTTGAGGAGATTGCATACCTGAATGGATGGATTTCCAGAGAAGAAGTTCTTGAAGTATATGAAGTTTTGAAGAAGAATCAGTATGGACAGTATCTGAAGGATGTATTAGATGGTAAGTATCTGGATGTGCTTGCATAGCTTTTGCAGATAAAAAGATAAAAGATAGATTGAGGAGAAAGATAAAAATGAGTAAAACAATCATAGTAACAGGTGGAGCCGGCTTTATCGGTTCAAATTTTGTATTCCATATGCTTGATAAATATCCGGAATATCGTATCGTATGCTTGGACAAGCTGACATATGCAGGTAATCTGTCAACACTTGAGCCGGTAATGAAGAATCCGAATTTCAGATTCGTTAAAGCGGATATTTGCGACCGAGATGCCGTTTACCGGTTATTTGAGGAAGAAAAGCCGGATATCATTGTGAACTTTGCAGCAGAGAGTCATGTTGACAGAAGTATCGAGAATCCGGATATCTTCTTAAAGACAAATATTATGGGTACGGCAGTGCTTATGGATGCCTGCAGAAAATATGGAATTGAGAGATATCATCAGGTATCCACCGATGAAGTGTATGGAGATCTGCCGCTTGACAGACCTGATCTGTTCTTTACAGAAGAAACACCGATTCATACAAGCTCTCCTTACAGCAGCTCAAAGGCAGCAGCAGATCTTCTGGTATTGGCATACCACAGAACTTACGGATTGCCTGTCAGCATATCCAGATGTTCGAATAACTATGGACCGTATCATTTCCCGGAGAAACTGATACCATTAATGATCGCAAATGCATTGAATGACAAGCCTCTTCCCGTATATGGTGAGGGCTTGAATGTGCGTGACTGGTTATATGTAGAAGATCATTGTAAGGCTATCGACCTGATCATTCATAAAGGGCGTGTTGGCGAAGTATACAATGTCGGTGGTCACAATGAGAAACAGAATATTGAGATCGTTAAGATCATCTGTAAAGAACTTGGCAAGCCTGAGTCTCTGATCACACATGTTGGCGATCGTAAAGGACATGATATGCGCTATGCAATCGATCCGACAAAGATCCATAATGAACTTGGATGGCTTCCGGAGACAAAGTTTGAAGATGGAATAAAGAAGACGATCCGGTGGTATCTTGATAACAGAGAATGGTGGGAGACCATTATCTCGGGAGAATACCAGAATTACTATGAGAAGATGTATGGTAATCGTTAATTTGTGGAAAAGAGGTAGAGAAATAAGATGGGACAGATTAAAGTTACAAAAGCACCGATAGAAGGATTGTACATTATTGAACCTGCAGTACATGGAGACAGCAGAGGATATTTTATGGAAACCTATAACCAGAAGGATATGGAGGAAAATGGTCTGAATATGGTATTTGTTCAGGATAATCAAAGTATGTCGACAAAAGGCGTGCTTCGCGGACTCCATTTTCAGAAGGAATTTCCGCAGGGAAAACTAGTACGTGTGATTAAAGGTGCAGTTTATGATGTTGCTGTTGATCTGAGATCAGGAAGCGAAACATATGGAAAATGGTATGGTGTGGAGTTGACAGAAGAGAACAAGAAGCAGTTCTATATCTCGGAAGGCTTCGCTCATGGATTTTTAGTTTTATCGGATACGGCGGAATTTTGTTATAAGGTAACAGATTTCTATCATCCCGGTGATGAGGGCGGTCTGGCATGGAATGATCCTGAAATTGGTATTGAGTGGCCGAAGGTCTTTGGTGAATATCAGGGAAACGCAAGTGCGGAAGGGTATCATCTGGAAGATGGAACCGCGCTCAACCTGAGTGATAAGGACCAGAAATGGCTGGGATTAAAGGAAACATTTAAGTTCTAATAAAGTTTTTAGTTGCAGAGAGGATGTCTTTCACTAATGGATAATAAGACTACACAGTATGATAAACGTCTATCGGAATACAGAGACAGACTGTTACAACGGAATAAGGAAATGACAGCGGACGATGATGAGCTGATCGATTCGATCATCAATCAGAATGAACCGGAAAATAGCAAAGCTGACGGTAAAGCAGATGGTACATCTGAGGAGAAAATGGCAGATTCTGTATCAGATGCTTCTTCGGCGAAAGAAACACCGGTATCGGAATCCTATAAGGAATATGCAGACAAATTAGAGTCGGTATTAAAAGAGGTTGGGGTTGCGACAGCGGAGAAGTCCGAATCGAAGCAGCCGACAGAGAGAATAAAAGAAGACCGTGTAGCCGAAGAACGGAAAAGGCTTGCTTATAAGAAACTCGGTTATGAAGAACAGACGCAGGATGATACCATGGAATCTGAGGCAGATATGGATGAATCGGAAGAAGATGGACATACATTTGCTGATGTATTTGCAAATCTGAGAGAAAATGTCCGGGATGCAGTAGGTGAGGCTGAGAAGAAGGTCAGAAGCCGGAAGCCTGTTAGATCAGAAGTGGGTAATGATGGACAGAAACGATCATTTCGACTGAATACACTCGGTAAATGGGCGGTTACAGGCATTGTATTGTTCGTAGTATTCCTGATCCTTACGATCGGTTATGTATCGGCGAATAAATCTTATAAGTATAATCAGATGGATATTCGTCCGATCAAGAACAGTGATCTGGTTGTCAACGAAGGTGTAAAAGAACAGACAAAGGGTTATACCACGATTGCACTTTACGGAGTTGATTCCAGAGATTCAAATCTGGATACAGGAACAAACAGTGATGCGATTATTTTACTCAGTATCAATAAAGATACAAAAGAAGTTAAGATGGTTTCGGTATACAGAGATACATTGTTACAGATACAGAGCGACTCTCAGACAACTCATAAGGTCAATTACGCATATCAGCTCGGGGGTGCTTTAATGTCGATCAATACGTTAAATGCAAATCTGGATCTTGCTATATCGGATTATATTACCGTTGATTTTAATGCTATGGCAGATATAATCAATGCGCTGGGAGGCGTAGAGGTAACGGTAACAGAAGATGAGGTAAATAATCTGAACAAGAATCTTGCGGAACAGATCGGTATTTCGGGAAAATATTCCGAGGGCGTTCATGAGGCGGGAACGAAGGTATTAAACGGACAGCAGGCAGTTGCATATTCCAGAATCCGAAGCACGGGTAAAGGAGATATTACCAGAACCATGAGACAGCGTACCGTATTACTTGGTCTGGTAAATAAAATGATAAATGCAGACAGTAAGATGATATCGAATCTGATCGATGTATCCTTTAGCTGCATATCAACCAGTCTTACAAAGGATGAAGTGACTTCGTTGGCGAAAGATATTGCTGACTATAAGATTACAGGAAATATTGGATTCCCGTTCGCTTATACACCGATGTCCTTAGATGGTAAAGGCAGTGTGATCGTAGCAGCGGATCTGAATGCAAATGTTACAGCATTACATGAATATCTGTATGGAACATCGGGTTATACTCCGTCGACTTCAGCATCATCTATAAGCACAGAAGTATCATCGGAAACGGGAGTGGCAGCAACAGAAGCAATTGATATAGATAAGGTATCAGGCGAAACTGCTGTTACAACACAGGAAAGCAGTGAAGCTTCGAGTGAATCGGCAACAAATGGATCTGAAACAGGTTCGACAACAGAAGTACAGACGATCACGACACCTCCGGCGGGAATGATAGAAAATGAATAATATCAGAATCCGTCTGAGACTTTTCGCAGGGAAGATTCCGGTGCTGACAGTGATCATATGTGTGATAGTATTATTTTTCGGGAAATACAGACAGATGGAATATGTCCGGGCGAATGAAACCGGAGTAATAGAGATAGAAAATACAGAGATCTTACCGAAGCAAATATTTTGCAGGCGCAATACCAATGACAGCTTCCCTGTGTGCGGTGTAGTGCTTCATGACTGGATTAAAGATATAAGACAGAATCTTGCATGGGCAGGTATGACAGAACGATATATCGCTCATATGGGACTGCATGAAAAGGTATGTCAGATGATGTTTGTAAATCCTGAGAATCTGGTTTTAAGTCATGATGTGACCAAGCTGGATAAGGAATTTAAGTCGGCGCTTAAGAAGTATCCTGTCGGTGGGATTATGCTGAAATCAAAAAACATACAGACGAAAAAACAGCTGAAAAAGCTGTTGAAGAAAATGCAGGATAATTCTGATATTACACTCTTCCTTGCTGTAGATGAGGAAGGCGGAACGGTCAGCCGCGTAATGCAGAAGCTTGGCAATATAGATGGCGGCGATATCGGATCAATGTATGATTACAGAAATCTGGGTGGAGATATTGCGTATGAGAATGCAAGACAGATCGGAGATAATCTGTCGTATTATGGATTTAACCTTGATTTTGCTCCGGTAGCAGATGTATGGTCAAATCCGGGGAATACAGTCATAGGAAAGAGAGCTTACAGCAATATCTATAGTGAAGCGGCGGAATTAATTCCATATGCGGTGCGTGGTTTTCACGCAGGCGGAGTGCTCTGTACTTTGAAGCATTTTCCCGGGCATGGCAATACAAAAGAAGATTCCCATTATGGAAATGCATATGTATATGAGACGAAAGACGATCTTGAAAACAATGAATTTCAGTCGTTTCGGGCAGGAATTGATGCAGGAGCTGACTTTGTGATGGTAGGGCATATGATCGTAACCGATATATCGAATATCCCATCCGATCTTTCTAAAGAAATCGTGACAGATATTCTTCGGACAGAACTTGGTTTTTCCGGAGTGATCATTACGGATTCATTGCAGATGGAATCAATTACCGATACATATTCAGCCGGGGATGCTGCGATTTATGCGGTGGCTGCAGGAAATGATATGATATTGGAACCGGAAAATCTGGAACAGGCAGTTGAGGGGATAAAGCAGGCAGTAAAAGATCAGATTATTGCAGAGACTCAGATCAACGAAAGCGTAAGAAGAATTTTGGTGATGAAGCATACTGCTATTGAGAAAGAATAGACCGATTGGGCAAATTTAAACACAAAACGCACAAAATGCGGATTATATATTTTAAAAGTAAAAGACACGATTTCAATGGAAAGGCCATTGCAATTGTGTCTTTTTGATTTGCAATAATTTATATTGGCTATACAAAACACTTTATAAAATTAAATTTACAAACTATCTGACAATTTGACGAAAAAAGTTGTTTACAAACGGAAAAAAAGATAGTATGATTACAAATCATAAAAAGCACAGAGCCGCATTTGAGAATTACTATCAGATAACCTGACTATAAGATCTCTACAGGTACTGGCAATAAGTTGGAAAGGAAAACGAGCATGGAAGATAACAGAAACGTAGTAAATCCAGGGTTATACAGTGAAGAATACGAACATGATAACTGTGGTATCGGTGCCGTTGTTAATATCAAAGGCATTAAGACACATGAAACCGTAAATAATGCGTTAAAGATTGTTGAAAATCTGGAACACAGAGCAGGAAAAGACGCAGAAGGAAAAACCGGTGATGGTGTAGGTATCCTTCTTCAGATTTCACATAAATTTTTTAAGAAAGCAGTTGCGGAGCTCGGATATGATCTGGGTAAAGAACGTGATTATGGTATTGGTATGTTTTTCTTTCCGCAGGATGAACTGCCAAGAAAACAGGCAATGAAGATGTTTGAGGTTATTGTCGAGAAAGAGGGACTTGAGTTCCTGTGTTGGAGAATGGTTCCGACTACTCCGGGAATCCTTGGAAAGAAGGCTGTTGATGTTATGCCGTGCATTATGCAGGCATTTATCAAGAGACCTGACAGCGTGAAAACGGGACTTGATTTTGACCGAAAGCTTTACTTTGTCAGAAGAATATTTGAAGAAAGTAATGATGATACCTATGTACCATCACTTTCCAGTAAAACGATCGTATATAAAGGTATGTTCTTAGTTGGAGAACTTCGTAAGTTCTATAACGACCTTCAGGATCCGGATTATGAATCAGCGATCGGACTTGTACATTCGAGATTCTCCACGAATACAACTCCTAGCTGGCTTCGGGCACATCCGTATCGTTATCTCTGCCATAATGGTGAGATCAATACGATTCGTGGAAATGAAGATAAGATGATCGCCAGAGAAGAGACAATGGAATCTACGATCATGCAGGACGAGATGTACAAGGTTATGCCTGTACTTGATCCAAATGGTTCCGATTCCGCAAGACTGGATAACTGTCTTGAATTCCTTGTATTAAATGGTATTCCGCTTCCGCTGGCAGTTATGATCACGATCCCTGAACCATGGGAAAATGATCGATTTATGAGCCAGGAGAAGAAAGATTTCTATCAGTATTATGCAACAATGATGGAGCCATGGGACGGACCTGCATCGATCCTGTTCACAGATGGAGATATCATGGGTGCAGTGCTTGACCGTAACGGACTCAGGCCTTCCAGATATTATATAACAGATGATGATTATTTGATCCTTTCATCTGAAGTTGGTGTGTTAGAGGTCGATCCATCTAAGATCGTGAAAAAAGACCGTCTGAGACCGGGACGTATGTTGTTAGTCGATACAGTGAACGGAAGATTGATATCAGACGATGAGATCAAGGAGAAATATGCAAAAGCAAAACCATATGGTGAATGGCTTGACAGTAATCTGGTTCATTTAAATGATCTTAAGATACCGAATATTCGTGTAGAAGAATATACAGATGAAGAGCGTGCAAAACTCCAGACCGCATTTGGTTATACATTTGAAGATTTTAAAAATACAATCTATCCAATGGCTGAAAAAGGAGCAGAGGCAATCAGTGCAATGGGAACTGATACTCCGCTTGCAGTATTATCAAACAGCCACAAGCCATTGTTTAATTACTTTAAACAGTTATTTGCACAGGTAACAAATCCTCCAATTGATGCGATTCGTGAGGAGATCGTAACATCGACTTCCGTATATCTCGGAAAGGATGGAAATATTCTGGAAGAGAAGCCGGAGAACTGTCATGTATTAAAGATCCATAATCCGATCCTTACAAATACAGATCTTTTAAAGATCAAGAATATGAAGGTAGAGGGACTTAAGGTTGGCGTTCTTCCGATTCTTTATTATAAGAATACATCACTCGAAAAAGCTTTGGATCGATTGTTTGTAGAAGCAGACAAGTTGTATCGTGACGGTGTGAATATTCTGATCTTATCAGACCGTGGCGTAGATGAAACTCATGTTGCGATTCCTTCATTATTAGCTGTTTCGGCTATGCAGAAGCATCTGGTAAGAACAAAGAAGCGTACATCGGTTGCAATCATCCTTGAGAGTGCCGATCCTAGAAATGTTCATCATTTTGCAACGCTGCTTGGTTATGGTGCGTGTGCGGTTAACCCATATCTGGCGATCGAGACGATCAAGCAGATGGTTGACAGTCACCTGTTAAACAAAGATTTCAATGCGGCTGTTGATGATTACAATGCAGCGATCATGCATGGTATTGTAAAGATCGCATCCAAGATGGGTGTATCAACGATCCAGTCATACATGGGATCACAGATTTTTGAATGTATCGGACTTTCAAAAGAAGTAGTCGACAGATACTTTACTAATACAGTAAGCTGTGTAGGCGGTTCCGGTATCAAAGAGATCGAGGAGACGGTAGATGCTCTTCATTCATCAGCATTTGATCCGCTCGGCTTGGATACTAATCTCGCACTGACAAGTATCGGTGCACACAAGTTCAGAAGCGGCAAGGAAGAACATCTGTATAACCCACAGACGATCTACCTGTTACAGCAGGCAACCAGACGTGGTGATTATAACCTGTTCAAACAGTACACCGCATGTCTGGAAGATGAGACAAAACCATTCCATCTGAGAGGCCTGATGGAATTCAAATATGCAGAGAATCCGATTCCAATGGAAGAAGTAGAGCCGGTTGAATCAATCGTAAAACGATTCAAGACAGGAGCTATGAGTTATGGTTCTATCTCACAGGAAGCACATGAGTGCATGGCGATTGCGATGAATACGATCGGAGGCAAATCCAATTCCGGTGAGGGTGGAGAGTCCATTGAACGATTAACGATAGGAAAAGATGGCAAGAATCGTTGTTCAGCTATCAAACAGGTAGCTTCGGGACGATTCGGTGTTACATCCAGATATTTGGTCAGCGCAAAAGAGATCCAGATTAAGATGGCGCAGGGAGCAAAACCCGGTGAAGGTGGACATCTTCCGGGAGGCAAGGTATATCCTTGGATCGCAAAGACCAGATTGTCAACTCCGGGTGTCAGCCTGATCTCACCACCACCTCATCATGATATCTATTCGATCGAGGATCTGGCACAGTTGATCTATGATTGTAAGAATGCAAACCGAGATGCAAGAATTTCTGTAAAGCTGGTATCAGAAGCCGGTGTCGGTACAGTTGCAGCCGGTGTAGCAAAGGCAGGAGCACAGGTTATCCTGATCTCCGGTTATGATGGAGGTACCGGTGCGGCACCAAATAACTCTATTCATTATGCAGGACTTCCTTGGGAGCTTGGTCTGGCAGAGACACACCAGACATTGATCAAGAATGATCTTCGTAATAAAGTTATTCTGGAGACAGATGGTAAGCTGATGACCGGACGTGATGTTGCTATCGCGGCGATGCTTGGTGCAGAAGAATTCGGATTTGCGACAGCTCCACTGGTAACAATGGGCTGTGTAATGATGAGAGTGTGTAATCTGGATACCTGTCCGGTTGGTATTGCTACACAGAATCCGGAGCTTCGTAAGAGATTTAAGGGCAAACCGGAATATGTTATTAACTTTATGAAATTTATCGCAGAGGAGCTTCGTGAATATATGTCGAAGCTTGGTGTCAGAACTGTGGATGAGCTGGTAGGACGTTCCGATCTGTTATATGCAGGTAAGGGCGCAGAGGACAGAAATGTTGATCTGTCACTTATCATCAATAATCCATATATTGATGCACCTCAGAATAAGATAAAATATAACGAGAAGCATCCATATGACTTCCAGCTGGAGAAGACGATCGATATGCGTGTTCTGTTAAAGAAGCTTGGACCTGCCCTTGAAAAAGGACAGAAGAAGAGCATCGAGATCGATGTTACAAACACGGATCGTTCCGTTGGTACGATATTTGGATCAGAGATTACAAAACGTTATGGAGAGACGTTGGAGGATGATTCCTACCTTGTAAAATGCAATGGTGCGGGTGGACAGAGCTTTGGTGCATTTGTACCGAAGGGACTGACGCTGGAGCTTGTTGGTGACAGCAATGATTATTTCGGAAAAGGACTTTCCGGTGGTAAGCTGATCGTATATCCACCACGATCTGCCAGATTTGTCCATGAAGATAATATCATCATCGGTAACGTAGCACTTTATGGAGCAACCAGCGGTAAAGCATATATCAATGGTGTAGCCGGTGAAAGATTTGCTGTTCGTAACTCCGGTGCAACTGCAGTTGTAGAGGGCGTCGGTGACCATGGATGCGAGTATATGACAGGCGGTAAGGTAGTAGTTCTTGGACGCACCGGAAAGAATTTTGCCGCAGGTATGAGCGGTGGTATCGCATATGTATTGGATATAGAGAATGATCTGTATAAGCGTCTGAATAAGGGAATGATTCATGTCGAGGCCGTAACCGATAAATACGAGATCGGTGAATTAAAGCAGATGATCATGGATCATGTAAATTATACAAATTCAGAGGTCGGAAAACGAATTTTGGATAAGTTCGATGAATATCTTCCAAAATTCAAGAAGATCATTCCAAAGGATTACGAAAAGATGATGAACACGATTGTCGCATTGGAAGAAAAAGGTCTGAACAGTGAGCAGGCAACGATAGAAGCATTTTACAGGATTAAAAATGGAGGTAAATAGATATGGGAAAGCCAACGGGATTTTTAGAGTATGAAAGAGAAACCAGTATAGAGATCGCTCCGGAAGAAAGAATTAAGAATTTCAATGAGTTCCATATACCTTTAAGTCTTGAAGAGCAGAAGATCCAGGCTGCCAGATGTATGGACTGTGGTGTCCCGTTCTGTCAGGCAGGAATGATGATCGGCGGTATGGCATCCGGTTGTCCGTTGAATAATCTGATACCGGAATGGAACGATATGATCTATAACGATAACTGGGAGCATGCTTATGCGAGACTGAGCAAGACCAATAATTTCCCTGAATTTACCAGCCGTGTATGTCCAGCTCTCTGCGAGAAAGCCTGTACCTGTAACATTAACGGAGATCCGGTGTCGGTAAGAGAGAATGAACGTGCGATTATTGAATATGCTTATGCAAATGGTCTGGTAAATGATCAGCCTCCAAAAGGAAAAACAGATAAAAAGGTTGCGGTGATAGGCTCCGGTCCGTCCGGACTTGCTGTGGCAGATATGTTGATCAGCCGCGGGCATGAGGTTACTGTATATGAGAGAAGTGACAGACCTGGTGGACTGTTAATGTACGGTATTCCGAATATGAAGCTTGAAAAAGAAGTGATCGACCGCAAGATTGCATATATGGAGAAACGAGGTATCCGTTTCGTATTAAATACGGAAGTAGCAACCGGAAAATCTTCGGCGAAGGCACCTTATCCAAAGGATGATCAGATAACAGGATACCTGAAGAATCCAAATCAGAAGTATGTAAAGGCGGAAGACCTGTTAAAGGAATATGACGCTATTGTACTTGCCTGTGGTGCATCTAATCCGAGAGATATCAAGGCAGCAGGCAGAGATGCGAAGGGAATCTATTTTGCGGTAGATTTCTTGAAGACAACCACAATGAGCCTTCGAAATTCGAAGTTTGCAGATAAACAGTTCGTGAACTGCAAGGGAAAAAATGTTCTGGTCATTGGTGGTGGTGATACCGGTAATGATTGTGTAGGAACGGCTGTCAGAGAAGGGGCAAAGAGTGTCACACAGCTCGAGATGATGCCGAAGCTTCCGGATCAGAGGGCGGAGAATAATCCATGGCCGGAATGGCCTAGAGTCTGCAAGACAGATTATGGTCAGCAGGAAGCAATCGCAGTATACGGACATGATCCTCGTATCTATGAGACAACAGTTAAAGAGTTTATAAAGGATAAGGATGGAAATGTCAAAGGAGCAAAATGCGTAAAGCTTGACTGGCAGAAAGATCCAAAAACCGGTCGTATGAATATGACAGAAGTACCTGACAGCGAATATGTGATTGACTGTGAAGTGGTTTTGATCGCGGCAGGATTCCTTGGAAGCCAGAAGTACGTAGCAGACAGCTTTGGTGTAGAATTAAATGAGCGTACTAATGTAAAGACTGCATGTCCGAAGTCTTATGCAACAAATGTTCCTAAGGTATTTGTTGCCGGTGACATGCACAGAGGACAGTCTCTGGTCGTATGGGCGATCCATGAGGGCAGAGAGGCAGCGGTTGCGGTTGATTCCATGCTGGTTGGATATACGAATCTTATGTAACATAAAATAAAGGGAAAAGCTCTCTTTTGAGAAGCAGGCTTGTAATAGTCTGTTATCCGAAGGAGAGCTTTTTGTTGTGTGCCCGGAGCAGGAGCCGGACTGACTGTTATTATAAATTTAAATAAGCCCTTCTCGAAAAGAAAAGGGCTTATCTAATATCTTCAACAACAAAGAAAAAAATTATGAATTAAGAACTGTCTATATAGTATCGGATAATTATGAACAAATTATGACCATAAAAACAACTATTTGAAAATATAAAGTAATTTTTTTTTGACATAAAGTGTGCATTTGTGCGATATGAACAAAAAAACTTTATTCGCTTTGTGTATAATGATATTTTACTGTTCCTTTGCTGTTTATAAATAAATTTAATGTAATAAATGGTCGACCGGGAGATAAACCGGAAGTCCGTCTTTATACTGGAGGGATATTTCACCGATGATCAAAGGACGGAGATAGTCGATCATCTCGTCTGTGACATCATTTCCATCTGGATGGATCCACTCTGATGGTACGGACTTTGCTTCATTTGCGATCTTTGATACATCAGCCGACTGGATCACCCATTGATATGGATCATTGGAGATACGATTGATCGTAACCATGATACCGGTCTTACCTTCAGCGGCATATTTGACTGCGGCCTGCCCGAGAGCAAAGGATTCTGTGATATCTGTTCTGGAAGCAATGTGACCTGCACAGCGCTGCAATACATTTAATTCGATTGAACGAACTTTTACACCGATTTCATCACGTACAAGATATTCTAAGGCTTTTCCGGCACCACTTAGCTGTGCATGACCGAATTTGTCAGCAACTGCAGAATCAGAACTGATATAATTGCCATCAGCATCGTGGATTCCTTCTGAGACAGCTACGATAACCGTTTTTTGTTTGGTAAGCTTGTTTTTTACATCTTTTAAGAACTGCTCTTTTGAGAATGCAACTTCCGGCAGATAGATGAGATCCGGTGCCTGACTGTATGTTGTTCTGGCAAGTGCAGAGGATGCTGTGAGCCATCCTGCATCGCGCCCCATTATTTCTACGATGATAACAGCCGGAATCTTATAGATATAAGCGTCGTGTGCAATCTCAAGCATGGTGGAAGCTACATATTTGGCAGCAGAGCCAAAGCCCGGGGTATGGTCGGTTGCATATAGATCGTTGTCAATCGTCTTTGGTATACCGACGATCCTGACATCAGAATGAATACTTTCCGCATATGCACTGAGTTTCATAACCGTATCCATAGAATCATTTCCACCAATATAGAAAAATGCTGCAATTCCGTATTCTTCAAAACGTTCAAAGATCTGTTCATAAGGAACAGGATCTTTATCGTAGTCCGGAAGCTTATATCGGCAAGAACCGAGATACATGGCAGGTGTCAGTTCGAGGGTATTTAACATCGGGAAATGAGAAAGAGCCATCAGAGACATATCCATCAGATTATTTTCAAGTACTCCGGTTATGCCGTGGAGAGAACCGTAGATACGGGTGAAGCTGCCGGATTTTTTTACTCCATCGATCACTCCGGCAAGAGAAGCGTTGATGGCAGCGGTTGGACCGCCGGATTGAGCTACGATGCAATTTTCTTTTTTCATTTTGATTCTCCATTCTTTTGTGTAATAAAATTAAAAACCGTTTTCTAATCATAGAGACCGGTTAGGGTAATGATTCCTTTTTTGTATAAAATGTCAGGAACATAAGACATTTTGGATTTGCGAAGCCCGGGAAGTCCCAGATCCTCTTCTCTGTTTACATATGTGTAATTTTGAAGTTCGTTTGCAACAAATGTTTTGTTGATCATAGGATAGATGCCGTCAATGCTGTCGTCCGCTTTCTCAAAATGTACATCAAAAGTATCATTGGTCAAGGGCTCGCCCAGTGTGAATGCAGAAGGAATGTGATTGACGTATATGATTCCGCCTGTCATCTGCATTTTTCTCCTGTTTGACAGGGCTTTTCGGATAATATTATATTCATAAGCATGTTCTTCGGCAAGCTCAGGCTGTAGGACATCGTGTTTTTCCACCCAATATCTGGCGATCGCAAGACATGCATCTATGTGTTCGTCCGTGATCGTGTAATATTCATAGTCCGGGTAATTACGCATGAAATTATTGATATGATTACGTTTGCCGTGCAGCTTTTTGCCACGAAGATATGTGAGCTTTTCTACCGTATAGATATAGTCAAAATCACCGGGATCCAGTGTGTAAGGGAATTCCTTTCCATACCAGCCTGTGATAATTTCATAGATTTCCGGTGTAGCACAGTGTACACATGGTGTAACACCCTGAGCATGAAAATAGGTACAGACTTCATCAAATACAGAACGCGCATTCAGCAGATAATCCGGGTTCTGTATATCTTTTATAAAATCTGTACCAATGCCGATCGGAAAGGTAAAAGAAGAAGGTTTGCCATCTTCTTCAGCTATAAAAACAAGCATTTCTGAAAGAATTACATAAGAGACATGGTATTCTTCTGCCCATAGAATTGCATTGCCGGTACAGAAGCCGCAATCTTTAATGCTGCTTCCTTTCAAATAGCGGTTTAAAATGTCAAGTTGCGATAAATTTGGTTTAATAAGTTCCATTTTTATATATCTTTCTAATGATTTATAATTCTGATTAATTTTATTCCGGACTGTAAAGCAGTGTGCGGAGATTCTTTCTTCCGTAGGTCATCAGTCCGTCAATGATTGCTTTTTTGTTGTCATCGGAGGTCTCTATATCTACCGTTTCCAGAAGTTCATTTACATATCCGCTCCATTTTTCATATATTTTACGCTGAGCTTCATCAGAAACCGGTGGGAGAGAGAGGGATGCATGGACGTTGGCTTCGTCTTCGCCGGAATCATCCGAGATCCGGTAAACAACGGAATCGGGAGTCAGAGCATCCTGACCATAGGCGATGGAATATAGTTCCTCTGTTCGCACAAGACCGCAGTCGTACATCTCGATAACCAGATCACGAATACATTCATCTAATTTGTTGAAATAGTGTTGATACCGGATTTTCATGATCTCATCGGCATCGGCCATATCTTCTTTGTTGTACCAGTATCCCATGCTTTCGTCAATATCATCAATTTCGTCAAAAAGATCATTTTCAAGATTCCGTTTGGCGGCGGCAGATCGTTTGCTGCGTGTCGTTGATACCTTTTTCCCGGAAGAGCTGATTGTCCAGATAATCAGAAAAATAAAAACCAGAAGCAATAGGATGCCAAATATAATTGTCAATATTGTTTTACTCATATCGGTTTACCTGCCATATTTTATTAATCCCTGCCTTGTAAAAAACAGTAGAAATTTTCATACTTAGATGCATTATACTACAGGGATAAAGGTTTTTTCAATTCTTCTGACTGAAAAAAAGAAACCATTATTCAAATTTTAGGTATTGCATGTAAAAAAGGCCTATAGTATAATTACGTTAAAGCTGAGATGTACTAAGCTTCTTGCGATTTTGAACCTACATTTGAATAAAAGGGATTCCTATATTGCTGCTTGTGATGTCATGCCTCTTTAATACGTGGAAGACAGAGATTCAGTTGCGGTTGCCCACCTAGCATTGGCTAGGACTCAAAATGCAGGAACGCATTTCAGTTTTATACGAAAGATAAAGAGCAGCATCTAAGATGCTGCTTTTTCTGTGTTAAAGTATACCCGAAAAATGGAGAATATATGAAAAAATTAATCAAATTTATTACATTATGCATAACATGTCTGTTGGTTGTGGGTACCCTGTATGCGGCAAAGATGGCAGTAAGCGAGAAAACGGATGTGGATGATATTTTTTCACGGGCGGATATCAGTATATTTTCGAATATAAGAGAACGTACGCAGACGGCGGCAGAGCATGCGGATAAAAAAAGTAAAGAGACAGATACAAAAAAGAAGAACGGACAGGATGAGAAAAAAGAAGCAGAAATAAAACCTGTGGTGCCGGAACAGGTGAAGGTACTGTTGTCGAATCATGGAGTCTATCTACAGGATACGGTGAGCATCAGTTGTGCCGGAACATATAATGTAAATGTGGACGGAAAGAAGACCATCTCGTATAAGAAAAATGATGTATTTGATGTAGCGGCATTTGCTGAGGAGAATACATTTGACTATATCACGGTGGAGCCTGAGACCGCTTCTGACCGGATCGTACTTAAAAATTTTGAAAAATCAGACGGAACGCCATCCTATCACGGAACTATACACATACAGAAAAAGGAAGGGTATATCGTTACAAATGAGATTGATCTGGAAGAATACCTGTATGCGGTTGTATCCAGTGAGATGCCATCTTCCTATGAGAAGGAGGCATTAAAGGCACAGGCAATCTGTGCCAGAAGTTATGCGGTAAACAGAATCCGAGATCATGCATATGAAAAGTATGGTGCCGATCTTGATGATACGACAGCCTGTCAGGTATACAACAATATATTTGAAACACCGGAAACGATAGAGGCGGTACAGGAGACTGCAGGTGAAGTGCTCACTTGCGATGGAGATATGGTACAGGCATATTTTTTTTCTACTTCATGCGGAACCACATGCAGAAATGATGATGTATGGGGAGGAGATAAATTGTCATATCTGAACGATCAGTTGGAGACTTATGCAGAGACCGAAGCAAAGCTAAATAGTACACCTGTTATGCTTGATCATGGATATTTTCAGATCGGGGATGGAAGACTGTCTACAGAGGAGGTTTTTCGTGATTTTATAGATAAGAAGATATATGTGAATAGTATTGAAAAAGAAGAACCGATGTATCGCTGGTCGATAGACTATAGTAAAGAGCAGATGCAGTCAGCTGTGTCACAGGGGCTTCCGCAGGTGGCTGCCGGTTGTCTTACTTTTTATGATAAAGAGGGGAATGAATCGGATGCAATAACCGAATTTGCGGGGCAGGAAGCAGAAGAGATTCTTGGGACGATAAAAAATATCATAATAACAGAAAGAGGAAATAGCGGAATCGCACAAAGTATGGTAATATACGGAAAACAGGGTGCTGTAAAGGTTGATGGCCAGATGGCGATCCGACAGGTATTATATCCGTTTGAAGTCGAAATTGTAAAACAGGATGAGAGCAGAGTGAGCGGATGGTCGTTGTTGCCAAGTGCATATTTTTATATCGAAAAGGACAAAGAAGGGGCGTATCATCTATATGGCGGCGGTTTTGGCCATGGTGTCGGAATGAGCCAGAACGGAGCAAACGATCTTGCGAAAAAGGGCTATAAATATGAGAAGATTCTGCTGCATTATTTTTATGGAGCAGAAATAAAAAAAATAAATGAGACAGGATTTGTAACAGATGAAAAAATACAGAAATAAGGTCACAGGGGTGATAGACAGAGTTCAGAATATTGCTATTGTCCGGATGGTTCAGGGAGTGATGGGAATTAACAAAGACAATCAGTTGTCTGCGTTTGCGGCACAGGCAGCTTTCTTTTTACTGCTTTCATTTTTCCCATTTGCCATGATGCTCCTGATCGGTATACGATTTTTGCCGGTGACTCAGGCAGAATTTGTGGCATTGATAGAAGAAATCATTCCCGGTGATATGGCGAATATGCTCAGTTATATGGTGGATGAGATCTATAGTGCTCAGGTTGGGATGACAATGATCATATCAGCGATCGTAGCAATCTGGTCGGCAGCAAAGGGAACGATGGCGATCGAACGGGGACTCAATTTTATGGATCGGACAAAGGATACTAAGAATTATATATTAAGAAGACTGACAAATGCATTATATACGTTAATTTTCTGCGTTATGCTGATCGCACTGGCAGGTGTATATGTTCTGGGAAATACGATCATGGAAGATATACTGGCAAAGACGAACTGGGTGGATTATTCAGAAAAGGTATTTTTCTATTCGAGACTGTTAACCGCACCGGTATTGGTATTTGCCGTTATTCTACTGATATACTGTCGTTTGCCGGATAATCACCTGCGCCTTAAGACAGCAATACCGGGGGCGGTATTTACAACCGTATGCTGGGTTCTGTTATCAGCAGCGTTTTCTTCCTATCTTACTTATTTTGGAATCAATACTTATATGTATGGGAACCTTGGAAGTATGGTGATCGCTATGCTCTGGTTATATATATGTATGTATATCCTGCTGCTGGGTGCTGAATTAAATCTGTTCTTCAGGGATAGTATACGGGATATTTTTATTAAGCTCAGGGATCAGATTCAGAAAAAATTCTCGGGAAAAGAAAAAAAATAGCAGAAAAATATTGAAAAATATGGATGAGAGAAATATACTAAGCGTATAAATGAATGGGGAATTTGAATTCGATGAGAGGAGAAAAAATGAAAAAAAGATTCTTACACAATGAAGGCTTTTCACTGGTTGAACTGATCATTGTAATTGCGATCATGGCTATTCTTGCAGGAGCACTTGCTCCGGCGCTTATTAAATATATCAAGAAATCCAGATTACAGGTATATCTGGATACGGCATCCGAGTTGCAAAAGGCAGTTGTAAATATGGCGATCGAAGCAAATGAAGCAGGGTATGCCGTTCGTGCTGTCACATATTCCGGTTCGACGGATGACGGCTCCGGTACAGGGACGATCATCTGTAAGGATAATGCCGGCAACTTCGTAGATATGCCTGCGGCAGATAAGGCGAAGTATTTTAAACAGATGTTTACATCGCTTGGAATGGGAAGTATTACACTCTATAATCAGGGAGTTCCGCTTCAGATCGCGCTTTCAGAAAACGGCGGTGCCGTTGCATCCGACCCGGATACAGGTGTACAGTCGGTTATCATGTTATCAGACGACAAAGGAAATCTGAGAGCGAAGCTTACATTTTCTGTAACAGATAATGAATGGGTCGTTGAAGAAAGTTATTGACACATATTAAAAATGTGCTATATTTAAGTATAGTTTTAACCATCCTGCCTATGATGTGGATGGAAGAGAAGACGTTGAAGATGCAAAAGATGGGATATGTCTGACAGAGAGATCGGGTCATCGGCTGGAAGCCAGATCGAGCACCATATTTCATTTAATTTCACATCCGAGTTTTATCTCTGATATTTCTTAAAAAAGGAAGCGTAGGAGATAACGGGTTATGACCGTTATAGCATAGAATGAGTGCTGGCAGCTCCGGGAAGACCGGGTGTCAGAATCAGGGTGGTATCGCGGTTGCTCCGTCCCTTTGTGGACTGGGGCTTTTTTTATTTTTAATTTATTTTAATTTAAGGAGAATGAAAGATGAAAGACAGATTAGAGGCAATCAAAGCAGCAGCACTTGCCAAGATCAATGAAGCAGATGTACTGACATCCTTAAATGATGTAAAAGTATCTGTACTCGGAAAGAAAGGTGAACTGACCCAGGTATTAAAGGGTATGAAAGATGTAGCACCTGAAGATCGACCAAAGGTTGGACAGATGGTAAATGAAGCAAGACAGGCGATTGAGACAGCCTTAGAGGAAAAGTCAAAGAAGATCAATCAGTCACTTCGTGCAGAGAAGATGAAGCGCGAAACGATCGACGTTACCCTTCCGGGAATCAAGAAGATCGATGGACACAGACATCCGAATCAGATCGCTCTTGAAGATCTGGAACGTGTATTCATCGGTATGGGCTATGAGATCGTAGAAGGCCCTGAAGTTGAATATGATAGATATAATTTCGAATTATTAAATATCCCTGCAAATCATCCTGCAAAGGATGAACAGGATACCTTCTATATCACAAAGGATATCCTGCTCCGTACACAGACATCTCCGGTACAGGCAAGAATCATGGAGAAGGGCAACCTTCCGATCCGTATTCTTTCACCGGGACGAGTATTCAGAGCTGATGAAGTAGATGCAACACATTCACCATCCTTCCATCAGGTAGAAGGTCTGGTTATCGATAAGAACATTACGATGGCTGACTTAAAGGGAACCTTACAGCAGTGGGCAAAGGAATTCTTCGGTGAAAACACAAAGGTTAAGTTCCGTCCACATCATTTCCCATTCACAGAGCCATCAGCAGAGATGGATGTAACCTGTTTCAAATGTGGCGGAAAGGGCTGTCGTGTATGTAAGGGAAGCGGCTGGATCGAGATCCTTGGCTGTGGTATGGTTCATCCAAAGGTACTTCATGACTGTGGCATTGATCCGGAGGAATATTCAGGATTTGCATTTGGTATCGGTCTGGAGCGTGTAGCACTGTTAAAATACGAAATCGACGATATGCGTCTTCTTTACGAAAACGATGTACGTTTCTTACAGCAGTTCTAAAAAACAGGAAAAGGAGATAGAAAAATGAATACACCACTTTCATGGATAAAAGTATATGTGCCTGATCTTGATGTAGAGGCACAGGAATTTGTCGATGCAATGACACTTTCCGGTTCACATGTAGAAGGTTTTGAGAAAAAAGACAAGAATCTTGAAAAGATCGTAGTTGGTAAGATCGTTAAGATAGAAAAGCATCCGGATGCTGACAAGCTGGTTGTATGTCAGGTCGATATCGGAGCAGATGAGCTGCTTCAGATCGTAACCGGAGCACCAAATGTAAAAGAAGGAGATCTGGTTCCTACCGTACTTGACGGTGGTAAAGTAGCAGGCGGACACGATGGCGGGGAGCTTCCTGCTGATGGAATCAAGATCAAGAAGGGCAAGCTTCGTGGTGTGCCATCTTATGGTATGATGTGTGCGATCGAGGAGCTGGGATCATCCAGAGAGCTGTATCCGGAAGCACCGGAAAACGGTGTCTATGTATTTCCTGCGGAAGCAGATGTAAAGCCGGGTGACGATGCAGTAAAGGCACTGGGTCTGGATGATGTCGTTGTAGAATATGAGATCACATCAAACCGTGTAGACTGCTTCTCCATGATCGGTATGGCAAGAGAGGCTGCTGTTACATTTGACAAGCCGTTCTACCCACCGGTGATCAAGGAAACAGGAAATGACGAAGATGTAAATAACTATGTATCTGTAGAAGTACAGGACACAGATCTGTGTAAGCGTTACTGCGCAAGAGTTGTAAAGAACTTAAAGATTGGCCCATCACCAAAATGGATGAGAGAGAGACTTGCTTCACAGGGAATCCGTTCGATCAACAATCTGGTTGATATCACAAACTATGTAATGGAAGAATACGGACAGCCAATGCATGCGTATGATCTGTCTACGATCGCAGGAAATAAGATCATTGTCAGACGTGCAAAGGATGGCGATACATTTGTGACACTCGATGGTCAGGAGAGAAAGCTGGATAAGGATGTCCTGATGATCTGTGACGGAGAAAAAGAAGTTGGTATCGCAGGTATCATGGGTGGTGAGAACTCCATGGTAACAGATGATATCCGGACCTTATTATTTGAAGCAGCATGCTTCGACGGAACCAATATCCGTCTGTCATCCAGAAGACTCGGACTTGCAACGGATGCTGCATTCAAGTTCACAAAGGGACTGGATCCAAACCTTGCAGAAGAAGCAATCAACCGTGCATGCCAGTTGATCGAAGAAATGGGTGCAGGTGAAGTTGTTGGCGGTATGGTTGATGTATATCCGGATCCTGTACAGCCTAAAGTGCTTCCATTTGAGCCTGAAAAGATCAACAAGCTTCTTGGTACCGATATTGATGAAAAGACTATGCTTGATATATTCGGCAAGCTGGAATTAACATATGATGAAGCAGCAAAGACACTTACTGTTCCAACCTTCCGTCAGGATTTAAACTGCATGGCAGATCTGGCAGAAGAAGTTGCCCGTTTCTATGGATATGATAAGATTCCGATGTCACTTCCAAAGGGTGAAGCTACCGTAGGTAAGAAGCCATACAGCCACAGAATCTATGACATTGCAAGAAACATTCTGGAAGGGAACGGATTCTCCGGCGGTATGTGCTATTCATTTGAAAGCCCGAAGGTATTTGACAAATTACTGCTTCCTGCTGATTCTGTCTACAGAAAGGCGATCACGATCGCAAATCCGCTGGGAGAGGATTTCAGTATCATGAGAACGGTATCCTTAAATGGTATGCTGACTTCTCTTGCAACGAACTTCAATCGTAAGAATAAGGTTGCACGTCTGTACGAGTTCGGAAATGTATATCTTCCAAAGCAGCTTCCACTGACAGAGCTTCCGGAAGAACGTATGAAGCTCACGATCGGTATGTACGGCGAGGGTGATTTCTTCAACTTAAAGGGTGTGATCGAGGAGTTATTCGATAACCTTGGTATGAAGAATATCTGTACCTATGTTCCTACAACAGAGCATCCGTTCTTGCATCCGGGTCGTCAGGCAAATATCGTAAAGGACGATACCGTTGTTGGTTATCTCGGTCAGCTTCATCCGGAAACCTGTGATAACTATAACTTAAAGGGTGAGGTATATGTAGCAGTTCTCGATATGCCAAATGTCGTAGCACTGTCGTCCTTTGATATCAAGTATGAAGGTATTGCAAAGTTCCCTGGAAGTACCAGAGACTTGAGTATGGTTATGGATAAGAGCATCTTTGTCGGTCAGGTAGAAGAACTGATCAAGAAGTGTGGCGGCAAGCTGCTTGAAAGCTATAAGCTCTTTGATGTATATGAAGGCGAGCAGATCGCAGCCGGTAAGAAGTCTGTTGCTTACACGATGACTTTCCGTGCAAAAGACAGAACCTTAGAGGCCGGAGAAGTCGATAAGATCATTGAGAAGCTTGTAAAAGAATTAGGAAAGCTTGGTATTGAACTCAGAGCTTAATTTACAGGTTTAGATAATTCTGGTATTATGAACCGGAGGATATTTGTAATGCAGGTATTCTCCGGTTTGGTATATCAGATTGTTCAGACCCTTTTGGTTATAGGGATAAGAAGGAGAGAAGATAGGAAAAAGAAAGTTACAAATGATGGCAGTAGCTATGGTGCTTGTCATGGCAGCAGGGATGATCGGGGAATTATTTGAAAATCAGGGAACGATATCTACGGTATCTGAAGTGCATGCAGAAGAGACTGATACGATTTATACAACGGAGAATCGATATTATCAGTATCGCATACTGGATAAAGAAAAGAAGACCATAGAGATTGTAAAGGGTGTTGAAGGCGGTCTTATGTTGAAGATTGTGGAAGGAAAGGCAGTCTTGAATATTCCGTCAGAACTGGAAGGTTATACCGTAGTATCCCTTGGTGGAGAGGCATTTGCCAATATGATAAAGATAGCTTTAAAGAAACAGATGAAAAAGAAATCCATTGGATATGTAAAGACATGGAAGATAAAATAATTAGAAAATAAATTTATAAAACCCTTGCCTGTTATGGATATGAGAAATATATGAATCTATAGCAGACAGGGGTTTTGTTATATTTTATTTGATATGAGATGCTGTATCCGGATTTTTTATGGTTAAACTTGTTTTCCCCTTTGATATCCGTTACAATCAAATTTGGAGAGATGGCGGCAATATACTAAGCAAAAAAATACGCATGTTATTCTGTTCTGTCAGGAAAGAAGATGGAACATGGATAATGAATTAGTATATTCCGCTGATGCGACATATCAGAAAGCACAGTATGATGCCAGTGCCAAGCGCTTGCTTGGACAGAAGATCATATTGGCGCATATACTGATCAGGTTAGTAGAAGAATTTAAAGGTATGGATGCAGATATGGTTGCTTCGCTGATCGAGGGCGAACCGTATATCAGTCAGGTTCCGGTAGAACCCGGACTAACGAACAAAGAAATGGTAGATGCCGGAACCGGTGAACGGATTGTCGGGCTGAACACAGAAAGTTCCGAGATCGATGAGGGCAAGGTGTGTTTTGACATCATTTTCTATGTGCGGATGAGGGATGGACTGGCAAAAATGATCATCAATCTGGAAGCGTCGCAGACAATGACGGCAGAACAAAAATTGAAGCTTATAAAACAGGAGTATGACATACCGGTAGACAGACACAGTATAAGGGAAGAGGTGAAGATCATGTGCAATCTGAGTGAAGGCGTAGAAGAAATGGGATATGTAAAGGGCGAAGCCGCTGGTATAGCGAAAGGAAAAATTGATATTATCCTGAAAATGCATAAAAAAGGCTACAACTTAGAGCAGATCATGGATGTAACCGAAATGAGCGAAGCTGAAATTAAGGCAATTATAGGATAAAGACATAAGCAGAACAGATAACATGTATATTTTAGTAGAAGTCCGGATATGGCAGAATTGCTGTATCCGGATTTTTGCTATATAGGAAAGTTCGTTCTATAAAGTAAAAAGCACTCTCACTAAGGCTGGCTGCTTCATTTTCTTCCTTGCATTTAGACATAAAACGTGGCATTATCATAGTTGAGTTTTAAGGAGGATAAGAAAATGCAGTTATCAGATTTTTACTATGATCTGCCTCAGGAGTTGATCGCACAGGACCCACTCTTAAAGCGTGATAATTCAAGATTAATGGTTTTAGACAGAGAAGAAGGAACCATCGAACATAAACATTTTTATGATGTAATATCATATCTGAAAGAAGGCGACTGTCTGGTTATTAATGATACAAAGGTGATTCCTGCCAGACTGATCGGTGAGAAAGAAGGAACAGGAGCAGCTATCGAGGTGCTGTTATTGAAGCGTTTGGATGATTGTACATGGGAGACGCTTGTAAAGCCGGGAAAGAAAGCCAGAGTCGGCGCAAGGATCATCTTTGGTGGCGGCAAACTGGTTGGTGAAGTCATCGATATTGTGGAAGAAGGAAACCGTATCGTTCGGTTTGAATATGAGGGAATCTTTGAGGAGATTTTGGATGAACTTGGACAAATGCCGCTTCCGCCATATATCACACATAAACTGGAAGATAAGAACCGTTATCAGACGGTCTATGCAGAGCATGAAGGTTCTGCGGCAGCACCGACAGCCGGACTTCATTTTACAAAGGAGCTTTTAGAGGAGATCAAGGCAAAAGGCATCAAGATTGCACATGTAACCCTTCATGTCGGACTTGGAACATTCCGTCCGGTAAAAGAGGACAACATTCTGGATCATCATATGCATTCAGAATTCTATGTGATCGATGAGAAAGCAGCAGAGACAATAAATGAGACAAAGAAAAATGGCGGTCGTATCATTGCAGTAGGAACGACCAGTACGAGAACATTGGAAACAGTAGCTGATGAAAACGGTATGCTTCGGGCTTGCAGCGGCTGGACAGATATCTTCATCTATCCGGGTTATAAGTTCAAAGCCATCGATGGATTGATCACGAACTTTCATCTGCCGGAATCCACACTGTTGATGCTGGTATCCGCCCTTTACAGCCGTGAGAAGATCCTCGAAGCCTATAAGGTGGCTGTGGAAGAACGTTATCGCTTCTTCTCCTTCGGCGATGCCATGTTGATTCTGTAGGACAAAGACTCCGCCGTATATTTTAGGGAAATATGCTTTGATGCCGGTTTTCAGGATCTTGATATAAACAAATGACAATACCAGTGGTATAGCAAGATTCGTTTCATTTTCTATTCGGTTCGCACGCTGATTTGTCAGCAGTCGCCCAAACTCACCCTTACGGGTTTAGACAAGGGCTTGGTGCTGACAGCTAGTGCAAACCTCATGACGAAAATTACACGAACATCTTCTATTACCACTGGTATTGTCGTTTATTTATAATATAGATGTTAGTGAAATCGGCATCAAAGCAGAAAATCTATTTTATGTGGCGGAGCCTTTTTCCTCATTGCTTTGAAAAGCTCGGACGCTGGGATGAGTTAAATTGATATTTTATATAAGGGAATTACATTAAAAATCCTGCCGCTCTGCTATGTACAAAAGACGTAAGCGAAGTTTTCGTTATGAGGTTTGCACGAATTGTCAGCACTAAGCCCATGTTTGAACCTGCAAAGCTAAGAGGTGCTGATAGTCAAATTGAATGAGCGAATTATTATTAAGCTGGAACAAAGAGAAGAAAATAAGAAAGCCCTGGCACTGTTATGAAACAAGCCTTGTCCGAGGCTGGTACTTAGGCTGCGTATTGTGCAGCCTTATGTACCACTGCACGAGGACTAGAACGGAAGTGTCTTGTGTAATAACAGTGCCAGGGCTTTTTTATTTATAAAAACCATATCCTGCTTAATAATGATTCGCTTATTCCTGTTTACTTCAGCCCGGCGAGATCCTGATAGAAGGTCGGGTAAGAGATGTTCACACAGTCGCTGCCCAGGATCTCGGTGTCACCGTCAGCGTTAAGACCGGCAATGGCAAAGCTCATAGCGATACGGTGGTCGAGGTGGCTGTCGATGACAGCACCGTGAAGCGGCTTGCCGCCATTGATGACCATGCCATCATCGGTAGCAGTAATATCTGCGCCCATAGCGGAAAGATTTCTCACCATAACATCGATCCGGTTTGATTCCTTCACCTTCAGTTCCTGTGCATCCTTGATAACGGTCTGGCCTTTTGCGAAGCATGCCATGATGGCAATGATCGGAATCTCGTCGATCAACTTCGGAATCAGAGAGCCTTGGATCACACAACCTTTTAAATCTGATGTTTGTACAGTGATATCGGCAGAAGGTTCACCCGGCTGATCCAGTCGGTCATAGGTGATCGTACCTCCCATCATTTTTACAACCTCTAATATTCCGTCACGGGTATTGTTGATACCCACATTCTTGATCGTGATGCAGGAATCCGGTGTGATAAGTCCGGCTGCGATAAAGTAAGCCGCCGAGGAGATGTCTCCCGGGATCATGATCTTCTGACCGTATAATTTATCCGCAGGTTTTACAGTTGCGGTTGTGCCGGAGGTCTTGATATCGACACCGAAAGCATCAAACATCAGCTCCGTATGATTTCTGGATACATATGGTTCGGTTACACTGGTTTCGCCGTCGGCATACAGACCGGCAAGAAGAATACAAGATTTGACTTGTGCCGAAGCAACCGGTGAATTATAGTGGATGCCGTGTAATGGCTTTCCGGTGATCAGAAGCGGCGCACAGTCGTTTCCGTTTTCGCTCACGATATCAGCACCCATCAGAGAAAGCGGGGTCATGATCCGTTTCATTGGGCGGCGGCAGATCGATGCATCACCGATCACGCGGCTCTTGAAATTCTGTGCCGCAAGAATTCCGGACATCAGTCTGGTAGTTGTTCCGCTGTTACCGACATCAAGTGTTTCTTTCGGAGCCTGTAAACCATGAAGCCCTTTTCCGTGAATGATAACGGTATCTCCGTTATGGTCGATCGTTACACCCATTTCACGGAAGCAGTTCATGGAAGAAATACAGTCTGCACCGTTTAAGAATCCGTGTACTTCGGTTATACCATCTGCCAGTGATCCAAGCATGATCGAACGGTGGGAGATGGATTTATCTCCGGGAATCGTAAGGGCCCCTTTTAATCCTGTTCTTCTGGAAAATATCATAATGTATTACCTGTCTGGACGCGATATCGTCCATTTCCTTTTTATGTTGTCTTATCTGTTATATAAGCGGTATCCAGCATCAGCAAGAAGCTCAAATGCTTTCCGGCATGCATCCGTATCGTAGAAGGATAAACGTAGAACGCCTTCCTCGTCTTCACGATTATGGGAGATACCGAAGTTCTTCAGATTGATGCCTGCATCAGCGAGCAGTACCGTAACCTTTGCCAGAGCGCCCGGTTCATCCGGGATATCGACAAAGAGTTCATACTGCATACGGATAACACCGCTTGTATTGTTCGGGATTGAATCCCGATATTCTCTGGATGACTCAAAGAAAGCATTGATGTCTTTTGCGTCATTTCTTTCAATATCATAAATCATTTTATTTAGAAGCTCAATATATTCCTTCAATCCATTCACGATGTTCTTCGGATTGCTGAGTAGAATGTGCTCCCAGACTACCGGGTTTGAGGATGCGATTCGTGTGATATCTTTAAAACCTCCGGCTGCCAGAGATTTAAAGATTCCGTCCGGGGAATCGGCATGCCGTACCAGATTGACCAGAGATGCGGCGATCACATGCGGTACATGACTGATATAGGAAGTGATCTTATCGTGTTCATCCGGGGAATATCGGATCGGGATAGCACCCAGGTCACCGATAAATGTCATGAATTCCTCCACGCGGTCTGCCGGAGCGTCCGGAGATGGGGTGATGAAATAATAAGCATTCTCGATCAGACGGTCGGTTGCTGCATCGTAGCCGGAGCGCTCGGATCCGACCATTGGATGACCGCCGATAAAATGAGAACCAAGTCCCAGTTCCTTTACAGCATCGTAGATGTCGGATTTGACACTGCCGACATCAGACAGGATACAGGAATCAGAGATCAGTGGTTTTAAAGTTTTCAGATATTCTATATTATAATGAACCGGCGCACACAGAAAGACATAATCACAGTCTGCGATGTCGCTGATATTTGTTGTATAATGATCTAAGGTGCCATCCGCCTGCGCTTCTTTTAAGGTTACAGTGTTGACATCATAGCCGATGATCGTATAGTTTGGGAAAATACGGTGAATAGATTTTGCCACCGATCCACCGATCAGACCAAGACCGATAAAACCAATTTTAAATGCATTCATAGCTGTTTCTCCTTTTTGAGATTTAACGCGTTAAAGTGTGTAACAACATTATATACACATAAAATCAAAATAGCAAGAAAAACTAAAAAGGTGTACAATAGAAAACAAAGTAAAAAGACAGGAGAACAGAGCATATGGAAGAAAGAAAAACAGAAGTTGATCTCATATCAGAAAAGCCGGAACAGACAGGCTTGTTAAAATATATGTTAGAAAAAGGAATTACCCAATTCCATGTTGTAAAGCACGTAGAGGAATATTTGAAAGAATACGGATTTTCCGAGCTTAAGTTAAAGGACAAATGGCAGCTTCAGGCAGGAGCAGATTATTATGTCAGACCATACAGTTCTGTTATGATCGCATTTCATCTGCCGAAGCAGCTGCAGCATATCCGGATAGCAACCAGTCATACGGATTTTCCAATGCTGAAGTTAAAGCCGTCAGCCGATATGGAAAAAGGCGGTTATCATATGTTAAATATAGAGACGTATGGCGGACTGTTAATGAAGACATGGTTTGACCGCCCGCTGGGACTTGCCGGCAAGGTAGTGGTAAAAGGCAGCGATGCATTTCATCCAGAGGTACGATTATATGATTCCGAGAAGCCGGTTGCGATCATACCGAGTCTTGCGCCGCATCTGAAACGTGGAGACGCAGAGACAAAATTAGACCCGCAGAAAGAATTGATCCCGGTATTTGGGCTTTGGAAGAAGGATGAGCCGCATAGCTTTTTAGATGAGGTTGCAGAAAAGCTTCAGATCGATAAGGCGGACATATTAGACTATGATCTGTATTTATATAATTGCGATTCCTGCCAAATGATCGGAGACAGTGGCGTATTTACATCACCGAGAATTGATAATGTATCTTCCGTTAGTGCGATTTTGGAATCTTTGGTGCGAACCGGAAACAAGTGGAAAGAAGAAAAAGGTAAGGGAACAGAAGCTGCATTGGCAGATGAAAAAATATCGGAAGCAAATGGATCTGATATGAATCTCGACATCGGAGTATTCTTCGATAACGAGGAGATCGGAAGTTTGTCCAAACAGGGAGCAGATTCCGGACTGCTTCGGATGATAACGGAACGTATCTTAAAAGACAGCGGAGAGAGCCGTACCATACAGGAGCTGCTTCCGGAGATATTTTTGATCTCTCTTGATGTGGCACATGGAACACATCCGAATTATCAGGAGAAATCCGATCCGGTCAACCGGGTACTGCTTGGAAATGGGGTTGTCTTAAAGAGCAGCGCGTCTCAACGATATGTGACAGACAGCGAGGCTGCTGCAGTGATTCAGGTGCTCTGTGAGGATGAAGGGATTCCGTTTCAGCGTACGGTCAATAAGACAGGAATGCCGGGTGGAACCACGCTGGGTCCGATCGTTTCATCCTATCTTCCGGTAAAGGCAGTCGATATGGGAATGCCGGTACTCGCTATGCATTCAGCATGTGAAATGGCACATTTGTCAGACTATGAGTCGATGAAACGGCTGCTTATCGCTTTTTGGTTGAAATAGAGCCATATTTATGCGATAATAGACATTAGGTATATAGAAATATAGACGGAGGTTACTTATGAAGAAGGTTTACAGAACAATACTTATATGTATGATGATCATTCTTTCAGCATTTGTACTTGCAGCCTGTGGGAAAAAGGATGCAGGAAAAAAGACGACCACCGAGAGTTCAACAGAAGCTTCTGAAGATGTAGCATCCACAGAGGATACAACAGAAGCGACGACGGAAGCACAGGTGGATGAAGAAGGATTCACGATCGTAAATGACAAGGTGACGACGACTGATTATGTAAATGTCAGAACAGCACCATCGACAGATGGAGATCCTGCGATGCAGCTTGCAGATGGTGTAGAGCTTGACCGGATCGGTTATAACGATGAGTGGAGCAAGGTATCGATCAAGGGTGAGACCTATTATGTTTATTCGGAATTTGTAAAGGCAGAAGGAGCAGCATCCAGTGGTGATGACAGCAGCACAGAAGAATCAACACAGGAGACAAGCAATGTTGGCGAAGGCAAGCTGATCTGTATTGATGCAGGTCATCAGGCAACGCCGAATACTGATACAGAGCCGGTAGGTCCCGGTGCGGAAGATAAGAAAGCAAAAGTCTCAGCCGGTAATACAGGTGTTACAACTGGTACAGAGGAATATGAACTGAATCTTGAGGTAGCGTTAAAGCTTCAGAGTGCATTAGAGGCAAGAGGCTATACTGTGAAGATGATCCGTACATCCAATGATGTCGATATCAGTAACGCTGCAAGAGCAGAACTTGCAAACAGTGATAAGGCAGATGCATTTATAAGAATCCATGCAAATGGTTCTACAGATACAAATGCGAGCGGTGTTATGACAGTATGCCAGACTAAGGATAATCCATACAATGCAGATATCTATGATTCCTGTAAACGGTTGTCTGCCGATGTATTAAGCGGAATGGCAGCAGCAACAGGGGCAAACAGCGAAGGTGTCTGGGAGACAGATTCCATGAGTGGAATCAACTGGTGCAAGGTTCCGGTTACGATCGTTGAGATCGGTTATATGACAAATTCAGAGGAAGACCAGAAGCTTGTAACATCAGATTATCAGAACCTGCTTGCAAAGGGAATTGCAGATGGTATAGATGCATATTTTGCAGGTGAGTGATCTGTAACAGATAATGAGATGATTTTTCGAAGATATTGAGTGAGTTATACTTGAGATATATGTAAGAAGATATAAAAGATATTTATAAAAATACAGGAGGACAAGACATGGAAGCATTAGAATGTATTAAGACAAGAAGATCGGTAAGAAAATTCAAAGAGGATATCATTCCGGATGAAGTGATCCGTGAGTTAGTAGAACTCGCATCCTATTCACCATCCTGGAAGAATACACAGACGATCCGTTACATCAGTGTTTCTGATCCGGAGAAGATCAAGAAGATCGCAGAAGAAGGTGTGATGGGATTTGCATTAAATGAGAAGACAGTTTCCAGAGCACATCAGTTAATGATTGTGACACAGAAGAACGGTATCTGTGGATATGAGAGAGATGGAAGCTTCAGTACAAGCAAGGGTGCCGGATGGGAGATGTTCGATGCCGGTATCGCAGCCCAGACATTCTGTCTTGCGGCACATGAAAAGGGAATCGGAACCGTTATCCTTGGTGTATTTGATGATAAGAAGGTCGGAGAGATCGTAGGTGTGCCGGAAGGACAGACAGTTGCCACCGTTATCGCAATGGGATATCCGGTATTTGCACCTGAGATGCCGCCGAGAAAATCAGTTGATGATTTATTGACGATCCAATAAGAGCTGTTTTATTCATTATGTAATGGATACTGACAGAAGACAGATTTTGAAGAACCGAAGGCCTGACAGAACAGCCACAAAATGAATAATGTCTCGAAAGAGAAAAAATATACTGCACTTTAGTATAGATGATATGGTCTGCTAAGGTGCAGTTTTGTTGTAGAAGGTGATTTTTTCATGGTTTTGACAAAAGCAGATACATTAGATTATTTGAAAAACAGAATAGCAAAATCGAGAATTGAAGACCTTATGATCGTAACCGGAAAAATATTTGAGGAGAACCGGAAACAGATCCTTGCAGATATTCAGTCGCAATTTAAAGGACAGACGATCGTTGTTCGAAGCTCCTGTTCCAATGAAGATTCTTCCGAGACATCAAATGCGGGTCATTATGACAGTATATTGGATGTCGACGCTGATGATCGCGATGCTGTATGTCATGCGGTTGAGACAGTATTTGATTCTTATAAAAAAGATCTGCCAGATATCAGGAATGAACAGGTGTTGATCCAGACGCAGACGAAATCTATCATCAGCAGCGGAGTTATCTTCTCCAGAGAGATCAAATCAGGAAGATTGTATTATGCAATCTCATATGATGAAGATTCGACCGATGCGGTAACCAGTGGAAGCGGAGGAAAGACAATCTATATTGCAAGGACAGCAGAGAGTTCATCTCTCCCGGAGCGCTGGGGTGTTCTGATCACAGCCATGCGGGAACTAGAAGACATATTTCCGGAGTATCCGCTTGATGTGGAATTTGCAGTTGGAGCAGATCTGACAGTTACGATCTTTCAGGTGCGTCCGCTTGCGGCCTGTATTAAAAAACTGGAAAAGCCGTCTGACTACAAAGAAGACAGAGCAAAGAATGATCGTATATTTGGAGAATTGATAAACAAGACAAAACAGCAGTATCAAAAACTCAGTGATCTGTTGTATGAGAAACAGGCAATTTTATCCGATATGGCATTCTGGAATCCAGCAGAGATCATAGGGGTGAATCCGCATCCACTTGATTTCTCCCTTTACAGAGAGATCATAACGAAAGCTGCCTGGAATCAGGGACTTACCACCATAGGATATCGTGTAGTGGATGGTGATCTGATGTACAGGATCGGAAATAAACCATATATATCATTGCGGAAGTCATTTCTGTGTCTGATGCCTGCGGATTTAGATGAGGACATGGTGAAAAAACTTTTGGCATTTTATGACCGGAAGATATTATCGGATATAACGGCACATGATAAAATAGAATTTGAAATCGTATTTTCCAATTATGATTTTACAACGGAAGATCGGCTGCAGGAATTATTAGAGTATGGATTCACGAAAGGCGAGATTCAGGATTTGTCAAATAGCCTGTTTCGTCTGACGGATCGTGCAATCTGTAATTTCAGGCAGAACCGGATGCAGGATATCCGTTCCTTAAACGGACTGAAGGTGCATCGGGAAAATATCAGGAATAACTGGCTGATGGCAGCAAAGGATGTGAATACTTCCATCCGTTATTTTATAGAATTGATCGAGAGTATCAAACAGTACGGAACACCGAAATTTGCAAGACAGGCAAGACTTGCATTTATCTCAAAGGCTCTTTGCAGGTCGCTTAGTGCAAAGGGATATTTTACGAGCCGTGAGATTGATGACTTTATGATGTCAATCTACACAGTAGCATCGGAGTACGATTCGGATTTTCAGGATTTTGCAGAAGGGCGGATTACCAGAGCTGCATTTGATGAGAAATACGGGCATCTTCGTTCCGGCACTTACGATATCACCTGTGAGACATATGAGGAACGGGATTTTGACAGCTCCAAGGCAAGCGAGACAGCAAAGAAGCAGAGACAGAGAATTGAGCGGTTAAAGCATACGCCATTAGATCCGGAGAAGGTAGAACAGGCACTTTCCGATATCGGCTTTGGTGTTGATGCAAAGAAATTTGTGGAATTCTTAAAGGATTCCATGGAAGAACGGGAATATTTTAAATTTGAATTTACGAAATCCTTAAGTCTGGCGATCGATATTCTGATCAATATTGGAGAAATGTTGAATTTTTCAAAAGAAGATATGGCATATCTCACAGTAGATGATATAATTGCAGTGTATCATAAACCAGAAACGGAGATCCGAAGGATATGGGAACAGGTGATCGCAGAGAACCGAAAGGCATATACAGATGCTTCTGACATGATCCTGCCGGATGTGATCTGCAATAAGCGGCAGTTAGAATATATCGAGATGGTAGAGGCTAGACCGAATTTCATCACTTCGGAGATCGTTGCCGGAGCAGTTGTCGTATTGGAGGATGAGGAATCGAAGCGTGACGATGCCGGAGCGGTTGATGTTGTAGATAAGATCGTAGTGATCCCGAAAGCAGATCCCGGATATGACTGGATATTTGCAAAAGGAATCCGGGGCTTTATTACGAAGTATGGTGGTGTCGCATCGCATATGGCAATCCGATGTGCGGAATTCAATATTCCGGCGGCTATTGGATGTGGCGACGTTATTTATAATTATGTAACAGGACTTGACAAACTGACACTTGATTGTAAAAATGGGAAGATACTGAAGGAGGAATAGGCGTATGCTTCACGCACTGATAACACAACGCGAAGGTCAGAATATGTATGGAAAATCCACGGATGTTCTGGAAGCTGCCTATACGGAATTTTATGAAAGCATGGGAATAAGACTTCATCCGGTGTCAAATTTCACCAGAGATTTTGAAGCCTTATTTGAAGATCCGATTGACGTACTGATCGTAACGGGTGGCGGTACGCTTCACCCGAAATATTATGTAGAACCGCATAAGGCAGAGCTGCAACCACATCGGGATGCGATGGAGGAACGGCTCATTATGTACTGTGTGGAGAATGAGATACCGATCATTGGAGTATGCAGAGGCATGCAGCATCTGAATGCATTATTTGGAGGAAAGATATCTTATTCTGCACCGTTTGTAGTGCCAAGACCGCGAGGTGTTGACCATATGGCAAAAATCTGTAATTCGGATCGATATATAAAGATAAATAATTTTCACAGTGATTGTGTATATCTGGAAAACCTTTCAACAATGTTTTATCCGTTGGTTGTAGATGAAGAAAATGGATCGGTTGAGGCATTTGTGTCACCAACCATGAGTATTCTTGCGTTTCAGTGGCACCCGGAGCGGTATTTTGAAAGTGAAGAAGGAAGGCTTTTCAGCAGACATCTGATCCAGGATTTCTTAGGTATTCCAAGAGATGATAAGAAACCGGATCTATAAATAAAATCCTATAAAGCCATAGTTGGAGGAAGTAATAGACATGGAAAAAGGAAAAGCAAAACAACTGCTTGATAAGATGCAGGTATTGATCGAGGACGGACAGAATGTTCCATTTGCAGCAGGGAAGGTTCTTGTAAATAAAGAAGAAATGCTGGAAATGATAGAAGATCTGAAAAAGACGATAGATATAGAATTAAAAGCGTATCATGAGATTACGGATAAGCGTGGCAAGATCATAAAGGATGCGAATAAAGAAGCCGAGGACATCATCGTAGAGGCAGAAGAATCCGCAAGCCGGATTCGTATGAGCAAGCCGAATCCACTCTATGTCCAGAGACAGGTAAAGGATCTGAATAAGAAAGATAAGATGGCACTTCGGACAGCAAATGAGATCTATGCGGCATCAATCATTTATACGAATGAGATGCTTATGGAGATCAATGAATCGGTACGTCAGGCATATAATATGATCAGCGAGGAAACCGACCGTGTGCTGGATTCCCTCAGACAGAAATCCGATGTCATTGAGCAGAATAAGCGAGAGCTGATGGATGGACTTCTGGATATGAAGAAGCAGGAACGGTATGCCGATATCTTAGAGATCAGCCAGCTCCTTGCAAATGAATTGTATTACGAGAAGAACCGGTTTGAGGAAGAAGAACAGAAGAAGCAGGCAGAAGAAAATGAGATGGTTCAGTGGGAATTTGACTTTGAAGATAAGAAGGAAGATCCAATCAAGGTAAAACCATCCAGACAGCCGGTGAAGCTTCATGATGATATTCTACACGATGAGGTTGTGGATTCAGCATTTGAGATTGCAGATGAATTAAAGGAAGAAAAGAAAAAGTCATTATTTGAGGATCGGACACCTGTGCCGTTAGAGGAATCAATTACGGATGCAGGGGTTGCGGGAAAGGCAGCAGAAGGGGCTCCTAAGAAGATTCCGGAGTTCAGGATCGGTGGAAACATCCATAAGAACCTTGACAATGAACTTTAAAACCGCTTAAGAACAGAAGCGTGATACTTTACATTTAATTCATGATTCAAGCGTTGCGAAGCGTACGCCTGTTATGATATTATGAGTTTGTGAGCACGAAAAACAAGAAACCATAAAGTGTAAATATATAGGAGGTAATTATTTATGGGGATTTTAAAAAGATTCAAAGACATTATGTCAGCAAACATCAACGCTATGCTTGATAAGGCAGAGGATCCGGAGAAGATGATCGACCAGTATCTCAGAGACTTACAGGAAGATCTTAGAAACGTAAAATCAGAGACAGCAACCGTTATGGCAGATGAGACCAGATGCAAACGTGCATTGGATGACTGTGATGCAGATATTGCCAAGATGCAGAGCTATGCAGAGAAGGCACTTCTTGCAGGAAACGAAGCAGATGCCATGAAGTTCTTAGAGAAGAAGAATCAGTTATCGACCAAGAGAACTTCTTTACAGCAGTCTTATGATATGGCAGCAGGAAATGCAGCTAAGATGAAAGAGATGCATGATAAGCTGACAAAGGATATCATGGATCTGAATGCAAGAAAAGATGCGATCAAGGCTAAGGTTCAGGTTGCAAAGACTCAGGAGAAGATGAATAAGATGATGGGAAGCGTAACGGATACAGCCGGAACGATCTCAGCATTTGACAGAATGGAAGCAAAGGCTGATGCAATGCTTGACAAGGCAAATGCAATGGCAGAATTAAATGCCAGCGGCAAGGATGAGACAGATGATCTGATGAGTAAATACGATGCAGAACCATCATCGGCAGTTTCAGATGAACTTGCAGCATTAAAGGCAAAGATGGGACTTTCATAGGAGGAAACAGATGGGATTATTTTCAAATCAGTTTGCCAATGTAGTTGAGTGGGAAGAATACAGAGATGACCTGCTCTTCTGGAAATGGACAAATCGAGAGATAAAGAAAGATTCCAGACTTATCATTAAACCGGGACAGGATGCGATCTTCCTGTATAACGGTGCGGTAGAAGGTATCTTCACAGAATCAGGAAGTTATACGATTGATTCGGATATCATTCCATTCCTTTCTACATTAAAGGGATTTAAGTTTGGTTTCAACTCAGGACTTCGGGCAGAGGTTCTGTTCATCAATACGAAAGAGTTTACCTGTAACTGGGGAACCAGTTCCCCGATCCGTTTACAGGCACCGGGACTTCCGGGCGGACTTCCTGTACGGTCAAATGGTAAATTCTCATTCAAGATCGATGATTACAATGTATTGATCGAGAGAATCGCCGGAGTAAAGGCAATCTTTACAGTGGATGATGTCAGGGATCGTATTAAGGGAATCTTAGATGGACTGTTGATCAAATGGATTACAAAGACCGGCGGTGATGTATTCAATCTGATGGCAAATGCCACCGATATTGCAAAGGGTATTTTAGAAGATCTGGATATGGAACTGATCAAGATCGGTCTGACCATGACAGATTTCAGAATCAGCGAATTTACATATCCTGAGAATATATCAAAACGTGCAGATCAGGCTGCTGAGTATACGATGCTTGGTGATATGGGCCGGTTCCAGCAGGTGAAGATGGTAGATGCACTTGCAAATTCCAATGGAAAAGGCGGAACCAATATGGCAGATGTTGCCAGTGGTATGATGGGAATGCAGATGGGTATGATGATGGCAAATCAGATGACCGGTAATCTGCAGAACAACATGAACGGACAGATGAATCAGCAGGCAGCTCCAACCGGAAACGGTACGGCTCCTAAGTTCTGCCCGAACTGCGGAACCCCTACAAATGGAGCAAAGTTCTGTGGTAACTGTGGAACAAAGCTGATATAAAGGAGTACAAAAGCGATGGCTGGATTAAATGACATGCAGGATCTGGCATGCAGACATGTCGATGGACCGCTTCTGATACTGGCAGGTGCCGGATCGGGAAAGACCAGAGTGATCACCCACCGGGTAGCGTATCTGATGGATGAGATCGGAGTGAATCCATATAATATCCTTGCGATAACATTTACAAATAAAGCCGCAGCCGAAATGAGAGACAGAGTAAATAACATTGTTGGAGAGGGTGCTGAACGAGTATGGGTCAGCACCTTTCATTCGTTATGTGTACGGATTCTGCGACGATTTTCAGACAGGCTCGGTTATGCAACAAATTTTAATATCTATGATTCGGATGACCAGAAATCTGCGGTTAAGAACATTCTGAAGGAACTGAAGATCGATCCAAAGAAGTATCCGGAGAAGATGTTCATGGCAGAGATATCAAATGCAAAGGAACGGTATATTTCACCGGATCAGTATGCGAAGATGAATGCGACAGATTTTGTGAAGACACAGACGGCAACCGTATATTCCGAGTATATGAAGCGACTCCGTAAATTCAATGCATTTGACTTTGATGATTTGATCTATAAGGTGGTTGAGTTGTTTGAACATAACCCGGATGTACTGGAATTATACCAGGACAGATTCCGTTATATCATGGTGGACGAGTATCAGGATACGAACCACATACAGTTTTTGATGGTAAAGCAGCTTGCATCCAAATATAGAAACCTTTGCGTCGTTGGCGATGATGATCAGTCAATCTACAAATTCCGTGGTGCGAATATTACGAACATCCTGAATTTTGAAAAGGAATATCCGGATGCAAAGGTTGTGAAGCTGGAACAGAATTATCGTTCCTGTGGGAATATTCTGGCGGCTGCAAATGCGGTGATCAAGCATAACGAAGGAAGAAAGGATAAAGCCCTCTGGACAGATCAGGGAGATGGCGAGAAGATTGTATTTAATCAGAGTGAGGATGAATACATGGAGGCTGATCGCGTCGTAAATGAGATCATCCGTCTGACAGCGAACGGTGCACAGTATAAAGACATTGCTTTGCTATATCGTACGAATGCACAGTCTCGTATCCTTGGTGAGAAGCTGGTTATGCGAGGAATCCCGCATCGGGTCTACGGTGGTCAGAATTTCTATGAACGAAAAGAAATTAAAGATGTAATGGCATATCTGAAGGTTGTAAATAACTCTACGGATGATACCTATCTTAGACGAATCATCAATGTACCAAAGCGTGGAATCGGTGATGCTACCGTTGATAAGGTGGCAGCATTTGCTGCTGCAAATGATATGACACTGATGGAAGCCATGCAGATCATAGAGCAAATTCCGGGATTACAGCGTTCGGTTGCAAAAATTTCCGGCTTTGTGGAATTGATCGACGGATTCCGGGAGATAATAGAGGAGCAGGAACCACTCAGTACATTATTTGACCGTATTCTGGAGGATACCGGATATGAAGATGAACTGATCGCGGAGCACACGGATGAATCGATGGCGAGACTTGAGAATATCGATGAGTTAAGAAACCGTGTGGTTCAGTTTGAAACCGATTATGAGGAAGCAACACTGGCAGATTTTCTGGAGGATATCGCGCTGGTTTCGGAGACCGATAAAATGTCTGATGATGATAATATGGTCAAATTAATGACGATCCATGGTTCAAAGGGACTGGAGTTTCCATATGTATTCTTATGTGGTATGGAAGAGCGAATCTTCCCAAGTGCGATGGCGATCAATTCGGATGATGAAGATGCGCTGGAAGAAGAACGCAGACTTTGCTATGTAGGAATTACAAGAGCGATGAAGAAGCTATATCTGTCCTGTGCAAGAAACCGTATGCTGCATGGAAGTAGAAACTGCAATGATATCTCCAGATTTATTAAAGAGATTCCGCCGCTGCTGTTCCAGGATTCCGGTGATATTACAAGGCATGTAAAACGGATGGAAGAACGGCAGTTTGCAGACACCGGATATACCGGAAATAGGTATGGTAGCAGCGAGCAGTCTGGATATGGAAAAGGCTCATATCATGGAAGATCGTCGCAGACGGGTTCCGGATATTCTTCATCCAATCCATACAGCAGTTACAGTAAGGCAAAGAAAGAGCCGATCAGTATAACACCATCGACCAAACCATCATTTGGCAAAGAATTTACCGTGAACCGGGAGCTGGTTCTTGACTATGGAGAAGGTGATCGGGTGCGTCATATGAAATTTGGAAATGGTACTGTAACGCAGCTTGTAAAGGGCGGCAGAGATTATGAAGTGACAGTAGACTTTGATCGTGGCGGTACAAGAAAAATGTTTGCTTCCTTTGCAAAATTAAAGCGCCTGGAAGAATAAAGAAATTATAATAATTCCAAGATAATATAGAAATAGAAAAAAGAGTATGCTATAATGACGGCATACAGAAACTAAATGAAAGGGTGGTAGTTTACAATGAAAAATAATGATGTAATCTTAGTAAAAAGTGAACCAACAGAAGAAAAGGCAAAAGGTGTTGTATTTGTAATCCTTGCGATCATCGGTGCTGTAGCAGCGATCGCAGGTATCGCATATGCAGTATATTCATACCTGACACCTGATTTTCTTGATGATTTTGATGATGATTTTGACGATGATTTTGATGATGACTTCTTCGATGATGACGATGACGACGAGGAAGAGACTCCGGCAGAGCAGCCTGCTGAGACAGCAGAAGCACCGGCAGCAGAGCCTGTAGCAGACGCTGAGTAATCAAAAATTTGAGCTGAATCAAAGTGAGTAAAATAACCGGATTAGTTTTTTAAATTATAAAGAGCTAATTCGGTTATTTTTATCTAAAAAGATATATGAAAAGTATTCATTTACTGTTAGTGGAAATTTTGTGGAAAAGGGAGAAATAATAGATCAAGATATCAATGTTTAGATCAAAAATGAGAAGTGAAATTTGGCATTGGAGTATATGTACTTTATGAAGCAAGCCATTTCCGGATATTGGTGTTTGGATAAAAATGGAAGACAGCATTATTATTATGAAGTAAGCCTTTTTTAACGCCGGTTCTTAGTGAGTCGCCATAGGCGAGGAGCTTAGCACCGTTGCGTTAAAATAGAGTGCGAACGTCTTACGGAATAATAAGTAATGCTGTCTTCCATTTTTATCTACTGACAAGACACCTGTAAAGTGGTGTAAAATACTATATTGTCATGTGTGACAGAACGTGTTATACTAAGGCAACGCTTTTTTATACAAGAAGAAAAAATGAATAAATATAGTTGGAGAAACAATATGAAGACAGATATTTTAATTGTGGGAAGTGGATGCGCAGGTTTATATGCAGCATTGAATCTCCCTGGTGATAAACAGATAACGATCATAACAAAGGATATCGTAGAACACAGTGATTCCTTCCTTGCACAGGGGGGGATGTGTATGCTGAAATCAGAAGATGATTATGACAGTTATTTTGAAGATACCATGAAGGCAGGGCATTATGAGAATGATCCAAAGAGTGTAGAGGTGATGATACGTTCGTCAGTTGATATCGTAAATGACCTTGTAAAGTATGGGGCAGACTTTCATCGGGAGCCGGATGGCAGTCTTAGCTATACAAAGGAAGGAGCACATAGCCATCATCGTATCATTTTCCATGAGGATGTAACAGGAAAAGAGATCACGAGTACCCTGCTCCGCAATGTAGAGAAGCTTCCGAATGTGACAATCTACGAGCATGTAACCATGGTGGATATCCTGTGTAAGGATAATTGCTGTTACGGTGTGGTGGCAAGAGATGCGGAGGATAAGATCTTCCCGATCATGGCAAACTATACCATGCTTGCCTGTGGAGGAATCGGTGGTATTTACAGACATTCGACTAATTTCAGACATCTGACCGGAGATGCCGTTGCAATCGCATTAAAGCATGGGATTGAGACAGAGCATGTGAACTATGTCCAGATCCATCCGACAACATTATACAGCAAAGAGCCGGAGGACAGGAGTTTTCTGATCTCGGAGTCAGTTCGTGGCGAGGGCGCGCTTCTCTATAACAAGAATCATGAGCGGTTTGTAAATGAACTTCTTCCGAGAGATCTGCTGACGATCGAGATTCGCAAACAAATGGAGAAGGACGGGACAGATTATGTCTGGGAAGATATGACTGTGATTGATAGAAAAGAATTAGAAGACCATTTCCCGAATATCGTTGAGCATTGTAAAGAAATGGGATATGATGTGTATACAGAATGCATACCGGTTGTGCCGGCACAGCATTATTTCATGGGTGGTATCAAGGTGGATTTGTCCAGTAAGACATCGATGGATCAGTTATATGCGATCGGAGAGACTGCATGTAACGGAGTTCATGGCAAGAATCGTCTGGCAAGCAATTCGCTTCTTGAGAGTCTGGTATTTGCCAAGCGGGCAGCAAAGGAAATGACTGAGCAGTTCGACCGGACAAAGATAGAAGAAATCTCTTACAGGGAAGATGATTATACAGATAAGAAGAAGTTGGCAGCAGAATATAAGGCGCTGCTTAAGGCTGAGATCGCAAGGGAAAACGAAGAAGCTCAGAAGCACAGCGCATAGAAACGAAACGTTTACAGAAAAAGCATGGCCGACAAATGCCGGATCATTTGCAGAAAAATATGGCCGGTAAGTACCGGATAGGAAATACAGAAGAATCATTCAGGAGGATATTATGTACGATCAGATTACTTTAAAATTAAATGTAGACCCTTTTATTCTTGGAGCATTAAAAGAAGATATTACAAGTGAGGATGTATCAACAAATTCCGTTATGCCGGAGGCATGCATGGGAAAGGTAGAGTTAATCTGCAAGCAGGATGGAATCATCTGTGGTTTACAGGTGTTTAAGAGAGTATTTGAATTATTAGATGATACAACCGTGACAGAACTCTACTGCAAGGATGGCGATGAGGTAAAGGCAGGACAGTTGATGGGAGTTGTAACCGGGGATATCCGTGTATTGTTATCGGGAGAACGGACAGCACTGAATTATCTGCAGAGGATGAGCGGTATTGCTACGTACACATATAAGGTTGCAGGACTTCTTGCAGGAAGCAAGATCCAGTTGCTTGATACCAGAAAGACAACCCCGAATAATCGTATTTTTGAAAAATATGCAGTTCGTGTCGGCGGTGGGCATAATCACAGATATAATCTTTCGGACGGAGTCCTTCTGAAGGATAACCATATAGGCGCAGCAGGCGGAGTGAAAGAAGCAATCCGTATGGCAAAGGAATATGCACCGTTTGTCAGAAAGATCGAAGTCGAGGTTGAGAATCTGGATATGGTAAAGGAGGCTGTTGAAGCCGGAGCGGATATTATCATGCTGGATAATATGTCAGATGAAATGTTAAAAGAAGCGATCGGTATCATTGATGGTAAGGCAGAAATCGAGGTATCAGGTAATGTAACAGCAGAAAATATCGAGCACTTGAAGAACCTTGGTGTTGATTATATATCAAGTGGAGCGCTGACACATTCCGCTCCGATCATGGATATTTCTCTGAAAAATCTTCATAGAATCTAACTGAATATTGTAACAAAATTTCTGGTGCCTTTGGGTGCAGGGAAGGTTTACATGAGAAATAGAATGGGTTAATGGATGATAAGATTGGGAGGAAGAACATGACAGGAGTTGAAAGACGGGAAAAACTGTTGTCGATGCTTGCGAAGAGTAAAGAGCCGATCGCGGGGGCGGAGATGGCGAAGCGACTCAGTGTGAGCAGACAGGTGATCGTACAGGATATTGCCCTGCTTCGTGCGGCTGACAATAATATTGTTTCAACAAACCGGGGATATGTGTTATTAAAGCCGGGAAAATGCGAACGAATATTCAAGGTGCGTCATACTGCGGAAGAGATAGAGAAAGAATTACAGATCATCGTAGATAATGGTGGCAGGATTCTGGATGTATTTGTATATCATAAGATTTATGGAGTTGTAAAAGCTCCGATGAACATAAAAACCAGAAAAGATATTTATGAATATGTAAAGACCTTGAGCAGTGGAAAATCATCGCCGCTTCTTAAGATAACCGACAATTACCATTATCATACGGTGCAGGCCGATTCAGAAGATATCCTGGATAATATTCAGAAGGATCTGGAGGAATGTGGTTTTCTTGCGAAACTGCTGGATTTCGAACCGGTTGATTTTTGGGAAAAAAGTGAATAACACGGGATGGCAGGTGGTCTATAACGGATTACCTGCCATTCTATGTTATAAGATGACGAGGGGAAGAAATTAATGATACACAGGAGTAAAGCTGGGTGCATCGGATGTGATCTATGGTATCGCCAAATATGTGTATTATTGAATAAGTCAATATTGTGCAATAAATTTATAAAAATAATGTAAGAAAAACGGATGGACAGATAATATAATAACATTATCAGGTATAATAAATCATATACCAAATAAAAAGGAAAAGAGGAAATGAGAATGATAAAAAAATACACATATGGTAATCCGTTTTTTACAGAATCGGTTGTTGCGTCATTTGAGGCATCGGAAGGTATGCCTGAAGTTGGAACAGTAAATCTGGATAATGGCTTTTCATTTCTTTATGATATGAAAGCAGAGGATGCAGTATATGGACTTGGTGAAGCAAATCGTGGAATCAACAAAAGAGGATATAAATATATAAGCAATAATACAGATATTCCGAATCATCATGAGGATGTTTATTCTTTATATGCATCTCATAATTTTATTGTTATATCCGGCGAGAGAACATTTGGATTGTACATAGATTATCCGTCTTCGCTGGTATTTGATATCGGATATACTAAGATGGACGAACTTCATATTTTCTGCGATAAAGCAGATTTGGATCTCTATGTGATCACAGGTGAAAGTATATATGATATTGTAAAACAATTCAGACAAATGATAGGAAAAAGTTATATTGCTCCAAAGTTTGCTTTTGGTTTTGGACAGAGCCGTTGGGGCTATAAGACACCGGAAGATTTTGCTTATGTTGTGAAGAAATACAGGGAGAATCATATTCCGATCGATATGGTATACATGGATATCGATTATATGGATCATTATAAAGACTTTACGATAAATGAAGCATTTGGTGATTTTTCTGAATATGTAGAAGAGTTGAAAAAAGAAAATATACGCTTGATCCCGATTATTGATGCGGGAGTGAAGATCGAAGAAGGATATGATGTGTATGAAGAAGGCGTAGCAAACAATTATTTCTGTAAAAGAGAGGACGGAAGTGATTTTGTTGCAGCTGTATGGCCGGGATACACACATTTTCCGGATGTATTGAATCCGGAAGCGAGAAAATGGTTTGGCGGGAAATATAAGCTTCTTACAGATGCAGGGATTGAAGGCTTCTGGAATGATATGAACGAACCGGCAATTTTTTATACACCGGAAGGTGTTTGTGAAGTGAAAGAGGTAATGCGGGAATTTATTGATAAAGAAGAATCCGTGGATGATGTCTGGGGAATCCGGGATATGGTAGCAGATCTGGCTAATAATGCCAAAGACTATGCTTCGATGTATCATAATATGAACGGAAAGATGGTGCGTCATGATCAGGTACATAACCTTTTCGGTTATAATATGACACGGGCAGCAGGTGAAGCACTTCGAGAGATCTGCCCGGAGAAAAGATGCCTGTTGTTTTCCAGATCATCTTATATCGGAATGCATCGTTATGGCGGTATCTGGACCGGAGATAATAAATCCTGGTGGTCCCATATCCTATTGAATCTGAAAATGCTTCCATCATTAAATATGTGTGGTTTCTTATATACAGGAGCAGATCTGGGCGGATTTGGCTGTAATACGACCAGAGATCTTTTGCTCAGATGGCTTGCACTTGGTGTATTTACACCGCTGATGCGTAATCATGCATGCCTTGGCACAAGAGAGCAGGAGTGCTATCAGTTTGAGCAGATTGAAGATTTCAGGCATATCATAGGTGTTCGTTATCGGTTGCTTCCATATATTTACAGTGAATATATGAAGGCTGCTTTAAATGATGAAATGATGTTCAAACCGCTTGCATTTGAATATCCGGAAGATCGTATGGCGGTAAATGTAGAAGACCAGCTTATGCTTGGTAATGAGATCATGATCGCACCGGTATATACACAGAATGCAATCGGAAGATATGTTTATCTGCCGGAGGATATGATGCTTGTCCGTTTCAAGGCTGAGGGTGATATTGAACAGACCGAGATGAAAAAAGGACATCATTTTGTAGAAGTACCATTGAATGAAGTGATTTTATTTATTCGGAAAGGAAAATGCATTCCTCTTGCTGATTTTGCCGAGTGTGTTGCGGATATTAATACGAAGAAGCTGCAGTTACTAGGGTATGCGGGAAGTAGTTATCAGTTGTATGATGATGATGGATATACAAGAGAATATGATCTGGATAGATTAACGCAACTTATTAAATTTTCATAAAAATAGACGCATGCAATCAATAATGAGAGGCTGAAAAACATGCCGCGTGTTTGGAGCTGTTTGACTGGTAAAATAGTTCTTGGTATCATGAATTTGTAATAAAATACATATACGAAAGGGGTATACGAATTTATGAGAACAAAGAAAATTTTATTAAGTTTATTGCTTATGTTTGGCATGATTTTAGGGTTTATGCCGATGACAGCGGTAGCAGCGGAGGCAGACGATGCATGGACATCATATGCAGCATCTGAATTTGCCGGAGGCAGCGGAACGAAAGAAGATCCGTACCAGATTAAAACAGCTGAACAGCTGGCAAAACTTGCAAGTGAAGTTAACAGTGGCGTAGAAGGAAAGACACATTCCCAGGAGTATTTCAAATTAATGAATTCGCTTGATCTGAGTGGTCACAGGTGGGTTCCGATTGGATATGGAAATGCCAGTGCTCATTCATTTTCCGGATATTTTGATGGCAGTAATTATAAGATCACAGGACTGTATGTCGATGAGCGAGACAATAATGTGTGTGCCGGTTTGTTTGGCGTTGTAGTAGCAACTACAAATGAAGTGATGTTGAAGAACATCTATATTGAAGATGCGAAGATATACGCAGGAAATAAAACAGACGATACTATAGTTCAATATGGTGCGGGCACTCTTGTTGGTTCGATGACAACTATGGGAGGATCAAAGGCTGATTATGTTGCTGTTGAGAATTGTCATGGAAGCGGAATGGTAGATTCTCCGATGTATGCAGGTGGTCTGATCGGTGACGCAAGTTATGCACAGGTTTCGGATTGTACGGCTGATACTTTTGTTAAAGGACATGTATGCAGCGGAGGTTTTGTAGGTTTTCCGTTCCTGAGTACATTTAAAAATAATACAGCAAAAGGAAATGTAGAAAGTACTGGTTGGTCAACAGGTGGATTTCTCGGCTATGATATAGAAAGTACAATAATAAAATGTACAGCTTCGGGAAATGTAAAAGCAGACGATTGGAATCTTGGCGGATTTGCCGGATATCTGAATGGTACTAAGGTTTCAAATAGCAGTGCATATGGCGATGTAACAGGTACATTAACGGTCAACAAGACGAAAGCCGGAGGCTTTGCTGGAACGAATGCAGGTGGTTTAATTAAAGACAGCTATGCTGCAGGTACCGTCACAGGATCGAATGAGTATGCAAAAGCCGGAGGCTTTGTTGCATTTGATGACAATGGTACAACGGAAGGATGTTCCTTTGATAAGACAAAGAATCCGACACTGGATGGTGTAGGAAGTGCAGAGACAGCAGGAAAAAATGATATTGCTTCAAAGGATACAGATGAATTACTTGCGAATATTTGTACCGGACTTTTCGGATCCCATGATTACGATTCAAAATGGACAATTGACAAAGAGGCGTCCTGTACAGAAGAAGGTTCAAAATCTCATCATTGTAAGCGATGTAACGCAAAAACGGATATTACTGTAATTGAAAAAATCAGTCATTCTGATGTCAAGCTTGTAAAGACAGAAGGCAAGAAAGCCACCCATATGGCAGATGGCGTGATCGATTACTGGTATTGTGAAAGTTGTGGAAAATATTTCAGTGATGAAAAAGGAACAAAGGAAATCGCGTTGGCTGATACGATTATTCCAAAACTTACTGAGCATGCAGCGGATGGTTCTGGCTGGCATACAGACGGAACGGTTCACTGGATGGTCTGTGAGTGCGGAGAGATCTTGGATAAGGCAGAACATACAGAACAGACGACCATTACAAACAAAGCTACTTTAAAAAAGGATGGTAGCAGTGTAACAAAATGCACAATCTGTGGACAGATGTTGGCAACTGTCAAGATTGCAAAGGCATCTAAGGTTACGCTTTCAAAGAAAACATATACTTATAATGGTAAAGTAAAGAAACCATCTGTAATAGTAAAGGACAGTAATGGAACAAAACTCAAAAAAGGAACAGACTACAGTATCACTTATGCAAAGGGTAGAAAAAAGGTAGGAAAATATACTGTTAAGATTACACTGAAAGGTGAAAAATACAGTGGAAGCAAGACGGTTACCTTTACCATAAAGCCAAAGAATACAAAACTAACATCAAAAAAAGGTCAGAAAAAAGCAATTGTAGTTCGTTGGAAGAAGCAGTCTAAGCAGACGAGTGGTTATCAGATTCAGTACGCTACAAAGAAGAATTTTTCAAATGCCAAGATTGTAACGGTAAAGAAGAATAACGTGACAAAGAAAACAATCAAGAAGCTTGCAGCGGGCAAGAAGTACTATGTACGTGTTCGAACTTATAAGAATGTAAAGATGAATGGTAAGACTACAAAGATTGTTTCGTCATGGAGCAAGGCTACAACGGTAAAAACAAAATAATATATTATCAAAGGAAAAA
>OLJA01000033.1_pt1 | contig 81621 bp, 62 predicted proteins | sample 1601401 | NCBI WGS metagenome assembly OLJA01 (sample SAMN01915217, study PRJEB22387) | human gut metagenome | isolation source: stool | host: Homo sapiens | place: USA | reverse complement strand
TCCTTTATCTTCATTATGTCTCTGGAAGACGCCGCAAGATTTGTAAAGCTTACCTTCTCCGTCATGCACTCTATACCAGAGCCGTTTGCTATGCCCACGGCGCCCTCCGCGGTGATCTGCTGGCACGCCCAGAGCTTCACGCCCACAAGCCCTCTCACCTCGTATTTTCTGGAATTTATCACGGTCACGTACAGATCCTCCAGCACACCCTGTACGGAAACCTTATCTCCCAGCGACAGTTCATCCGCATTTATCGTCTCCTCAAATGGCAGCTCTCCGTCATGGCTCTCAAATGAATACCCCTCCCGGTCCGTCTGGTATAGGATGGCGTAGCTCACAGTTCCTGTGATGCGCGCCTTGCCCTCCATGACGTCTATGTTTTCTATCGTCACCTGTCCTTTGCTGGCTATCTGTCTGTCTATATCCCCCTTCACATCAGGGACATTGAAATCGTCATCCACGGTAAACTCAACATATTTTGCCGCCTTAAGATTCGTCGTTGTGATCCTGTTCTTAGTAAGCTCCATATTTTCCCCACCTTATTTTTTATGATATACCGTTCTACTTGAATACAACCGGAAGATCCATCTTCACTATCCTGACCACCATATAAGGAAATGATACATTGTCTCCCTTCACGCCATCCGTCGGAGTCGCCACCTGCCTTAAAACTCCCTTGATGTAAATGGCATTGTCGTCCTTATACATCTCCTCCAGAGTCACCCCAACGTCATCCCTCTCCTGCATGCCCGCAGCGATGACTATATATGTATATGTGCTGTTTGAATATACGAGATTAAATGGTTTTTCCTTCTTTTTGTCTATGATGGTAACCAGTTCATCCGGCAGCATGGTCTCATCGCACACGTCATAGAGCAGCGGCTCACCACTGTCCGACACCTCAAACCTTGCACATCCAGCACAGAATATCATGAGCTCCAGTGCAACCACCAGCAGGAAGGTAAGTCTGCCCCACATTCTCCCTCTTAGAAACTCTTTTTCATTTTCCACATGTATCACCTCCGCCATTTGCTTTTTAAGGTGTCTGGCTGTCATTTTAAGCCACTTAACACACTTTGGTATAGTATATGTACCCCATTTGCTCTTTATGTCAGTAAACGCAAAAAAGAGGCGGGATATCCTGTTTGATATCCCGCCTCCGTATCAGAAGCTCGTCCTTCTGTATATTATTCTGTCATTCTACTCTGCGTCTGCAGGTGCGCTCTTCTCAGCCTCGATCTCGGCCTCAGCCTCTGGTGTGACCTCGATTCCAAGCTCAGCGAGCTGCTTGTCGTCTACATAGTCAGGCGCATTTGTCATGAGACATGATGCATCCTTTACCTTAGGGAATGCGATTACGTCACGTATAGAATCCTGCTTTGCCATGAGCATGACCAGACGGTCAAGACCATAGGCAAGTCCTGCGTGAGGTGGTACTCCGTACTTGAACGCATCCAGAAGGAATCCGAATCTCTCGTGAGCCTGAGCCTTTGTAAAGCCAAGGCACTCGAACATCTTCTCCTGAATGTCATCCTGATGGATTCTGACTGAACCTCCACCGATCTCATTTCCGTTTAATACTATATCATAAGCCTTTGCACGAACCCTGCCCGGATCAGAATCGATGTACTGAAGATCCTCCTCCATAGGCATGGTAAATGGATGGTGCATAGCTGTGAATCTGTTCTCCTCGTCTGACCACTCAAGAAGTGGGAACTCTGTGATCCACACGAATCTGTATACATTCTTGTCCACAAGTCCCATGAGCTCTGCCAGATGGCATCTCAGTGCGCCGAGGACTGTCCATACGATCTTTGTCTTGTCCGCTGCGAACAGAAGCAGGTCGCCAGGCTTTCCATCCATGGCTGCCACAAGGGCGTTCATCTGCTCCTCTGTCATGAACTTGGCAAATGATGACTTGTAGCTTCCATCCTCGTTGATAACTATATATGCAAGTCCCTTTGCGCCGTATGTCTTTGCATACTCGATAAGGGCATCTATCTTCTTTCTAGGCATGCTTCCCTGTCCCTCGGCATTGATACCGCGGACTGTTCCGCCATTTGCAAGGGCGCCTGTGAATACTCCGAACTCACAGTCCTTGACAACATCGCTGACATCCTTGAGCTCGAGTCCAAATCTGAGGTCAGGCTTATCTGAACCAAATCTGTCCATTGCCTCCTGCCATGTCATTCTCTGAATTGGAAGCTGGATGTCGAGATCAAGTATCTCCTTGAAGAGCTTTGCAAGAAGACGCTCATTTACATCGATTACATCGTCAACGTCAACAAATGAGAGCTCCATATCCATCTGGGTGAACTCCGGCTGTCTGTCTGCACGGAGATCCTCGTCACGGAAGCATCTTGCGATCTGGAAATATCTGTCGTAACCAGAGCACATAAGAAGCTGCTTGAAGAGCTGTGGTGACTGTGGCAGAGCGTAGAATGTACCAGGGTGTACACGGCTTGGCACAAGGTAATCTCTTGCTCCCTCTGGTGTTGACTTGGTCAGCATAGGTGTCTCTATCTCAAGGAATCCCTCATCTGCCATGAACTGTCTGGCTATGGTGGCTACCTTACTCTTCATGATAAGATTTCTCTGGAGGTCAGGACGTCTGAGGTCGAGATATCTATACTTGAGCCTTATCTCCTCCTTGGTCTTGCTGTTCTCCTCTATAGGGAATGGAGGTGTCTCTGCCTCTGACAGTATACGGAGGCTGCTTGCAACGACCTCGATGTCTCCTGTTGCAAGGTTCTCATTCACTGCACCCGCACGCTTGCACACTGTTCCCTCGATGGCTGCAACGAACTCTGAACGGAGCTTTCCTGCCTTCTCGAAGCACTCTGCGCCACACTGTGACTCCTCAAATATAACCTGTAATATTCCACTTCTATCTCGAAGATCTACAAAGATTATTCCACCTTTATTTCTGCTCTTCTGAACCCAGCCCATCACGGTAACTTTCTCACCTATGTTGGCACTGCTAACCTCTGTACATCTGTGGCTTCTCTTAAGCCCCTGCATAGATTCTGCCATCTTACGCTATCCTCCTAAAATTAAAAACTTTCCTTATGTCACTATACACTTTTTTCATTTTTCGTCAAGACCTGGAATATCGCCGTGAAGCACCTGATCCACCCTGCTCATGATGTCTGTGGTGTTGATCAGCCGCTGGAACGCCAGGAACGCCCTCATGTCGAAGTGTCTCACCTCATCTATCACCATTCCAAATGCCGTATCCGCGTCAAATGCCTTCCTGTATGGTCTGTCGCTGACCAGTGCACTGAACACATCGCACACTCTGATAAGTCTTGCGCCGAGTGGTATCTCCTCGCCCCGCATCCTGTACGGATATCCCGAGCCGTCATAGTTCTCATGGTGATAGTGCACCATATCCACTATATCCTGATCGTAGCCCTCACGCTTAAGTATCTCCGCGCCAAGCTTGGCATGCAGCCTGACGTATCTCATCTCCTCGATCTTCATCGCACCCTGCCGCCGTCCATATATGTAAGGACTCACCTGAAGCTTGCCCACATCGTGCAGCATTCCCGCCACGGCAACCTTGTGTATGAATTCCTCATCGCAACCCAGCTCCCTCGCCAGCTCAGATGCCAGTATACTCACACACATTCCATGGCGCACCGCATCATTCATATCAACTGAATAGCATTCTTCTGCATCCTTCTCCAATGCTAATCCCATATAAATCCCGCTTTCTTACGCTCGATCATCTCATCTATTCGAGCTATATAATCGTCTACACTCTTACAATTCTCTATTCTGTCTATACGTGTCCCCTCTGTCACTCCGTCATGTCCTGGTCTCACCACAAGCTTCGATGAGCTTCCGGCACCGAGACCGATGATGTCAGTCCTCTCCTCCATGATGAGTATATTGTACAGGCACTCAAGCCCCGGCTTCGAGTAACCCACGTTCTCCAGATTGCCGGTCATGTTCTTCTGTCTGTACAGATAGTATGGATCAAGCCCCATCTCAGCCGCCGCCCTCGTAACAGCACCGAGCTGGCTGTCTATATCCGACTTCAGGGTGTCACGGTATTTGTCCATCTCTATGTTCAGATTCGCCGCCCTCTTGATGGCAAGGGTGTGAACCGTCAGACTTTCAGGGGAAAGCTCCTTCACCTGTCTCAGCGTGTTCTCCACACTGTCCGTGTCCTCTCCCGGAAGTCCCACTATCAGATCCATGTTGATGTTGTCAAAGCCCGCTCTCCGGGCATTCTCCATGGCTATGACCGTCTGCTCCGGCGTATGTGCCCTGCCTATGATCCTTAGTGTCTCCTCGTTCATGGTCTGTGGATTTATGCTTATACGCGTCACTCCGTGGCGCTTCATGACCTCAAGCTTGTCAAATGTGGTACTGTCCGGTCTGCCCGCTTCTATGGTGAACTCCCTCACCTGTGACAAGTCAAATGACTTCTCTATCATGCTGCAGAGTCTGTCCATATGCTCCGCAGATATGGATGACGGCGTTCCGCCTCCCACATATATTGATATGAGCCGTTTTCCGGAATATGCCTCCGCAACGTATGCCATCTCTTTCTCGACTGCGTCCAGATATGCATCCACCTTATTCTTATATACCGCGATCGGATATGAGGTAAATGAACAGTACAAACATCTTGTCGGACAGAACGGTATGCCTATATACAGACAGTATTCGTCCTCCTCCGCCACAGAGTCTATGATTTTCTTCTCCCTGTCAGCCACCGCCACTGCCAGCTCGGCTTTCTCACGGGAGGTTCCATATATCTCCTGGTAGTTTCCTATTATATCCTCTGAGGTCATACCGGCTTCCATATAAGACACAGCTATCTTCGTAGGTCTGATACCCGTCAGGGAACCCCACGGAAGTCTGCGGTCTGTATACTCCGAAAGCATGTTGTATATCGCCAGCTTTAACGGATTCCTCACGGCACTCTTATCCCGGCAGTCGCCATCCACAGGGATCTGTGTGCTGCACGCCAAAGTCCGCTCTCCTCCGTCTGCTACAGAATACAGCTCTATATTTATTCTATTGTCATCTATATCCGCCACAAGCGCCTTGTCTATCTCCGCCTTAAGCTCCGGCTTTTTGTCAAATATCTCCGGAACCACTATTCTTTCACCGCCGTAGAAGGCCTGGAGACTCACCCGGAGATCATTGTTGTAATCTTCTATATTCTGTATCAGTAATATCATATTTCCACCATGATCCGCCCATCAGAAGAACGGATTCATCTTCTTCTCTTTTCTTATAAGTGTTGTCTCCCCGTGTCCAGGGTACACCACGGTATCATCAGGAAGCACAAACAGCTTCTCTCTTATGTTCTCGAGCAGCGCATGCTCATCACCTGTAGGGAAATCCGATCTTCCCACACTGTATTTAAACAGCGTATCCCCTGAGAACAGTATATTCTCTGACTCGAAGTAATAGCACATTCCGCCTCTGGTATGTCCCGACACACTGATGCATCTCATCTCAGTGCCAAGCAGCTTCTTCACACTGCCGTCGCTCAGATAGTGATCCGTCTCAGTCTCTATCACCTTTTCAAATACACTGGTCATCATCGCCGACAGGTTCACCCTGCTGTTGCCGAGAACTTCCTTCTCGTCCTCCGAAGCATATGTATCCGCGCCTGTGAGCTTCTTCAGATCTCCCATCGCCGCCATGTGATCCACATGACCGTGGGTGAGATAAATGCCAACGCAGGTATACTCATTCTTCTTCAGTGTGTTGTATATATAATTCGCATTCCATGAAGGATCAATGACTATCGCCTCCCCGGTCTGCTCATTTGCCACTATATAACAATTCGTCTGGAATCCTCCCAGCTCACTTCTGATAACTTTTAATTCCGCCATATAAACCTTTCCGGCCATCAGCCCGTAGTTCTCTCTATATCAATTATATTATCAACATTCCTTATCTTGGCAATTATCGTATTCAACTGTTCCTTCGACTTGATCGCAAATGAGATCGTGATCGTAGCCTTGCCCTGCTTGCTTGTACGGCTGTTGATACTGTTTACGTTTATATTTGCCTCGCTGAGGATCTTGGTTATGTCAAATAATATGCCGTTTCTGTCATCTGCATATATATTTATCTCGGTCATGTATGTGTTCGATGCAACAGCGTCATCCTTCCACTCGGCCTCGATGACTCTGGCTCTGTCCGCCTCGCTCATGCACAACACATTTACACAGTCGGTACGGTGTATGGACACACCTCGTCCTCTGGTGATAAATCCTATGATCTCATCCCCCGGAACAGGTGAACAGCACTTGGAGAATCTCACGGCAACGTCATCTATGCCGTTTACGATTATTCCACCCTTGCCGGTATGGTTGCCATGATTCTTCTTCACCGAATACTCGTCCAGAACCTCAGCGTTCGTGGCAGTCTGTGGCTTGTGCTCCTTATTGTACTCATCGATCAGACGGTTTACTATCTGACCTTCCTTGATTCCGCCATGTCCAACGGCGGCAACTATGGAATCCCAATCCTGGAAATTGTACTTCTTGTATATCTTCTCCTGATACTCAGGCTTTGAGTACATGGAGTAGTCTATTCCCTTTGATTTGCAGTAGTTCAGTATGAGCTCTCTTCCGCGGCTGATATTCTCATCCTTGAGCTGATGCTTAAACCACTGGTTGATCTTTGTCCTCGCCTGTGTACTCTTGACTATGTTCAGCCAGTCACGGCTTGGTCCTGTGGAGTTCTGTGAGGTTATGATCTCCACACGATCTCCGTTGTTGAGCTTGGTATCTATAGGAACCTGTCGTCCGTTAATCCTTGCACCGACCATCTTGTTGCCCACCGCCGTGTGAATGGCATAGGCAAAATCTATAGGTGTGGATCCGCTAGGAAGGTTCTTAACATCTCCGGCAGGAGTAAAGCAGTATACCTGTTCAGCAAAGAGATCAAGGTCAGTCTTGACAAAGCTCATGAACTCCTTGTTGTCATCGGTATCCCTCTGCCACTCAAGGATCTGACGGAGCCAGGAGAGCTTTTCCTCCTCCTTCTGCATGACCGTACCGGTTATGTTCTCCTTGTACTTCCAGTGCGCAGCGATACCATACTCAGCCGTTCTGTGCATCTCGTAGGTTCTTATCTGTATCTCAAATGGCTGTCCCTCAGGTCCGATCAGTGTGGTGTGAAGGGACTGGTACATGTTGGACTTAGGCATGGCTATGTAGTCCTTGAATCTTCCCGGAATAGGCTTGTACATCTCATGAATGATACCCAGTGCTGAGTAACAGTCCCTGACCGTATTCACCTTGATACGTACCGCAAATATATCGTATATCTGATCCAGAGTCTTGTTCTGGTTCTTCATCTTCTTATATATACTGAAGAAATGCTTTACTCTTCCGTCTATCTCAGCCTCAAGTCCGGCATTATCGATATGCTTCTTGACATCGGCAACGACCCTCTTGATATAAGCATCCCTCTCGGTAAGCTTCTCATCTATCTGCGCCTTGAGATCCTTATACACATCCGGCATGAGGTACATCATGGACAGGTCATCCAGCTCGACCTTGATCTTGCTGATACCAAGCCTGTGTGCGATAGGCGCATATATATCCATGGTCTCTCTGGCCTTCTCTATCTGCTTCTCCGGTGACTGATACTGGAGGGTTCTCAGATTGTGGAGTCTGTCCGCCAGCTTTATCAGTATGACTCTGATATCCTTCGCCATGGAGAGGAACATCTTACGCAGATTCTCCGCCTGAACCTCTATCTTGTCCGTGGTCATCTTGAGCTGTGTCAGCTTCGTAACTCCATCCACAAGGAAAGCAACCTCCTCGGAGAACTCCGCTGCTATCTCCTCAGATGTCATGACTGTATCCTCAACGACATCGTGGAGTATTCCTGCCACTATCGTCTCCTTGTCGAGCTCAAGCTCTGCCAGGATTATGGCCACATTCAGAGGGTGCATGATATAAGGCTCCCCGGACTTTCTGAGCTGTCCCTTGTGGGCAGCGTCCGCCACCTTATATGCCTTCTCTATCATAGTGATGTCGGCAGATGGGTGATATGTGAGTATCCTTGAGATAAGCTCCTTATACAATTCCTCCGGCGGTGTAAAATCTGCCGGTGTGGACAGATCTATCTCTCTCTTCGCCTTCATCTGCTTATTCGCCTGCTCCTCCAGCTTTATAAGTTCATTCTGAGGAACATTCTTGCCAGACGCAAGAGCCTTCTCGATGGCTGCTATTCCATCCTTCGTGGCCTGCTCCGAGGTGATAACACCTGCTTCCGCAGCCCTCTTTGTCTCCTGAGCTATTATATTGTCCTGTGTCTTATCCAATGTCTCTCCCATATGCTCACCACACTTCCTGTTTTATTCTGCCCTGATCATTCGCCCTCAAACTGTACTACTGAAGCCACGTCATATTTGGAAAGTCTCTCTCTTCCCTTCAGGTCTGTCAGCTCTATGAGGAATACCATCTTGACCACGATTCCGCCAAGGCTCTCTATAAGCTTAGCCGCAGCCTCTATGGTTCCACCTGTTGCAATAAGATCATCCACCAGCACAACCTTCTCACCCGGCTTGATGGAATCCTTATGTATCTCTATAGTAGCCTGTCCATACTCAAGATCGTAAGACATCTCCACGGTCTCTCTTGGAAGCTTGCCCTTCTTTCTCACGAGAACAAGTCCCTTGCCGTTCTTGTAGGCCAGCGGTGCTCCAAATATAAATCCTCTGGACTCTGCTCCGGCGATGACATCGTAATCTACTCCCTCCAGCAGCTTATCCATCTCATCGATGGCCAGCTTCATGCCCTCAGGATCCTCAGTTACACTTGTCACATCCCTGAATATGATTCCCGGCTGTGGAAAATCAGGAATACTCTTGATATACTTTTCTACCTCACTCATCTTACGTCCTCCTGTATGATATATATTACAAATGTACTTAATAATATTCTCATCAAAGTCAGCTTATATTCCCTTGTTATAGGCCTCCATCTTCATCTGGAGTGAACGTCTTCCCATATATTCATTGATGGTCGGATAGTATGCTACATCTATCACTACGGCGTTCGGCTGACCATTTAACATTTTAACACATTCATCCTCTCCAAACCACTGTTTTATGTTATTCACAAATGTATCAGGATCAAAATCTATGGCATCCACGCACCTTCCGTACCCGGTATCAAGCTGGAGCTTCAGAAGATTTTTGTTTCTTCCAAGTATCTGCGCCCTTCGCACCAGTACTGCCGCCTGTGCAAACAGCGGTTTCCTGTTACCCTTTCCGTATGGCTCAAGCCTCTCGATCTGTTCCGTCAGCTCTATGCTGTTGTACGCCAGCGGCATGGCCACATCTATCATCAGCTTAGGTGTTATATCTTCATCCGTCAGCACCGCCGCTTCATTGAGCTTCCGCCTCAGCTCGTCAAGCCTCTCCTTCTCTATGGAAAAGCCCGCCGCCATGGCGTGTCCGCCAAATGCAGTGAACATCTCCCGGAACCGGTTCAGCTCCTCGAACATGTTGTAGCTGTCTATGGATCTTCCCGATCCTTTCAGTATCCCCGGCGTCTCTGCGTCCGTGAACACCATCACAGGTCTTGTGTATGCCTCCTTGAGCCTGCTGGCGATTATTCCCACAACGCTCTCATGTACAGCCGGTATATACACCACAAGCACCTTGTCCGCAAGGGTAGCCGCCTGTCCGAACTCTCCGTTCACAGTGGCTGTCTCAAGCATATCTGTGATATGCCGGGCTCCGGCCTCCGTCATGCTCTTTCTCTCATTGTTGACAGCCAGCAGTTCCCTAGCCCTTGCCTCGGCGACATTTGGATCTCTCTCAAGCAAGAACTCAAGGCTCTGTTTCGCATCCCCCAGTCTTCCCGCCGCATTGATGCACGGCCCTATCAGAAATCCCAGATCATACGTTGATATCTTCTTATCATTTCTGCCGCTGAGCCTCATGAGGGCATTCAGACCCGGATTGCGGCTGTCCTTCAGACTTTCAAGGGCATATTTTACATAGAGTCTGTTCTCATCCACCAGATCCATCATGTCACAGTTGGTAGCCAGCCCCAGGATCTCCATGAATTCATTTACCTCGCTCTCGGCTATCCCGCATATCCTGTACATGTACTGGATGAGCTTGAACGCAACGCCAGCCCCGCACAGCCCCTTGAATGGATATTCACAGTCCTGCCTCTGATTGTCTATGACCGCATCCGCCTGGGGCAGCATATATACCCGCTCGCCGCCATCACTCTCCTCAAATGGGATCTGATGGTGATCCGTGACGATGACCGTAAGCCCGCGCTCCTTCGCATATCTCACCTGTTCTATCGCCGCTATTCCATTGTCGCAGGTTATAATAGTATCAACACCATCCGCTATGGCGGCATCTATAAGTCTTTTATTTATTCCGTATCCATCATGCACTCGATGTGGAATGTCGTAATCCACCACGGTGCAGTCATCAGCGCAGCTTCCGTGCAGCGCCGCCCATGTTCTCCGAAGACCGAGAAGCAATATATAATTGGAGGTAACTCCGTCCACGTCGTAGTCCGAGATTATCCTTATCCTCCTGTTATCGCTGAGCTTTTCCTTTATTATCTCACCGGCTTCCACCATATCCTTCATCAGTGCCGGATCGTGCATGGAATCCCAGTCGCCATCAAGGTACATAGCTATGGCTTTCTCCCCGGTGACTCCTCTGTTCGTGATAACCCTCGCCACAACAGGACTCACACCGAACCTCTCGCCTATGGCATTAAAGTCCGCTCTTTTGCCCGCCACTCTCCACTCTGGCTTCTTCACATATTTATCTATTATATCCTTCTGCTCCGGTGTCAATGTCATCTTCTGTTCTCCGTATCATTTTATCGCAGGGACATATCCGCATCCCTGCTGTATCCATCCACATATTTTAGCAGACGCATTATGGTATTACCAGTGTAAATGCCACCATTTTGCCTGTAAATGTTGACATTTCACCTGTTATGTCTATTTGCTTTTTATTGTATAAATGTTATAATAAATATACATTTTGAATATATCTTTTGTGCATTTTGATGACAGCATCTGGAAGTTCTATCACAAATGCGCAGTGCAAAGGAGGAGATATTTTTATGGCAAACAGATTCGTACTCAATGAAACCTCTTACCACGGAGCGGGTGCCATCGCTGAGATCGCCACAGAGGCAGTCGGCAGAGGCTTCGCCAAGGCTCTTGTGTGCTCAGATCCTGATCTGATCAAGTTCGGTGTGACCAAGAAGGTCACCGATGTTCTGGACGGTGCAGGACTTGCATACGAGATCTATTCCAACATCAAGCCAAACCCTACTATAGAGAACGTGCAGCAGGGTGTGGCCGCATTTAAGGCTGCTGAGGCAGATTACATCATCGCCATAGGCGGCGGATCATCCATGGACACTGCCAAGGGTATCGGCATAGTTATTGCCAACCCTGATTTTGCAGACATCAGAAGCCTGGAGGGTGTTGCACCTACAAAGAATAAATCAGTTCCTATATTTGCAGTTCCAACTACAGCCGGAACCGCAGCAGAGGTAACTATCAACTACGTCATCACAGATGTTGAGAAGAACCGCAAGATGGTATGTGTTGATCCTAAGGACATTCCTGTTGTGGCATTTGTCGATCCTGAGATGATGAGCTCCATGCCAAAGGGACTCACAGCAGCCACAGGTATGGATGCACTGACACACGCAATCGAGGGTTACATCACCGCAGCCGCATGGGAGCTGTCAGACATGTTCCACCTCAAGGCAATCGAGATCATCAGCCGTTCACTCAGAGGGGCTGTTGCCAATACGCCTGAGGGCCGTGCTGATATGGCGCTGGGCCAGTATGTTGCAGGCATGGGCTTCTCAAATGTAGGTCTTGGAATCGTTCATTCCATGGCTCATCCACTGGGAGCTCTGTATGACACACCTCACGGTGTTGCAAATGCCATCATTCTCCCAACTGTCATGGAGTACAACGCAGAGGCTACCGGCGAGAAGTACCGCGAGATAGCAAGAGCCATGGGCGTCAAGGGCGTGGATGACATGACCCAGGAGGAATACAGAAAGGCTGCTGTCGACGCAGTACGCCAGTTGTCCATCGATGTGGGAATCCCTACAAACCTTAAAGACATTGTAAAGCCAGAGGATATTCCATTCCTGGCACAGTCAGCCTACGATGACGCATGTCGTCCGGGCAATCCAAAGGAGACTAGCGTGGAGGATATCACCAAGCTCTACGAGTCATTGATCTAACTGACCCATTAGATCAAAATATGTCAGTCCTTTGCCGGGACTTACATATTATATATGGGACCTCACCAGTCCCCTTAAACCCCTAAAAACTAACTAAAAGAACTCCTGTTACAGAGATTTTGCTCTCTCTGCATCAGGAGTTCTTTTTTTATTCGTCGGATCCATCTGTCATGCTCTGATGGACTCAAGAATATATTCTTGAAACTCATTCATATTCTTAAATATAAAATCTGCCTTATCCCTCATCTCATCATCCGGCTGCACGAGGTCCGGGATCATGGCAATCTTCATCCCTGCCGCATATGCTGCTCTGACTCCGTTGTATGAATCCTCCACCGCCCATGCACTCTCCGACTCAACTCCAAGCTCTTCACAGGCCTTCAGGAATATATCCGGTGCGGGTTTGCTCCGATCTACCATGTCTCCACATACAAGCTTGTCGAAGTAATCTATCACCCCGAGGTTGATGAGCTCCATGGTGACTACCTCTTTTCTGGTGGATGTGGCAAGGGCACATGGTATGCAATTATCCCTGAGCATCTTCAGCATGTCCGTAACTCCCGGCTTCAACACAAGCTCTCCCTCTGCCGCTGCCCGGTGGAATTCCGCCGCCATCTCAGCCTTGAGGCTCTCATATCTCTCCTCATCCAATGTATCCTGTCCTTCACCACATCTTCCTTTGTACATCTGCACGAACAGCTTCTTCGCCGCCTCACGGTTGAGTCCAAGGGCAGCCATACAGAAGCTCTCTATGTCCTCTATGCCATATTTGTCCGCTGTCTTCTGCCAGCTCTTGACAACCAATTGTTCTGAATCGAGGATGACTCCATCCATATCAAACACCACTGCTTTACAATTCATATCTCTTCCATCTCCCAATAATACAACAGGCTTCCACAGCATCTCTGCCATGGAAGCCTGTTATCATCTGTCATCTGACATCCGTCCGATAACTTTATTCTATTAAGCATCTTTTTCTGTCTTACCAAGCTTTGTCTTCATGTAGTACCAGAGTGGTCCTGTGATACATACTGAAGAGTAAGCACCGATAACTACACCAGCCATAAGTGTGAGAGCGAACTCCTTGATAGAAGCTACACCCATTATATACAGAACAAATATTGTCACAAATGTTGTGAGTGATGTATATATTGTTCTGCTGAAGGTCTGATTGATACTCAGGTTGACTATATCCTTGTATGTGGCCTTCTTAGGCTTCATAACACCTATATTCTCTCTTACACGGTCGAATATGATGATCGTCGCATTGATCGAGTAACCCACTATGGTAAGCAGACATGCGATACATGTGTTACCAACTGTAAGTCTCAGTATAATGTACAGACAGAATACCATGGCTACATCGTGGAGAAGTGCGATAACTGCACTTGCACCGAACTTCACATCGTGGAATCTGATAGCAATGTATATAAGCATCAGGATAGCTGCAAGGATGACTGAGAATATAGCGTTCTTAGACATCTCGCTGCTGACCGATCCACTTATTACGTTTGCCTCCTTGACATCTGCGCCAAGCTTGTCTGTGAGTGCGCTGCGCACCTTGGACATCTGTGAGTCATCTGTTCCGTCATCTGAAAGTTCAGGCATCTTGAACACGATCTCATTTGTTCCGGATACTGTCTGAACTGATATTCCTGCCTCGCCGATACCGGCTGCCTCTGCAATGACAGGAACTATATCTTTCTCAGCCTCGCTAAGTGAGTACTCTTTGTCAAAACCTACTGTAAGGCTTGTACCGCCTGCAAACTCAACACTGAAGTTAAGTGGTGAACCCTTAGACTTATTGAACACAGGCATCATGCAGAAACATACTACGATGACCAGAAGTGATCCGATCATACAGAACTTTCCTGCCTTTACAAAGTTTGTCTTCTTTGGCTCTCTTGCAACACCGAAATACTTGGTATCTGTAACGCCGAGATTTACAAGTGCTGTGAGCAGTGACTGGCTGACTGCCAGAGCTGTGAATACTGAAAGAACAACACCGATAGCCAGTGTGATCGCAAATCCCTTGATAGTACCTGTTCCGAATATTCCAAGTACAAGAGCTGCTATAAGTGTTGTAACGTTACCATCTATGATGGCTGACAGGGCATTGTGGAAACCACCCTTTACAGCCTGCTTTACGGACTTGCCATCCGCCAGCTCCTCTTTGATACGTGTGAATATGATTACGTTGGCATCGACCGCCATACCTACTGACAGGATAACACCAGCTATACCAGGAAGTGTCAGTGTTACGTTGAACAGATTGAGTACCAGCAGATCAAGTATTGTGTAGAATGCCAGAGCAAATGATGCCACAAGACCTGGGATCCTGAATACTATGATCATGATAAGAAATACAAGTGCAATACCGATCGCACCTGCCTTAAGGCTTGTGCTGATGGCATCTGATCCAAGTGTAGCACCTACTATATTGGAACGAACCTGCTTAAGTGTAAGAGGAAGTGCACCGATACGGATAGTAGTAGCAAGCTGCTCGGCCTCCTCGTAGCTTCCGATCTTGTTGATTTCTGCGCTTCCGCCTGTTATGGCTGACTGTACTGTTGGTGCACTTACGACCTTGTTGTCATATATAATGTATACTACTTTTCCAACATTTGCCGCGGTAACATCAGCGAACTTCTGAGCTCCCTCATCGGTGAATGCAAGCTGTACCACATTGTCATTGCCGTTATCTGAGTCAATTCCGGCTGTGGCATTCTTGATGTCATCTCCTGTAAGAGCAGCCTCATACTCCTGTCCCTGTGACCACTTTGTATAATTGTCCGGATCAAGAAACTCAAGCTTTCCCTCAATATTCAGAGCATTAAGTATCTCATCTGCATTTGTTACACCCGGGATCTCTGCTGTGATCTTCTTGTCTCCATCTTCATAGACTGAGTACTCATTGGTGTAGGCCTCTACACGCTGCTCAATCTTATACTTGGTATCCTCGAGATCCTTGTCGCTGTAATCATCCTCCTGAATCTCGTAAGTTACACTCAGACCACCCTTAAGGTCAAGTCCAAGCTTGATGTACTCGACTTTACCTCTGTCTGCAACACCGAATATTGCTGTATATATAGCAACACCCAGTATAAGCAGAAAGGCAATGATGACGAGCACAGCGTTTCTCTTTGTCTTCTTCATCGTCTTCTCCTTTTACCCTTTTTATTCCTCTTCTGCCTCATCGGCCATAGCCGCCTTCAGCATGATTGCACATTCTATACGCTTCTTCTGAAGCTCACAACCTATGTCATATGCATCAAGTATATTGCCGTGGAACTTGTATGAGTTGGCCGCACAGCCACCGCTGCAATAGAATCTTGCAAAGCAGTCCTTACACTTATCCTTGGCATATACATTGCACAGCTTGAATTCATTGACTATATCCTGATTCTTGATTCCATCGAATACATTTCCTATACAGAAATCGTCCTCACCAACAAACTGATGGCAAGGATAAAGGTCTCCCCAAGGAGTGACCGCCATGTACTCTGTACCTGAACCACAACCGGAAAGTCTCTTGGCTACGCAAGGTCCACCCTCAAGATCTATCATGAAGTGGAAGAAATTGAAGTCTCTTCCCTCCTTATGTCTCTTGATCATCTCCTTAGCCAGGATATCGTACTGCTCAAGCAGTACCGGTATATCCTCTTCCTTTATAGCATATGGCTCGTCCGGAAGTGATACAACAGGCTCAACGGATATCTGGTCAAATCCCAGATCCGCCATATGAAGCACGTCCTGTGAGAAATCAAGATTGTTATGAGTGTAAGTACCTCTTACGTAGTAGCTCTTGCCTGCTCTCTTCTTGGCAAATTCCTGGAACTTGGATAGTATGACATCATAACTTCCCTTGCCATTCCTGGTAGGTCTCATGTAGTCGTGGACTTCCTTCCTTCCATCTATGCTGAGCACCACGTTCGCCATCTCTCTGTTGGCAAATTCCATGATCTCGTCATTCAGAAGCACTCCGTTGGTAGTAAGTGTGAATCTGAACTTCTTGTCATACTTCTCCTCAAGGCTTCTTCCGTATTCCACGGTCTTCCTGACTACATCCCAGTTCATAAGCGGCTCACCGCCGAAGAAATCCACCTCGAGATTTCTTCTTAAACCGGAATTTGCAACCAGAAAATCCAGGGATTTCTTTGCCACCTCAAGTGACATAAGCGCCCTGTCTCCCTTATATTCTCCCTCACCGGCAAAGCAGTATCTGCAGGCAAGGTTACAGTCATGGGCGATATGCAGACACAACGCCTTGACAACTGTCTTTCTCTTCTTGAAATCTATAATATAATCTTTGTATACGTCATCTGTAAATAATGTTCCGTCCTCTACCAGTTGGGCTACCTCGTCATAAGCCTCGGAAACATCTGCGCTGTCATACTGTGACAGTGCCTTTATAATCTGCTCTTTATCATTCTCCTCATATAAAGAAATAATATCATAGACAAGATCGTCTACGACATGTACAGAACCACTACAGACATCAAGCACTATATTATAACCATTGTTCTTGTACTGATGAACCATAATTCTCCTTCAATATATTCCATCGGATCTATCCGTGAAATTCTAATTCAAGGCGCCACACACGGCACCCTTATACACGCACTAAAGAGGACTGTCATCATAAACGACGGTCCCCTTTAGCTGATCAAATACAAACCTGTTACAAATTACTTGTTGTTAACATTCTCACAGCTCTGATTACCAACTGTGCATGATGTCTTACAAGCTGACTGGCATGATGTCTGGCACTCGCCACATCCACCCTTGACCATTGTATTCTTCATAGTCCTGTTTGTGAGTGTTTTAATTCTCTTCATTCTGGATACACCTCTCTTTTTATGTCATATATCGGGATTATAACACAAAGATATATAAAGTAAAAGTTTTTTTTAACTGAGCATAGCCCCCAGCATCCCGCCTGCAACGCACATAATACACTTGGTTATAACTGCTATTCCCTCTCTGTCGCCTGAACCTGTAAACAGCACCGACACGGTCAATGCGACCGATATGTAAGTCAGGCCATACACCATCCCCCACAGGAAACGCTTCTCCCTGACTTTTCTGCCCGTAACAAAGCCCCCGGCAAATGTGGCCACTATGTATATCACAACAACCAGTATACCGAGCACCTTATCGCTTATCCCCACTTTGTATACGACCACCGCCGTTATAAACAGCATGATTATCGTGAGCAGATAGGACAGGATCAATCCCTTTACAACTCCCATAAATTTCTGACTTGCAGACATACTACCACCATATTCTTTACTCTTTACATTATTATGATGTTCCTCCTCATTTTATTAATAAAAATACAGCCTGTTTACTCAAACAGGCTGCATATATCTTCTATATCATAAAAGGTTTTGTATGCACGCTCGCGCGTGATACCATTTGGTTTTATCAGATCCACCACCATGACCGTACATAGCCCTGCCCGGCTGGCAGATATGATACCATTCACAGAGTCCTCAACGGCCACCGCTTCGTCCGGGTTTACGCCCAGCTTCCCGCAGGCCTTCAGATATATATCAGGCTCCGGCTTTCCGTGGGTGATCTCGTCTCCGCATACCTTTTCATCGAAGTATCCGGCTATTCCAACGCTATCAAGTCTCTGCTGCGCCCTCGTCCTCGCAGTGGAGGTTGCAAGTGCCATCTTCACGCCATGTTCTTTTAAGAATCTCAGCGTGTCCTCGACATGTGGCTTTATGTCTATTCCATACTTTTCCACATGTTCATCGAACAGATCCATTGTTCTCTGTCTGAACGCAAGATAATCAAAATCTTCGCCCATTATTTCCTTAAATACCCGGGAGTTGGAGGTCTTGTTGCCTCCAGCCACCCGGTCACATACATTTTCCATCTGTGCCTCAGGAATCCCTATGCTCATGCCGTTTTCCTTCCAGCACTTCCTGTATATCTTCTCCGTGTCTACCAACACGCCGTCCATATCAAATACAACTGCCCTGTACATAGCACTTTCTCCTACATTAAGCAGCGGCGTTTTTCTTTCTTCTTCTGCCAGCTATGATGATGAATGCAAGCAATGCAAGAAGCAGGATCGCTGCGATTATTATTATGATCAGCACAACCGGTGACATCTTTTCGCTGAGCTTGAAGGTGAATACCTCTCCGGTCTCTCTGTCATATGTTGTCGCTATATTACCTGCCTTATCCTGGGCTGTTACCTCAACCGTGTATGTATCATACTGGTCTACCTGCATCTCATACTTGTTATCTGCCTGATAGCTTGCAGGATCTATGGTATTGCCATTTATAACGATGGATGTGATCTCGTCTTCCTCATTCTCAAGACCTATCGTCATGTTGAATGGCTCTCTGAGAGTCTCTCCATCCTCAACACCTGTTATGATGATTCGTGGTGCAGTACCATCATACGTATAATCAAATTCCTGTGTTGCCGTGTGTCCAACCTTGTCAGTTACTGTAAGTGTTATCTTGTGATATCCGTCTGTCATATCTGAGAAATCGATAAGATTTACTCCGTCTATCTTGGCGTCAACCGAGAAGTCTGAAGTATCACTTACATCCCACAGTGCTTCGTAGCCCTTGTCTCGTATATCAGCAAAATCTGATGCATTGAGAAGCAGTGTTCCGTCATCGCTTGCAATGCTCTTGCTCATGAATCCGGCAAGTGTCGATGTAGCCTTGAGCTCAGGTGGTGTGTTATCGACTGTGAATACCAGGCTGTAATCATCAGCCTTATTTCCCAGTTCATCCTGCGCTGTTATTGACACCTCGTATACACCATCCTCAGAGAATCTCTGGCTTCCTGTGCTGAGCTCTGAAGAATTGCTGTAATTTGTAAAGTATGATGATGACACATCCTTGCTGTCCTTCTTCACGGTTATCTTCACATCATCTGTCGAGAAGAATGACTCCTGAACGCTCAGTGACATATCAACATAGTTCGGTGCGGAAGAATCCATACTTCCTATTGGGTCGTAATTCTTTACTTCCTTGTTGTCCTTATCCACTGCGCTCACCTTTACAACAGGTGCCTTTGAGTCAACCTTGAAGGTCTTGGTCTGGCTGGCTGCCACATTTCCTGCAAGATCTCTTGCATTTGCTGTGATCGTGTACTCGCCATCCTCTGTAAAGTTGTAAGTTGCGGTATGTGGATTGCTTCCTGAGAAGCTGCTTGTTCCCAGCGTAGCGATATTCGATGCCGCTGTTCCGTCCGTCTTTCTGGTTATTGTCACGTTAAATGCATCTGCGGCAAGATTGTTGTTCTCATATGCAAATGAGAATGCCTCATCTATGCTGATGGTTGCATTTACCGCCGTTGTCTGTCTGTCGTTCATTCCTGAAATCGATATAACCGGTGCAGTCTTATCGATTCTGAACTTCACTGTTCTGGTCACAGCCTTGTTGCCCGCCTTATCCTCTGCGGACACGGTGACTGTGTAATCACCCTGGGCGTCAAATGTCACACCGCTGAGTACCTCTCTGACTGTGCTGACTCCATCGCCCTTTGTTCCCCAGGTAATATTCTTTCTGATATCTCTGTTCTCTACAACAGATCCACCCTCATCTGTTCTGACTACATGAATGGTGTACTTTCCACCTCTCATGTTATCTGTAAGTGTTACAGGGACTGTCACATCGCTGTTGTTTATAGTGTTGACATTTCCAAGCTGTATCTCAGGCTTGTGCTTGTCTATGTAGAAATGGGTTCCTGTTGTTCCTTCATTTCCACACTTGTCGGTAACGGTCATGGTGAGATCATACTCACCTTCCTTATCATATGTGTACTTCTTGCTCCATGTTCCGCCGTTACTCTTTATATAGAAGTATTGCGGATTCTCATCCACTGCTGCATTTCCATCATTCTCTGTGATAATGGTGTTCTGAAGCGACTTGAACTGTTCCTCCACACCAACTCTGAATGATATTGAAGTCTTGAAGTAATTGTTATTATCCAGTCTGTACTCAGGATCATCGTCCACATACACAAGTGGCTCTGTGGTGTCAACGTAATAATTCTTTGTCTTGAGAGCACTTGTGCCCTCCTGAACACCGAACGCCTCGTCTGCTGCTGGCTTCAGTGCATTGCCGGAATTATCAGCTCCCTCAACTGTGAAATAATATACAGTTGCCTTGCCACCCTTGGCTGTCATCTTATATGCTGCAGTGGTCTTGCCATCTGCTGTCTGGAACGGAACTGTGGTCTCTGACCAGTTTGAATCACTGTAAGTCTTGTAGTGCACCTTAAGCGTTGCATTCTGTGTATCCATTCCATAATCGTCTTCTATGCCAAATGTAATAGTTCTGCTCCTGTTAAGGAATCTGCTGCTTCCACCGGACACAACTGATATCTCAGGGCTCTTCTTATCTATTACAAATGAAGTTGTTGCCTTACCCGACTCATTGCCAACCTCATCGACAGCAACGATCGTGATATTATAAAGTCCAGGCTCTGTGAATATTGTGGTCTTTTCTGCATTTGCAGTGTAATCCGCATCCAGCTCATACTTGCTTATGCTCTTGCCATCGCATGTTCCTGTCACAACGAACTTCTCCACGAAGTAATTGTCAGTTCCCCTTGCTGTTATGGTCACATTGCTGTTATTCCAGTAATTTATCAGCTTTCCGCCGGCAGTTCCATCTATTGACACTGATGGCTTGACGGTATCAACTATCAGGTGTATCTCCTGACTGGCCTTGCTCTCGTTTCCTGCTCTGTCCTTCAGCTTAACAGTCATCGTGTACTCTGTATTTTCATCTGTTATGCCAAGGGCCTTTGCATCCAGTGTCTTTTCTATATCATTTCCTGATACATTAATGCTTCCTGTAATGTCCTGTGATCCGGCTGCGCTGCTTCTGCCTACTGTATATGTAACCTTACCATTGCTGTCATTGTTATCGGAACCAGAGATCTTGATTTTCACGTCACTCTTTGATATGTAATAGAATGTCGATCCTGATTTGTATTTCTGGTTTGCACACTCCAGCTTCACATTTGCCGGTGCAGTCTTATCATAGTAAACCTTTATGCTCTGTACTTCTTTGAACTTCGTGTCAGCATTGTTCGGATCGTGTATTCTCGCCATGAGTGAGATCTCGTACACACCCTCATCTGGAAGCTCGTAGGATATGTTGACCGTATTCTTGTCATATGCAGCGGCAACTGTACCCTTTACCTCAACTGCCTTATCCTTCTTTCCTGCAAATGATGTTCTGGTGATCACCAGCTTTGCGTCATCTGCTGCAAGCTGGAAGCCTGATACTGCACCCTCTACAGTCAGAGTATCATCATTTCTCCAGAATATAGCGCCGTTGTCAGCATCTGTACCGTTCACTGATAACTTCTCTCCTGAAAGGCCATCCACATTGACATACACATATGTGTTCGTCTCTGTCTTATTTCCAGCCTCGTCAGTTACCACAACTGTCAGGACATAACTTCCTGAACCATCTATGCTTATCTCTTTTCCGCTCTGCAGGCCATTGTCACCTGTAGATGTTGAATACCAGTTCTTGACCGATGTATATGATCCATTTGCATCTGCCTTCTTGAGTGAAGCGACCGCCGATGCAACACCTGATGTGGCATCGCTGTACTTTATATTAAGAACAGCTTCCTTTGCGTCTGTGACTGTGTACTGCTGATCATTGTTTGTCCTGTCTGTTCCGGCGTTGTCCGTAACCTTTACAACAGGTGCTGTATTATCCACCTTGACTACAGTCTCTATCCTGCCATCTATTCCGGCGAAGTCATTTGCCGCAAATGTGATGGTATGCTCTCCATCAGCCAGATATATGTCTGACTTTGTTGAATCCTGTACATCTCCACCGCTCACACGGACATCGCTGCTGTATGTGAACTTGTTTCCTTTTTCAAGGATCGTTTCCTTCTTGCCATCCACGCTGTATGACACGGTGTCTATGTAAGAATACTCTCCAGTTGCCTTCACTGTCAGCTTTGTGGATTTCACATAGCTTGTGGAACCGCCTGTAACTGTGAGTTCAGGCTTTCCTTCCTTTACAAATACAATGTCGCCACCCTCATCTGCGCCGACTGAGTTATTGCCAAACTCGTTCTCCTTGGCGTAAATGACAAGCTTCTTTGCATTGTCTGCATTGTCCTTCTTGAACCACTGTGCACTTATCTCGAATTCATATTCATATCCGCCGGACACAGCCTTTTTGCCTGTGCACTCCACTGCTGAAGCTGCACCCGTAAGCTTGTAGTACAGGCTCACGTCATCTATCTCAGTGTTATCACTGCCGGCTGTAACCTTCTTCACCTGTACAGTGAACTTATAAGCATCATCTACCTTGAGCTGAGGGAATCTGTAATCCACTCCGTTCTTCTGTATGATCTCAGGGGTAACACTTGTTATGACAGGAGCTCCGTTGAGCTTCTTGACGATAACACTGGTCTCCTCTGACTTGTTTCCTGCAACATCGACCGCTCTGAACTTGTATGTTCCACTCTTATCAGGTGCAACAAACTGGGATGTGCTCTCAGTCTTGCTCCAGGTCTTTCCATTGTCTGATGAATACTCCACATAGTCTATTCCTGTGGCATTTTCCTCTGCTGCATCTGTGGTATCCTTGGCGTCTATCACAAATGTTCTGTCGGCATCACTGCTTGTGAGGTTCAGGAGATAATAGCCATCGCTCACCTTGTTGTGAAGGTTGTAGTTATCATCAGCCTCAACCGATATTGTAGGTGCCTGCTTATCCACGGCAACCTTTATGGTTCCAAGCAGCTCGAAATCAGCGCTCTCATCAGTACCTGTATAATAGTAAATAGCTATCTTCTGTACTGCTGTGTCATTCTTCAGCTCATACACATTATCAAATGTGACAAGCTTTCCTGCTGCATCTGTGGCTGTAGCGATCTTATCGTCCGCTGTAGCTCCTTTGTAAACAGCCACTCCCAACTTGCTGCTGTCGATTCCGTCAACTTTGTCGGACTTGATCTTGAACTTTATTGCCTTGTCAAAATCCTTGAAGCCATACACCATATCCGCCTTATCGCCCTTTACAATGGCCGTTACATCTATGGTCTGTATATCTTCCTCCTCCGCAAACAAATGAAAATGTGAATCGATCGCCACAAGAGTGAGTGTCATAACTACCGCCATCGTAAGCGCGATCAGTCGATGCAAAAGTGATTTATTCTGCATAACCTTTTTCATGTCCCTCTCCTCCTATATCTCTTCATCGGAATGTACTATAATTACATTCTTTATCATTCTTACCGAGCTCGCTGCGCGTCCTCCCTGAAGAACGGCTGTGGAATCATCTGCGTCATCGCTTCTAAGTACGTCCGTTGCTTCCTCGTCTGCGTCATCGCTTCTGAGTATGTCCGTTGCTTCCTCGTCCGCCTCATCACTTCTGAGTATGTCCGTTGCTTCCTCGTCTGCCTCGTCATTTCTGAGTACATCCGTTGCTTCCTCATCCGCATCTTCTCTGAGGATGTCTGTCGCCTCCTCAAAGCTGCTGCCATTGATATCAAGATTCTCTTCGTCTTCCCTCAGAATATCTGTTGCCTCTTCGGCATCATCGCGGAGAATATCAGTTGCAGTCTCGCCTTCATCCTCCAGTCTCTTTTTCCCGAGATCAGCTATCGCTTTCTCGTAATTTGCCATTCCCTTTTCAGAATGTTTTTCGGCTGCAGTTGACTTTACATCCCTTACCGAAATTCTGGATGTATGGTTCTTGATCGCCTCCTGTTTGGAGGCACCGCCTCCCTGTACACTCTCATAGCCCTTCTCCTTGATCTCATCGATCTTCTTACGGGCTGTTGAGCCTGTGGCAATTCCCACCGCCTTCGGTATCTTTAACACAAAGAACAGTACCACCGCCACAATAGCGAATACGATCGCAAGTGCCAGGCCGCCATATAACATTACATTATAAACTGTTGCCATAACCTTTCACTCCTCCCTTACTCGCTCGTTGACCTTGAACTGCCATTTACTATGCTCTTAACTGTCAGGTCATTGGATAACGACTGCCATCCCTGCTTAAGACCATTTGCAAGTGCCGGAACTTTGTTACCGTTCTCGTACACTTTCCTCACAGCCCTTGTGGCACTGGCATTCCATGATGCCGAATCGCTTCCAAATTTATTCGAATATCTATCGACCAGATAGCTCAGATGGCTTACGTACACGACCGCTGCGTTGTCATCGGTTCCAAGTGTAGTCTCAGCGTTGCCATATATTCTCTCTGCCTCATCATAGTAGCTGTCATCGCCGCTGTTCTCTGCCATCTTGATATAAGTCTCAGCCTCGTTCACCGAGTATTCTGAATATGCTTTCTTGGATGTCTCTGTCGCATTCTCGCCCTCTATATCCAGACTGTTCAGATAAAGCGCTGCACTGTTCGCCGCAGAGTTGTAATAATGTAACTGCTGGCCCGCATCATCCGCATTCTCGGCAAGTTCTGTATATACCGAGTACATAACTCCTGAATACTGGCCATTGTAGTATTTTACGCCTCTGTCCGCCGGGAACTGGCTGTTCAGCACCTCTGCGTTGTCGTCCAGGTTCTTCATCGCCTCATCCATCAGCACCTCTATTCTGTTCGCAAGCTCCGGATCATTGGATATCTCGCCAAGATATATGTAAGCTATGTTGAGGTAATTGGTGTATTTGTCAGGATTGGTGTCATCTATGTTGTCACTGTTGTAATCCTGGAATGCAAATATATTTTCCTTGTTCGTATCAAAGCTTGCAGACTTGTTTATCTTGCTGTCACATATCGCAGCGTAATACTTTGCCTGCTTTGCCTGATCCGGGAAGTCCTTGCTCTCATCAACCATATTGAAATATTTCTTGGCCGCACTGTAGTCCTTGACCTCGTCGTAATACAACATGGCTATCTTGAACTTTACGTCGTCCTTTATCTCGTCCTTGTTCTTAAGCGCAAGTCTTATTCCCTTTTCTGCCGCCGTCTCGGTGTTGGCCGAAGTGTTTCCATCGTCCTCTGTATAATAGTAAGCATATGTCTCCATGTAGCCTATATAGGCATCCGATGCGGTTGGGTCTATGTCGACAGCCGCCTTATAGCACTCAAATGCCTTGTTGTAATCGCCCTCGTCGACTGCATCCCTCGCCTCGTTGACCTTGTTGTTGTAATCAAGATCCTTGAGCTGGCCTTTCTTTACTCCACCTATCACAGCACAGCACGCTGAGAGTATCGATAATCCCGCAACCACTGAGAACGCTGCTATCTTATGCTTTGCCTTTGCCTTGTATGCATCGTCGAGCTCGTTGTAGTGATCCAGCGCATACAGCAGTTCTGAACAAGACTGATATCTGTCCTCAGGACTCGGCTGACAGCACGTCTGTATAATTCTCTCAAATCCTGATGAGAGCATCGGATTCCACTGTCTGATAGGCTTTATCTCGTAAGGAGGCTCACATGGATTCTTGCCGGTAACAAGGTGATAGAGCGTTGCTCCCAGATTGTAAATATCTGTTCTTGCATCCGTGTTGTAGATTCCATGTCCCTGCGCATCACCGAACTGCTCCGGTGCCGCATAGCCTCTTGTTCCAAGAGCCGTGGTATCCGCATTGTTCTCCACTATGTATTCCTTAGCCGTTCCAAAGTCGATAAGCTTTACCGAGCCATCCGGCTTCAGCATGACATTTGAAGGCTTCATATCTCTGTATATGATCGGCGGATTCATGGAATGCAGGTAGTCAAGTGCACTGGCAAGCGCCCTGCCCCATTCGATTACCTTTTCCTGTGGCTGTGCTCCCTCCGCCTTGAGCACATCGCTGAGTGGACGTCCTTCTACGAAGTCCATGACAACGTAGATCGTGCCATTCTCATTGATGATATCAACGATTCGTGGCAGTACCGGATGATCCACATCCTTGAGGATATTTGCTTCTCGCTCCAATCCCTTTAAGAGTGTGGCTGTACTCTTGGAGCCATCATTCTTGATCTCCTTTACAGCCCACTGTTTATTAAGTCGGTTATCCATGGCAAGATAAACTATTGACATACCACCCTGGCCGACTTTTTTAAGTATTTCGTATTTTCCGTCTAATACCGTTCCTAACTCTGTCATATATCGATCCCCATTACTCCGATTTAATAAGCACTACTGTTACATTATCCGTTTCTTTTCTGTACTTCACAAGCTCTGTGAGGAACTCACAGCCCTCCTTCATCTTCGCCTCGTCGATGCATGTTCCCGGGCCAAGTCTCTCTATCATCTCCTGAGGCGTTATCTTATGTCTGAATCCATCAGAACACAGCATGTAATGCGCTCCGGGAGCTGCCTGCCCAACTACGAAATCCGGTTCCACCACAGGTGAAGCTCCGATACACTGGAGAAGCACGCTTCGTCTGCTGTCCGTCTCCGCCTGCTCCGGTGTAAGTCTTCCCGCTGCGATCTCCCTTGCAACAAGCGTCTGATCTGCGGTGAGCTGCCTTATCCCTGAAGTGATCTCATACACTCGGCTGTCTCCAACATGAAGAATGTAGTACATTTCTCTGTATATGAGGATCGCAGAAATGGTCGTACCAAGCATAAATCCATTCTGCTCGCCATACGCCTTGATCTTCTCATTCTGCTCCACGGCAAGTCTTATCCACTGGTATCTCAGCAGCTCTTCACTAAAGCTGTTGTTGTCAACCATCTCAACAAACTGTGTGTCAAACCAGTTGCAGAAAGCTGTTATGACTTCCTTGCTGGCAACCTCTCCCTTTGCCAGACCTCCCATGCCATCACATACAAGGGAGAACACGACCTGTCCATTTGGAGTATCCGCTATCTTGATCGCCAGCGAATCCTGATTTGTCTTTTTCTTTATTCCTACGTCTGTATTGTATACTGCGCTAAACCCCATATACATTCCTCCCAATATTTATGTCTCAACTCTCGTTGCGGATATTCTATCTAATGTGATAGACAAGCTCCTCGTCCCCGAGTATAACGATCGCATTGTTCGTCAGGAACTTTTCTTCGCCCGCCTTCAATTCCTCTCCGTTCACAAATGTACCATTTGTAGACTTGTTATCGCTGATGAAGCACACGCCATTTCTCTTGGTGATAACACAATGAACTCTGCTTATAGCTGAATTATCAGTAATCGCATAGTCCACAAGTCTTGCCTTATGTCCGATCTTGAACTCTGCCTTGTCCAAGCTTATTCTCTCGCCCGTCTTCACCCTAAGGAAATATGGTGCCGGTGCTCCATCAAATGGATTGCCCTGCACTGGCTGTGCCTGTGGCATCGGCGGTGTCTGTGGCATTGGTGGCACCGGCTGCATCTGTGGCATTGGTGGTACCGGCTGCATCTGCGGCATTGGTGGCACCGGCTGCATCTGTGGCATTGGTGGCACCGGCTGCATCTGCGGCATTGGCTGCGCCTGTGGCATTGGCGGAATCGGGTTTCCTCCAAATGGGTTGCCCTGCATTGGAGGTATTGGCTTAACATCCTCCGGCTCTGCCTCTATTGGTTCTGGCTCTACTGTCTCTGGCTTTATCTCCTGCGGCTCTGTCACAACAGGCTCTACAACCTCCGGCTTGGCATCCTGTGCTTCTGCTTCAACCGCCTCATCATTCTCCGTTTTATCACCCTGCGGCTGTGCTCCAGCCACCTCAGGCTTAATTGGCTCCTCCATCGGTGGCACGCCTACCGGTGGCATTCCATTTGGTCCCATTGGGCCGTTTGGTACCTGTCCATTCGGTCCCATTGGCGGCATGCCCATCGGTGGCATTCCGTTCGGTGCCTGTCCATTCGGCCCCATTGGCGGCATGCCCATCGGTGGCATTCCGTTCGGTGCCTGTCCATTCGGTCCCATTGGGCCGTTTGGCACCTGTCCATTCGGTCCCATTGGCGGCATGCCCATTGGCGGCATTCCGTTCGGAACCTTGCCATTCGGCATCTGACCATTTGATCCCATCGGGCCGTTCGGTCCCATCGGTGGCATTCCCATCGGTGGCATTCCCATCGGTGGCATCTGGCCGTTTGGTCCCATCGGCTGTGCATATCCATTCATTCTCGCATTATTTCTCATAACCTCGAGTCTGCTCACCTTAGGTGACTCACCTCGAAGTATGTGGCTGTTGCCACCCTTTGGAGCATTTGTGGAAAGCTCCTTCATCCTGTCTATCTCAGCAGCGTCTATGCCTGCTTCTGCAAGCATCGCCTTAACCTCGTTCTTCATGTCCGAGTTTGAAAATGTACCTCTCATATTCGCACAGTTTATAAGGCGTGCTACGTAATTGTCATTGTCATTCTCTGAGTATCTCGCATCAACTATCACCGACTTCACAAATGCTCTGACCTCGTTGAGATCTGTCACTTCCTTCTGTACCGGAGCGACAATAAAGCAGACATCGTATGTCTCAGGCGATACAAATACACACTGCTCGTCCCTTGCAACATAGCTGAGCGAAACCATATTCTTACCAAACATCTCCAGTGCATGCAGAATGTTGTACAGAAGTGTGAGTATCTCCTTCTTGTTCATCTCCTGTCTCAGTATCTCCGCAAGAGGCTTCTTGTCATCGATCTGATAATTGAACACCCTGACTCCGGCATTCTCCTGCATGTCACACGGTGCCATCTCAGGCATAGATCCGCTTCTGCTCATATCATACACTTTAGCATCTATCACATCACTGATATCCAGACTGTAACTCACTCTGTAAGTTTCCCCCGCCGGAACTACAACAACCTTTTCTCTGTTCATTTTTTCAATCCCTTTCGTCTAAATCCGCATATTTTCCGTCAAAAATTATTCCTTCATTCAAACACCAAAAGCAGGTATTGCTACCTGCTCTTGTCCCACATCGTGGGTGGTGTATATTAACTTAATTTGAAGATAAAGTCCTCTCCACCGATGCTTATCATGGCATCGTTTGAAAGCTTCTGCTCTGCATTCTCATCCAGGCGCGCTCCGTTGAGATATGTGCCATTTGTCGCCTTGTTATCCTTCAGATAACATCCATCCTCTCTCTGGTAGATGATGACATGTACCTTGCTGATGGCCCCATTACCACCGACATGGTAATCAACACCTCTTGCCGCCTTTCCTATCTTGAACACAGCCTTGTTGACCATAACTCGCTCGCCTGTGTTGACACGGACTATATATGGCATAGCCTTTGGAGCGTTCCTGTTAACCGCTGCCTTCTCAGGTTCGGTATCCTTAACTACGTTCATTCCTCCGGTCAGCTCAACAGTGCTTCCTGTGCCCTTCTGCTCAGGCTCCTCTGCCTTCTCCTTCACCGGATCCATATTCGTCTCAGGCTCCGGCTGGTCACCGTCCATGAACTGTGGTGCAACTATCTGTTCTGTAGGGTTATCTATCTGAGCTTCCTCTGTCTCAGCAACCGCCTTCTGTATGATCTTCGCACGGTTGATCTTGATATTCTTAACAACAGGTGGATTATCCATAAGCTCGTTCGTAGATATCAGAACCGGCTTCTGCTCATCCTTCTTGTCAAGCTCAACCTCCGTAACTCCATCGGCAGCCTTTGCAACCTCTGTAAGTCCTGATGGCTCATGTACTGCCATATCTGATGTGAGAGCCTCTGTCATGCCCTCCTCGTCATCCTCTTCTTCCTCATCAAGGCTCTCATCTAACTCGAGCTCCTCAAGAACGCTGTCATCAAATACCGACATATCTATCTCGCTTGATACATTCTCTTTCTTCGTCTCATCCGAATCAAGATCAAGATCCTTGAATATCGCATTCGCTGCGGCCGCCTCGTCGCTGATCTCCTCTACCTCATCAAGCTCGTCTTCCTCATCATCGCCAAATGACACGTCCTCAAACTCAGGCAGATCATCCATACTTGTATCAGATGCCGCCGTGTCAACTGAAGACTGTGAAACCGACATATCTGAGCCTATATCAACGAAGTTCTCCTCCACCTGCATTCCTGCAGACTCCATAAGCTCTGTGAGCTGTGCATAGAAGTTTCTCACTGTGAACTTATCCGCATTCAACAGATTGAGAAGCTTTGCCACATAGTTGCAATCCTCACTGTCATCATAAATAACGCTCGTCAGCAAGTCCTTTGCGAACATCCTGAATTCGGCATTGATATTGGCTTCTGACTCAACTGGAACACATAACATTCCAACATCGTATGTAACCGGATTAACATATGTAAAGTCCTTGTGAAGAACCACATATGATGCCGGTATTCCGAGATCACGTAAATTAACTATACCAGAAGCTACCCCTCTGATTATCCCCAATATCTTCTCAGCATTTACCGTATTCGAAAGGAGTGCGTCAACCGTTGTCCTGCCTGTAACGTTATATGTAAGATAATCGTTCTCATCATCCTCTTCATAAATGATATCAATGAGCTCAGGAATCCGGTTCTCCTCCAGATAATCCAATAACTCCTCGTCAAACTCACAATCATCATTCAGAATATATGACAAATATTTCTCAGAGCCGATATTTCTTACCTTGAAACTTATTTTCCTCATCAAATATTCCTCCTATCGCACCTCCATAAGCGCATAACTAGATGCATAAAAACCCAAAAGGGTACATACTCCTTTATTATATATAAAAAGTCTATATATCGCAAGCAGTTTATACCCTTTTAGATAATTTTCGCTATATAATTTTGTCTATATTTTTTTACTCTGAATCAGTGCTTTCATCGGAGCCATCTTCTGATCCATCACCCTCTGCAGCTTCCTTTTCCGCCTTGGCTGCATCAGCCTTTTCTATGTCAGCAAGATGTCCCTCGTATGTCTTATTAAAGATACATGCTCCCTGGCTCTCATCTGATGTCAGGTAGTAGTAGTAATCATGCTTAACCGCATTCAGGACACCCTCTATGGATGCCTCGCCCGGATTACATATAGGGCCGACAGGAAGTCCTGTGTACTTGTAGGTATTGTACGGTGAATCAACCTCCAGATCATCATATGACAGTTCTGCCTGATTGTACTGACCGTCAGTCACAACATAGAGAACAGATGGATCTACCTGAAGAGGCATGTCATCATTCAATCTGTTGATAAATACTCCCGCAACCATCGCTCTGTCTGAATCCAGCTTACACTCCTTCTCAACTATGGAAGCCATGGTGAGAACCTCAAAATCTGTATATCCAAGCTCCTCTGCCTTCTTCCTGAAGTCATCTGTGTAAATGCTGTTAAACTTGTCTATCATGTCCTGTATGAGCTCCTTTGGAGTCATATCTGCATATATGTCGTAAGTAGCAGGGAACAGGAAGCCCTGTAATGCGTACTTGACTTCCGATGAAGGTATCTCAAACGGATACTCAAACTCTCCCGACTTGCACGCCTCAAGGAACTCCTTTGCAGAGCAGAAGCCCAGCTCCTCGCATCTGTCAGCGATCTGTTCAACCGTAAATCCCTCAGGAACTGTCAGTGTATATTTTACCTCTCTGGTCGACTCCACGTAACACAGAGTCTTTATCATATCCAATGTCGACATACCTGTTGTGAGTGTGTAAGTACCCGGCTGAAGACTGTGGCTGTACTGCGAGCCGGTCATTCTGAGCTGGAATGCAAGCTTATACTTTATAAGCCCCGCATCTTTAAGTATAGATGCTGCCTCCTTGACAGATGTATCCTCAGGTATGGTAACCTCGATCTTCTCTCCACCGCCGGCACTGTAGGTGCCCTCGTATTCCTGCATAAATCCGGTATACGTCTCCTTAACCTTGTATACCCCGAACAGCACCAGACATACCGCCAGCGCTATTATAATAACGGGTCTTGCTATGTTTCTCCAATCCATCTCTTTCTCCTTCTGTATCTGCAAATTTCATTTGCCTGTTCTGTTAACTGATGTTATCATTACCCTATCTTATACCAAGAAAGGAATGATATACATGGCAAATCCAATAGTTACTATCACTATGGAAAATGGCGATGTCATGAAAGCAGAACTCTATCCTGACATTGCTCCAAACACTGTAAACAACTTCATCTCACTGATCAAGAAAGGCTTCTATGACGGAATAATCTTCCATCGTGTAATAAAAGGCTTCATGATACAGGGTGGAGACCCTCAGGGAATCGGCATCGGCGGTCCTGGATACTCAATCAAAGGTGAATTCTCACAGAACGGATTCAAGAACGATCTGGCCCACACTCCCGGAGTGCTGTCAATGGCCCGTTCCATGATGCCTGACTCAGCAGGTTCACAGTTCTTTATCATGCATAAGACATCTCCTCATCTGGACGGTGCTTACGCTGCCTTCGGTAAGGTTATCGAGGGACTTGACATCGTAGACAAGATCGCAAATGTGCCAACTGACTACAATGACAAGCCTCGTCAGGAACAGAAGATGAAGACTGTAACAGTCGAGACCTTCGGTGTTGATTATCCTGAACCTGTAAAGGCTTAATTGAAAGTATTATAACCCATATAGCAGTTTTTGAAAACACTTATAATTCTTCTTACAAAAAAATAAACATCTGCCCTGCGATCCCAGGTATACAGGAGTTCGCAGCAGATGTTTTTTTATGTTCATTTATTGTACTATCCTTCCATCCTTCATCTCATATATCTCATCGCACAGATATTCCAACTCCTCCCTGTCGTGACAGGCGGTGATTATAAGACTTCCTCCATCACGCAGCTTCAGCAGCTCCTTCTTTATGTTCTCTACAGACTCTTCATCAAGTGCGTTGATAGGTTCATCCAGCACTATGACATCCGGCTCTCCCATGATTGCATTTGCTATGCCAAGCTTCTGCTTCATTCCAAGGGAATACTTTCTGTATACCCTCTTATCATCCGGATCAAGACCTGTCCTCTCTATGGCATATCTGACATCGTCATCACTGATCCCTCCCATGAGCTTTGCCAGAAGCCTGAGGTTCCTGAAGCCTGTGTACTGAGGCAGAAATGACGGATTCTCTATCAGAGCACCTATACTCCGTGGAAACTTTATGTCCCTGTGGAGCTCCTCATCATCTATATATATGTGTCCTCCATCAGGTATGAGCAGACCACATATAGCTCTCATAAGCATTGTCTTGCCACAGCCATTCTTTCCACGGAGTCCATATATCCTGCCCGGAGTCATGGTCAGACTGATATCATTAAGTATAACTGAACCCTTTATCTTCTTATTCAGATTTTCTATCCTTATCTCGCTCATATGTATTCTCCTTTTTTCTCAAATGATATCTCGTCCATCAAAATAGATTCTGCCCACTATATATGATATTGCAATTATAGTAATAGAAAATATAATACCTCCAACAGGATACACCCCGTTTTCGTCTACATACGAGCTTCGTATCCACATCGTATAGCTTCCACACAAATACCACACTGTATAATAAGCTGATATAACATATACCGAACACGTAACTGCGAAACTTATCACAGGATCGATCAAAAAACTCAGCATCATCTGCATTGCTGCCGATGCTAATGTCACAATAAATGGCAGTATAAATAACACCAATATAATATCCGCATGTGTCATACTAAAAACATTAGGACTGAACTGTGCTGTTACGAATTTCTGAGTAACCGCAAACATCATACTTGCACCTTTCAGCCACGCCATCACCACCACACTTATATAAGCCACCACAAAATAAAAAAGTACCATGATGTTACACCATAAACACTTGGCCAGCCACCATGATTTTCTTTCTCCTAGCGCAACAAATACAGCCCTACCATTTTTCTTAAAATCATCAAATGCATAATATGCAACAATATAAAATGCACCCATCTGAAATATAAACCAATATATTGGAATAGAGAAATACTCTGTCGGATTAAATTTATACACGCTCATTCCCTGCATAGCAAACATAATATAATCAATCACAGTTCCGTATGTGTACATTTGCCCATCATCTATCATGCTGTCTATAATCGAAGCACACTGAATACCACGGCACACGCCAAAAGCAATTGGTAAAAATACTAAATACCATTTTGTCAATGCTCCTGATCTTATATCTCTTATCAACAGTCTACCAATTTTCACTATTAACTCCTCCGGTCTTCACCACTACGAGCTTACAATATATCTCTCTTTTTTGAGTAAATTATGGTTATTATTACGCTCACCATTATAACTGCCATAAATACCAGGATCGGCTGATACCATAACACCAAAGCATTCTGTATGGGATTGACAATTCCATATAGAGACCAACCACCTAAATCCTGCTCAGAAAGCACGACGCCAACCACCACATACAATACGAAAGGTACCATAATTGCTGAAAATCTGCTGTCCACCCATCTTGATATACATACCGCCACCATCCCCAACAGTCCACCCATAATTCCATCTATCAATATGTAAATCAGACAATATATAACAGGATGACATTGGAATAAATATGGGAACATATTACAGTCTATTACCCCTGCAACCATAAAAGTCAGTCTCTCGGGACTGTTATCAGGATAAAAACCAGCCGCCAAAAACAGATTAAACAAGAGTGGAACTGTAACTGCTATAAATGACGAAAGATATACAGCTATCATTTTTGAACACATATATTGGATTCTGGTTGACCGTATACATATATTTTTGTCATAACCATTATTCATATCCGAATAATATGTTCCTGCATACGGCATACAGGCAATAATCGGAAACAATATATAAAACAATGAATTATAAGCAAATTTATAATCCGTCCCTATCCAGGCCTGTATAAGACTTGATGTACCATCCGTTTTATAAATGCTGTGAAATAAACAAAGATCTAAGGTTCCTATAAACACACCTATTAAAATACTAATATAAATCCATATGCTTCTCATTGCTCTTTCTATCTCGAATCGGATACTTTTCACGTCCATCAATCCTCCACCAAATCTAATTTCACCTTTATTTTATCTGGAGTTATACAAAAGACATAATAATAATCCATGTCATATATATTTTTCCATGTTTTTTCTTTAAAAGACGCCTCAGTCATCACCGTTCCAAACCATATCTCCTGTCTTTGCCCAGCCTTGAACAATTCAGAATCAAAAATATTCATTTGTCTTTCCACTGATGGACTTATTGAGCTTGCCCATGTATCCGTCTGAAATCCACAATTGAACAGTTCCATAACCTCATCCCAACCAATATCAGCTCCTGTGTTATTCGTAACAGTAAAACCTGCACACAACACTCTGACACTTTCTATATACGGAATCTCAGCATTAAACCTTTGCTCAAATTCCTTCTTACCATAAATATGTGCCTCTTTCAAAACCAATTTATAACCTTGAAATTCTATCTCATCATAGTTATATGTAATGTCAGTCTTTCGCTGCATGAGATTTACACTATATATTCGTCCACTCCAAAACACAATTATACAGGCAGCTATTACACAGACTATTCTTTTTATCATACTTGAAAGCCTCCATCTGACTGCTGTTTATTTCATCGTTCTCTCGGTATATTGTCAAGCTTCACAAGATCCGGGTATGAATCAGGATCAAATAATTCATCAGTTAATGGCGGCTCTCCAATATACAGAGTTACGCTTCCGTTATAACTGTCACTAACCTCAAACCCTAATGTGCACTCCAGAACCTCCGCAGGCTCAAGCGTTCTTAAGAAAAACCAGTCTGCCCTGTCATCTCCTACCATATGAATTGATTTATCAAAATACACCTGGTTGTCTATATTCCACATCTGCGATTTATTTGACAAAACAAATTGCGTATAAAAGCTTAGAACCTTATCTACAGCTTCCTCATTTTCATTCGTTATCCTGCATTTAACAAAATAATATCTGGTCTTCGGATGTATATACTTTGTATTTTCTTCCAGCAAATCCTTGTACTTTTCCTGCATTTCACGGAGCTTATTCATATCATCTTCATTTTCCACTGGAGAATTATATAATTTTTCATAATCGGGAGCCTGCTCAAATACGGCTTCCATATCTGTAATTTTTTCAATAAAATCTGGATCCGGTAATTCACCAGTCTTAAAATATTCTGCAGAATACTTTGTCTGTTTCACAATATCAGTATCCTCAACCACATCAACAGACAGACATTCTACTTTTACTCCGTCACTATTAAATATATTATCTCCCGCAGTATTCTTCCAATTCTTTTCTTCATCGTTATTCCCAACATCTCCTGAAACGATAGATATCTTTTTAGATTCTTCGGTTGTTGGTTCGCTATCAGTCTGATCATCAGTTTCAGATATAGTTTCACTTGTATCACTATTTTCTGTGTTTCTTTCATATGGTTTTTTCTTATTTTTTTCAAGATTGTTATTGACAAAAGCCAATCCCAGCAAGGCAATACAGATTCCTGCTGCAACCAGCATTGTTTTTTTTCTATTCATACACATTACCTCTAATCAAGCTGTGCCTGTAGCAACAGGCACAGCCAACACATTTTTTCTCATCTATTTAGGATATACTGTATATACCTTCGTAGAATCTGGACTCCACCATCCCGATGTAATTTTACCTGTTACTGTTGATCTTCTCGTCATGCGAAGTCTGGCGTAATTCTCGTCGTTTTCATATACATAATTCGTTACACTTGCCTCTACGCCTCTTGGTATGGTCACGTATGCAGATCTATAATTAGCCGTGCCTGTAACTCCAGCCTTTCCCTGTACTCTATAATCCACTACAGGCCCTGTAGTCGGATATATATATACCTTTGTGGCATTTTCTTTATCTCTCCATCTGCTTATTCCAGCTGGCGAATTACTGTTATATTTAAACTCTTCATTTGTTGTATTACCCGCCTTAGCCGGTGCTGCAATTCCCACTGTTCCTGACACCGCCATTGCGCCTGCGACAGCAAACATCGCAAGCTTTGTTTTCATTGACTTCTTCATAACCTTTTGTCCCTCCTAATTAATTATCTGCGGTCTTTACTCCACTTTTGCCACTTTTAACAATTTTGCTATTGTACTTTTCTGTGCCTGATAGTACAATCCGCTTATCAAGATTTTTCCAGCAAATGATTGTCTTGATATTTCTAATATCCTGAAGCTCAACTCTTCAGGATATTTTACTTTGTCTCTTTCTGCGAATCGATATTCCTGAGACACTCTGGGAGTTCTATCTCTCCCCAATGATTCTGGCATCCAGTCAATTTAATTACGTCTCCTGCCAAATCTTCTAGTATGTCACCAAGCACTGCTCTTACCTTGCTACCAGACATTTTTCTCGCCTCCCTTCTTAATATCTGGCAATATTGATTTCTTACATACAACCAAGATTGCCTCTATTATCTCAAGCAGCAAAATACATGTTATCGTACTGCTATAAGATTTCATAATTACGCTCAAAACAGCCGAGACCATCAATCCAGCTATACATCTTATTTTTATATTTATACGTTTCTTCCCTATATATTTGGGACGTTGTTCTGATGGTAATGGTGCATATAAAATAACCATAAGCACACATAACAAAATACTTGCACTCTGCATAAGTAAACTGAAATGAAATATTTTTCCGCCTATTATCGCTAAAGAATACACCATAGTTGTCATCATCGTACATCCAAACCAGGTTGTCATATGCATTCCACCCATAAATTTCCTTGTTAAAGATATTACCAACATACAAACCAGAGCTTCTTTGGTTGTATCAAATATTATTGATATCAGAATAATGATAAGAAACTTTTCTATATCATCTATTATTTTCTGTAACGAATATCCTATCTTTGCTGTCCTGTCGGACTCGGAATCGTACTCATCGCCTTCAATTGCCTTTACCAAATACCTGCTCAATCTTTTATTCAGATTCTCTATTCGACCACCTCCACTTTTCTTTTATCATACGACTACTTAGATTGCAATATATTTTACTTAATTTGTCATAAACGGTATCTATCATGTCATAAACGACAATTGACTAAGCTTTTTTACTCTCATATAATGTTTTAAAATCTCTTATTATTTGCGGGAAAGCGAGCGTGAAAATATGCCTGACATAATTATTGAACAGCTTTGTTTTTTGTTAGAACTTATTTGTTATCTTACTCTTATATCCTCTCTCTCAGGTATACCAATAAAGAAAATGCGTCATCCCTTTATTGCTCTATCCGGTAATTTTTTTATATGCTCTGTGCTCTCATATAATTTTTCTAACGCCTTAGGCTGGATTTTTCTGTGTTTATGCTGCTTTATCACTTTTTCTTACATACTACATGTATCATTTTTCAAATCATCAATAGCATATGTTTTATCCTATGCCTTGCTTAGCCTTATTCAGGATATAGTTGTTATGGCTTTTAACCGATTCAGCATTCAGGATAAGTCTTTTTCATCTTTTCTTGGATCTGCAATATCTACTATTTTAATTTTAATATTGTGTCGTTTCATCAATCTGAATAAATGGTTTTTACTGTTAATGGAAGGATCTCTGTACCCTAAATATCTCATATTGCATTTATATGTTCTCTATATGGTAGAAATAGGACTGTCAAAGTACAGTGCAATTAATATCAATGCACTTATCCCCCTCATCTCATTTTTCACCGTGATAGTCCTCATCACCGACATAGTAATCCTCAGCCAGCAACAGATCATCAGCAAGCAGCAGCACGATCTGGCAAATTACAACGTCTATCAGCCTATGATGGATGATCTGATTGAGGACGTCACGGGAAGGCAGCATGACTTTGACAATATATTGACCGGTATTCGAATGCTTCCATATACACACACCGACTACAGTTCATTAAAGGAGGCTCTTATCAGCAGTTCAGATGAGGTTATATCCGAATACAGAACCACCGAGCTTCTGAAAATCAACATGTTCGTGATCGCCGGGTTTATATACAGCAAACAAAAGCAGGCAGAAAAGGCGCACAAAAAGCTGAATATTGTCGTTCACAGCTATCTGCTCGAGAGCCGGATGCCTGAATATGAGCTGGTCAGGGTTCTGGGAATACTCATCGACAATGCACTGGAGGCCATATCTGAGCACGATAGTATGACTCTGCACCTGGATAGCCGGGACGGCAGGATCATCATCACCACTCTGAACAAAGGTCCTCTGCTAACACCCGAGATCAGAGCAAAGCTTTTCACGGCAGGCTATACCACCAAGACCTGTGATCGTCAGAAGCACGGTCTTGGTCTTTACAATCTCAGGCGTCTGGTATTTAAATATAATGGAAAAATATATCTGGAAAACGATTATCTTCTGGATGATACTCTGGTGCGTTTTGAAGTAATGGTTTAAAATACAACACATAGAAGGAAGGAGTCTTTTATAATGAGAGCTTTGGTAGTTGAAGACAATGTGGCACAATTAAATGGTCTGGCAGAAATAATAGAAGAAAGCTTCCCCGACATAGAATGTCTGAAGGCCGCCTGTTATGATGATGCTCTGGCTCTGGCAGATTCGCACAGCATCCAGCTTTTTCTGCTGGATATACAGCTTGGCGCCGACCCGGATAAGGACGGAATAACGCTGGGAGAACAATTGCGGAGGAATCCGCGTTATCAGACAACTCCTATTTTGTACGTGACAGCTCTTGTAAACGAAGCTCCCAGAGCGATCCACAAGACCAACTGCTACGATTATCTGGTCAAGCCCTACTCACAGCAGGATCTGATAGAATCTGTCTCCAAGCTTCTGAACCTTTCTCTGATCAGGGAGGAACCAATAGAGCTTACCGACAGAGATGGTGTACTTGCCAGGATCAGACCAGACAATATACTATACATTAAATCCGAGCTGCGAAACATGCATGTCCACACAACCACCGGACTATTTATATCCACAGGAACACGACTCTCTGTATTTGCGGACTCTCTTCCATCGTATTTTGCGCGCTGCCACAAGAGCTTTATCGTAAACCTTCATCATGTGGATACCTACGACAAGGTTACCGCCATGGTATCGCTTGACACACCGGACTATCAATGGATACCGGTTGGCCGCAAATATGCCACAGAGTTTGGTCACAGACTTAAGGCTTCCACAACTGCGCACAAACACGTTGAACAGGCTTAGCAATGATAAGGAGTATTTGAAATGCCGAATTCTATAATTGATCTCCTATGCTTTACATTGGAAACAATGAAGGATGTTATTTTTATATCTGCCCTCATCGGAAGAAAATTCCGGGATATGCGCCACCCAATTATTGGAATGGCTGCTTACCTTATACTCGGGAATGCAGTTTCCTTAATTTTCCCAAATGCATTTGGATGGCTGGCATTATGCCTGCTGTCCTATCTCATGCTGTTGTATATTATGAAGACCAGATATTTTTATGTATTGATGGCGTATATTCTTGAATATCTGTATGCGGCTTTTCTTGAGGATATCATCATCATGGGTATGACACGTCTGGGTGTGAACAAAGAGATATACCTGTCCATTTCCTGTGCTGTATTTTCATTTCTGATCTCAGTGGCTCTGTGCAGATATGCGCCTATGAACCGTGTGTTCCAAACCTTCATGGGCGGCAGTGGAATTATCAAATTCCTGTCTATTCATTTGTATGTTGTGTATATGATCGAGACCGGGCTATACAAATTCAGTTTCATCGACACCTCGGTGTATATACCTGTGATATCATGCTTTGCGGTTGTGGTCATTCTCTCGGATATCATCATTCTGGGACAGCAGCGAACCATAGGAAAGCAGCAGCACGACCTGGAATGCTTTAAAACCTATCAGCCTATGATGGCTGATCTGATAAAGGATCTGCGAAGCAAACAGCACGACTTTGATAACCATCTGACGGCAGTCAGAATGCTTCCATACACCTATAGGGATTATGAGTCTCTGAAAAATGCCCTGATAAACTATTCGGACAATATGGTATCTGAATACCGTGAGTCTGAGCTGCTTCGCATCAATCTGTCTGTTGTCGCCGGTTTTATATATAGCAAGATGATCAATGCTGAAAAGAACGGAAAGACTCTGAATGTGATAGTCAGACAGCATACGTTGAAAAGCTGTATGCCCGAATATGAGATCATACGTATACTTGGAATATTAATAGACAATGCTCTGGAGGCTGTAGATGCTCCGGGATCTGCCACCCTGTCTCTTGACAGCAGTCAGAACCAGATCATCATAAGCACCATGAACAAAGGTCCTGTGTTGAGCTCTGATCTTAGAAGAAATATGTTTACCTACGGCTACACCACCAAGACCATCGACAAGCAGCATCACGGATATGGTCTTCCGAACATGAAAAAGCTTGTGGATGAATATGAGGGAAAGATATGTCTGGATAACCGAACCATATCCGGACAGAATTATATTTGCTTCGAGGTGACAGTGTAAAGCAGCTCATGCACATAGAAAACCGGCAGTATACAGTTGGACTTCAACTCATATACTGCCGGTTTTCTATGCTTATCTATGGTCTGCCTGTTACAGCTCTACATTCCAGAAATCCTTGATGGTTGCGAAGTAATCCTCAGGTGTCTCTGCACGGCGGATAAGCTTAAATGAGCCGTCCGGTCTGAGCAGAACCTCTGCTGACTTCAGCTTGCCGTTGTAGTTGTAGCCCATGGCAAAGCCGTGTGCTCCTGTGTCGTGGATGACAAGGATATCTCCCATGTCGATCTTCGGAAGCATTCTATCTATAGCGAACTTATCATTGTTCTCGCACAACGAGCCTGTCACATCATACTTGTGATCGCATGGCTCATTCTCCTTGCCGAGAACTGTGATATGATGGTATGCACCGTACATGGCCGGTCTCATGAGGTTGACTGCACATGCGTCCACTCCGATGTACTCCTTGTGTGTGTGCTTCTCATGAATGGCTGTTGTAACCAGGTGTCCGTAAGGTGCCAGCATGAAACGTCCGAGCTCTGTGAAGATAGCTACATCACCCATGCCTGCCGGTACAAGCACTTCCTCATATACCTTTCTGACACCCTCGCCGATGACCATGATGTCATTTGGCTCTTTGTCCGGTGTATATGGGATTCCAACTCCGCCTGACAGGTTGATGAAGTCAAGCTTCACTCCGGTCTTCTCCTTGATCTCAACTGCTGTCTCAAACAGAATCTTTGCAAGTGTTGGATAGTATTCATTTGTCACTGTATTGCTGGCAAGGAATGCATGCATTCCGAATCTCTTCACGCCCTTTGCCTTGAGGATCTTGTATGCCTCGATGATCTGATCCTTTGTCATACCATACTTTGCATCACCAGGGTTGTCCATGATGGTGGTTGATATGGAGAACTTTCCGCCCGGATTGAATCTGCAGCAGATCTTCTCTGGAATTCCTGCTGCCTTCTCCAGGAAATCAATGTGTGTGAAATCGTCAAGATTGATGGTTGCGTTCAGCTTCTTTGCAAGCACGAACTCCTCTGCAGGGGTATCATTGGACGAGAACATGATCTCATCGCCCTTAAATCCCATCTTGTCTGACATCATAAGCTCTGTCAGTGATGAACAGTCTGTTCCGCAGCCCTCTTCCTTGAGGATCTTGAGTATTGTTGGGTTCGGAGTAGCCTTTACAGCGAAATACTCCTTGAATCCTTTATTCCATGAAAACGCCTTGTAAAGCTTTCGCGCATTCTCTCTGATTCCTTCTTCATCGTAAATGTGAAATGGTGTAGGGATCTCCTTGATGATCTCTTCTGCCTTTGCCTTTGTAATAAATGGTGTCTTCATATGTTTTGTCCTTTCTGTGCTGTATTATGGCAAGTATCCTGCATACTATGCGTTGTTCTCCGCTGCGACAAGATTCTCACTCTTGTGCATCTTACGAAGAAGTGGCTTTTCTATCTTACCTGTAGCATTTCTCGGAACGTGCTCAAATATGATCTTCCTTGGTCTCTTGTATCTTGGAAGTTCTTTACAGAACTCGTTGATCTCTTCCTCTGTACAGGTCATGCCATCCTTTACCTCTATGATAGCCGCTGTGATCTCTCCGAGACGGGCATCTGCGATACCGATGACCGCAACGTCCTTGATCTTCTCGTATTTGCTGAGGAAGTTCTCTATCTGTACAGGGTAGATATTCTCTCCACCACTGATTATAACATCTTTCTTTCTATCTACAAGATAAATAAATCCATCTTCGTCCTGCATAGCCATATCTCCTGTGTACAGCCAGCCGTCCTTCAGGCACTCCTCTGTCGCCTTCGGATTCTTGTAGTAGCAGGTCATGACACCAGGTCCCTTGAGGATAAGCTCGCCGACTGCGCCCTGCTCAACCTCTGTTCCGTCCTCATTCACGATCTTTGCCTGCCAGCCGTAGCCCGGCACACCGATGGCTCCGACCTTATGTATGTTCTCTACTCCCAGATGTACAGCGCCCGGTCCGATGGACTCTGAAAGTCCATAGTTCGTGTCGTACTGATGGTTAGGGAATATCTCTTTCCATTTCTTTATAAGACTCTGTGGCACTGGCTGTGCTCCGATGTGCATCAGTCTCCACTGTGACAGCTCATAATCCTCCAGATGTACATCGCCGTTCTCTATGGCAAGCAGTATATCCTGAGCCCATGGCACAAGAAGCCATACTATAGTACACTTCTCATCACTTACAGTCTGAAGTATAGTCTTGGCGCTTACTCCCTTGAGCAGAACTGCCTTGCCGCCCACTATCAGACTTCCAAACCAGTGCATCTTGGCACCCGTGTGGTACAGCGGAGGAATACACAGGAATACATCATCCTTTGTCTGTCCGTGATGTACATTCTCGACCTTTGCCGCATGCATCAGGCTCTCATGGTTGTGCAGGATAGCCTTTGGAAATCCTGTTGTTCCAGATGAGAAATATATAGCCGCATCATCACTGTCCTTGATGTCTCTCTTCTCGAATACACTTGAGCAGTTGGATGTCAGCTTGTCATAGTCCTCTGCAAATGTAGGACAATTGCCGCCCACATAGAAGAGGATTCTCTTCTCAGCTATCTCGTCAACGACAGCCTCTATACGTCCGATGAACTCAGGGCCAAATACAAGCACGTCAACATCTGCAAGCTCTACACAGTATTTGATCTCCTCCGCATCGTATCTGAAGTTGAACGGAACCACTACGGCTCCCGTCTTCAACACTCCGAAATATATTGGAAGCCACTCAAGGCAGTTCATCATGAGGATACCTACCTTGTCTCCCTTCTGGATTCCACGTGACACCAGAAGATTGGCAAATCTGTTTGCCTTCTCGTTGAACACGCTCCATGTTATCTCTCTTCTGTACTGACATGTAGGATTAGACTCTATGAGTTCATACTCTCTCCATGTAACCCTTCTCGTCTCCTGCACATCAGGATTTATCTCTACCAGAGCGACATCATTTCCATATTCTCTGGCATTTCTCTCTAAGTAATCTGTGATTGGCATAATCGTAACTCCTAACCTCTCTTAATAATTGCTCTTCTTTCTCAATTAAAAGCTTTAACGCGTTAAATTGCACGCTCTTTACAGTATATCCCTCACGCAGAAAATATACAATAGGCAATTACATTTGAATACTATCATAAAAAATAGTGCTGATGTATAAATTTTTTATCACTTATACATCAGCACTATTTCTTTTTCATGGATTCATCACTCTACGCATAGAATGATGCCTTGATCATATTGATATAGCTGTTCATCATCTGTGATCCCACAAATGTCGCAATCATCAGGCCAACGCTGAGCGCCGGGCCAAATGCGAAATGATCGTCCTTGCCTTTCTTACGCCTTGCAAGAAGTATCACGCCCTGGCATCCACCAATGATAAGTCCGATGAAGAATGCTATGACGGTTGCCTTCCAGCCAAGGAAGAATCCTGCGGCAAACATGAGCTTGATATCTCCTCCGCCAAATCCATCCGGTATAACCAGCACTATCAGGAACAGAGGAAGACTCACGCAAAGCATTCCAATAAGTCTGCTCACAAGAGAGAGATCTCCGCCTGTCAGTGAAAATCCACCTCTCGTGAATATGGATATAACTCCAAGCACCAGTATGCATACATTCAGCACAAATGGTATCTCCATGGTATCAGCGTCTATGAATGTGATGATAGTCAGCAGTCCAAAGAACAGGAATACCGTGACCGCCTCAAGGCTCACATCAAACTGCCACACCATAAGCACTCCGAACACCCCACCAAGGATCTGTATGAACAGACATCTCGGAGAAAACTTCTCAAAGCTCTTCGGCTTCCCCTTAAAAATATTCTCATTGTTCGGCAGCTTGAGTATGATCTCATTTGCCAGAGTAAACAACACCACCCCAAGTAAAAACGCAACTATATAAGAAATTATATCAGTTGAATTCATAATTAATTACTCCTACCCCTTCTAAAATATAAATATGTCAACACATATTCTTCTAATCTCATACAACTACATTACAGGTATCTAATATAATAAATATCCTCTCCATAGACAGGTGAGCACCTGTACAACCATCGTTGACAGCATCTGAGTTTTAGTATGTCCAACTCAGGGAATTTGAGGCCGCCGGTCCTTGTGTAATAGCCAACTTCCCACTTCGTGGGTCCCTTCTATTACACGCAACAGCCAACTTTCCCGCTACGCGGGCCCCTCTCTATTGCATTCGCTACGCGCCGAAGTTAAGCGCAAGCGACCCTGATTGGATATATGAGAACCCCGATGCGTCCGTCTTACGTACGCTCACCGTCCGTCACCTACTGCTCACGATGGTCGATGACACGCTGCGTCTTCTTCTCACTTCTAGGCAGCGTTCCAACAGGGACAACAGTAATCTTCGGTGTAACTCCGATCCTTGACTTGAACAGATCTCTGATCTGACGTCCTGTCTGCTCAAAATCTACACGTCCCTCGGCCTCAACTGTAACCAGCATGATATCCTTATTGGCAGGCTCGTCATGGGCTATATTTATGGTGTACTCGCTTGGGACTCCATCCACAAGTGCAAGCAGCTCCTCAACCTGACTTGGGAACATATTTACGCCGTGTACCTTGAACATATCGTCACTTCTGCCCTTGATTATATCAAGTCTCGGATGCTTTCTTCCGCATGGACACTCACCCGGAATGATCCTTGATATATCGTGTGTCCTGAAACGGATGAGCGGAGCTCCCTCCTTAACCAGAGTAGTGATAACGATCTCTCCCTCCTCTCCGTCAGGGAGAGTCTTTCCGGTCTTCGGATCTATTATCTCTATATAAACATAGTCGTCCCAATAATGCATTCCATTCTGGGCATCACAGCTTATTCCGATACCGGGTCCATAGATCTCTGTAAGTCCATATATATCATACAGCTCTATTCCAAGCTTCTCTTTTATATACTTTCTCTTCTTCTCACTCCAGCGCTCTGAACCAAATACGCCCTTCTTCAAATGTATCTTATCCTTAAGCCCTCTCTTATCTATCTCCTCGGCAAGAAGAAGTGCGTATGATGATGTTGCTGTGAGAACTGTACTTTCAAGATCGATCATCATCTGTAACTGTTTGTCAGTATTTCCAGGACCCATAGGAATCACCATGGCACCAAGCTTCTCCGCGCCTGCCTGAAATCCTATTCCGGCTGTCCACAGACCATATCCCGGAGTGATATGTACTCGGTCTTTCTTTGTCACTCCTGCTGTCTCGTAACATCTTGCGAACATGGTTGCCCAGTCATCGACATCCTTTGCTGTGTAAGGTATGATAACCGGCTTTCCTGTTGTTCCTGAAGATGAATGGATACGTACCACTTCCTCATCCGGAACAGCCTGTATTCCCAGTGGATAAGCATTTCTCAGATCATCCTTGCTTGAAAACGGAAGCTCCTCAAATGCCTCCTGACTTGTCACATCTGTTATACCAAGTTCTCTGTACTTCTTACCATAATAGCTGTCAGTCTTTACAAGTCTCTTTATCTGAGCGTCCACCTGACTGAGCTGTGTGTCATTTAACTTCATAATTTTTACTCTCCTTTTTCCCTTCGGTCAGCCCATCGCCAACTACATCTTCATCGCATATTCAAATACTTTCTTGTTCACCTCTACAAACTTCGGATTCACTCCATTCTCAATAGCTGAAATTATATCCGCCTCGTCAAGTCCAAGTCTGCCGCTGGCTGCTGCAATTCCAAGAAGTGCTATGTTGTAGAACTTTGCCGAACCAAATTCACGGCTTATCGCCGCGCCATCCATGACTATACAATCGCATTTATCCTTCAGGTACTCAAGCATCGGCTGTGCCTCGTAGCCTGAATTCATGAGCGAGTCAGTCGCCGGTTTCACCGGGACGTTGTTGGTGATGACGATTCCTCCCTTTTTCAGATAAGCCAGATTGCGCACCGCCTCTGCAGGCTCAAACGCAAGTATAATGTCAGCACCGCCCTGGGCTATGAGTGGCGAATACGCCTCACCGATCCTCACATGGCTCGTGACACTTCCGCCTCTCTGCGCCATTCCTATGGTCTCCGCCGAATGTACCGTCTCGCCCTTTGCCATATAAGCCGATGCGATGAGCTTGGACGCAAGAACCGTTCCCTGTCCGCCTACTCCGCAGACCAGAATATCTTTATTCATTGCAAGCACCTCCTATCGCACCCACCGGACAGATCTGTGAACAAAGACCGCATCCCGTACACAGGCTTTCATCTATCGCCACCTTGCCATCCTTAAGGATGATCGCAGGGCAGCCTATCTCTCTGATACATTTCTTACACTGTATACACTTTTCGGATATCTCCATCTTACCAGACGGCTTGGTGATAGCTATACAAGGCGACTTGAAAATGATCGCTTTGACACCTCTGATATCCGCACACTCCTTAACTGCTGCCACGCTCGCCTCAAGATCAAGCGGATCAACAGTGACTATCTTCTTCACTCCGATTCCTTCAAGAACCTTCTGTATACTCACCTTGTCCACGAACTGGCCCATCATGTTGCGTCCTGTTCCCGGATGTGGCTGGTGTCCCGTCATGGCTGTGGTCGAATTGTCAAGCACGCACAGGATCATATTTGCATCATTGTACACTGCATTTACCACGCCGGTCATACCAGACGCGAAGAATGTGGAATCTCCCACAAATGCAAAGCACACGCCATCTTCATCCACCCAGTGGAAGCCCTGCGCCATAGTGATTCCGGCTCCCATGCACAGACAGGTATCCACCATGTCAAGCGGCATGGCATTTCCAAGTGTATAGCATCCGATATCTCCGCAGAAATAACTCTTTCTGCCGGCCATCGCCTTCTTTACCGCATAGAATGACGCTCTGTGAGGGCATCCCGCACACAGCACAGGCGGCCTTACAGGAAGTGCCGGTGCATCTGACACATCCACATGGGAAGTCTTCTCAAGTCCCAGAAAATCGCACAGGATGTCTGCAGCCTTGTTTGTGCTGAGCTCTCCGCTTGTCGGCACATCACCGGTCTGCTTTCCTCTGACATTTATATCCATATGATATTTGCCCGCAAGGCGTAATATCTGATTCTCTATGTATGGGCTGAGCTCCTCAAGACACATGACCTCCGTCACTCCGTCCAGCGCATTCTTCACAAACTGCTCCGGGAAAGGATGTGGGGTCGCTATACGGATCAGCTTCACATCAGGCACATTCTTAAGTGTCTCTTTTGCGTAGCAGTAGCTGATTCCCGATGCGAATACCGCCTTGCTGCCGCTTCCCTCCACCGTGTTCATGGAGTAGTCGCCAAAGTCATCCCCGATCTCTACATTTCTCTTCTCTATCATGGCATGGTTGGCAAATGACAATCTCGGGAAGATGACCCATTTCTTTGAATCCTTTACAAACCCCTCATATTCCTTTGCCTTCCACTCGTCTTTTACCTCTATGGATGCGTATGCATGACACACTCTTGTTGTCGGTCTGAACAGAACCGGTGTCTTGTATTTCTCCGAGTAGTCAAATGCATCCTGTATCATCTGATATGCCTCCTCAGGAGTCGACGGGTCAAATACCGGGATCCTGCAGAAATCTGCAAACATCCTTGTATCCTGCTCCGTCTGTGACGATATCGGTCCCGGATCGTCCGCAGACACGATAACCATTCCGCCCTTTATCCCGACATACGCCAGCGACATAAGCGGATCCGATGCCACGTTGAGGCCCACCTGTTTCATGGTCACAAGTGTCCTTGCTCCACTGTATGACGCACTGGCGGCAACCTCCATAGCCGCTTTCTCATTTACCGACCACTCCACATGGACTCCGTCATGCGGGTATTTTGCCACTGTCTCAAGTATCTCTGAGGATGGAGTGCCCGGGTATCCGGCAACCAGATTGATTCCGGCTGCAAGAGCGCCAAGGGCGATCGCTCCATTTCCCATTACATATTCTTTCTTCATCGTAATTCCCTTCCAATCCTGTTTTAGAGCTTATATTCTGATATTATACCCTCTGCGGGTTTTAATGACAATAATTATTCGGAGCGGCAATTAAAACGGGGCTTTTTGCCAAAATAAAATAACAAAAACGGGGCAAAATAATCTCATAGCAATTGAAAAAACGGGGCAAATATGTTAAATTGTATTTGGGAGGTATGAATGTATGTATAGAAAAGATTCCAGAATTATTGGAGAATGGCTTGAAAATTCAAATAAAGCATTATTGGTAACCGGGGCAAGACAGATTGGAAAAACCTGGCTTATAAGAAACGAAATTGAAAAGAGCAAATATACCAAGTTTGAAGTCAACTTCATTGATCAACCGGATATGGTATCTTATCTAAATGCAGAAATGAGTGCAGAAGAATTTCTGGTTAAACTGAAAATGATCATGCCCGAAGATTGTAAGGAGCACGAAACGGTTGTTTTTTTTGATGAAATTCAAAAATGCCCAGAAATAGTAACAAAAATAAAATTTCTGGTAGACGAGGGCAGTTATAAATATGTCATGAGCGGCTCACTATTGGGTGTGGAACTTAAAGGAATTGCATCTGCCCCAGTCGGGTATCTGACAGTTTTAAGAATGTATCCCATGGATTTTGAAGAATTTATGGTGGCAAATAATGTCTCAGCAACAACCTTGAATATGTTAGAGGATAAATTTAAAACAGCCAGCCCGGTTGATGAATTTATACACAAAAAGCTTCTGTCAATGTTCTTTGTGTATCTTATTGTCGGTGGAATGCCGGATGCTGTCAAAGCTTATATAAATACCAAAGATATTCGGGAAGTCGATAAAGTTCAACGGGATATTACAACTCTTTATAAGGAAGATTTTTCACAATATGAGCTTGAAGACAAAAAGTTAAAAGTGAAATCTATATATGAGATTATTCCGGCTGAGCTGAATAAGCAAAATAAGAAATTTGTATTTACCATGTTGGATAAAGAATTGAAATTTAATCGATATGAAAACAGCTTTTTATGGTTAAAAGATGCAGGCGTGGCGTTGCCTGTTTATAATGTAGATGCGCCGGTAATCCCACTTCTGGCGAGCAAGAGCAGTAATGTGTTCAGACTTTTCTCGAGTGACATCGGTCTGCTGACCAGCGCTTATCCGGCAGAAACTAAAGTTGAGCTGATAAATAAAAACGGAGAGGTCAACAATGGTGCTCATTTTGAAAATGCAGTCGCACAGCAATTGGTTGCCAATGGTTTCGAACCTTATTTCTGTAAAAAGCAGAAAATCGGAGAGATGGATTTCGCAATAGAAATGAATGGTCAGGTTGTTCCAATTGAAGTTAAATCGGGAAAGGCTTATAAATCGCACAAAGCGTTGGATAATTTTATGAAAGTTCCGGATTATCATCTTGAAAAAGCATATGTTTTATCAATTGGAAACGTGGAGACAGATGGTGCTATAACATATCTTCCAATCTATATGTGCTATTTATTAAGAGAGCAAAAACTGGAACAGATGATCATAGAGTTAGATACAACGGGGTTGTAAAATATATATTCTGCGTGACTTTTGACAACATCATAGCACACATGTTGACTCATTCAACAAATAAAAATATAATTACATGGTTACTATAATTTGACAGTTGTAAAACAGGAGAATGACTATGAATAACAGACCATTTGCAGGAAGAACTGCAGCCGTTATAGATCTGGCAAAGCTCAGGAGCAATATTGCCAACATAAAATCAAGACTGAAACCGGGTGTTGAATTTATCGCTGTCATGAAGGGCGATGGATACCGCCACGGCATTGCAGGACTTTACCCGACTCTTAAAGAGTGTGGCATAGACAGCTACGCAGTCGCCATCTGGGAAGAGGGAAAGATGCTCAGGGACGCAGGAGCTACAGAGCCTATCCTTATCCTCGGCGATACAGCGGATGACATGCTGGACGAGGCCGCAAAGTACGACCTTGATCTCACTGTCTTTTCAATGGAGGGTGCTGAGAACATGGCTGCTGCCGCAAGAAGAGCCGGCAAGAAACAGAACGTCCAGATAAAGCTGAACACCGGTATGAACAGAATAGGATTCCCGGTATGTCAGGAATCATTTGACACTATAAAGAAGATCTGCGAGATGGATGACCTGAACGTAACAGGTATATTTACACATTTTGCAAGGGCTGACGAGGGAGATCACACAAGTGCAAGAAAGCAGCTTGACCTATACCTCCACGCCATAAATGAACTTGAGAAGATGGGTGTCGTCATACCAAAGCACCACGTAGCCAACAGCCCTGCCATACTGATGCTGCCTGAGGCACAGCTCGACGCAGTCAGATGCGGTGATATCCTCTATGGCCTCACTCCTTCTGATGATTTTGACTGGAAGAATTCAGGACTTCAGGAGATCCTCAGCTGGTACACATACGTTGCCATGGTGAAGGAGGTCCCTGCCGGATCTGAGATTGGATACGGCGGAACATTTGTCACTGAAAGACCTACAAAGATCGCCACACTTCCGATAGGATTTGCAGACGGCTACAGCCGTTACCTGTCCAACAAGGGCAAGGTCATCATAAATGGCCACGAGGCACCGATCATCGGACGCGTATGTATGGATCAGTGCATGGCGGACGTCACAGACATCCCGGATGTACAGCGCGGCGACACTGTAACCCTTCTCGGTGAGGGCATGTCCATCGAGGACATGGCAAATATGCTTGACACGAATGTGGATGTGATCGTGTGCAACATATCGGTGAGGGTTCCAAGAGTGTATATCAACTGATAATTATCTTTCTACATCTAACGCCTGCCCCTTTTCGCCATCTTCCTGAAGTCAGACGGGAATATGCCTGTGCTCTTCCTGAACAACGCGGCGAAACGGCTTGCGTTGCTGTAACCGACAGACTGGGCTATCTGTTCAACCGTCAGGTCTGTCTGCGTCAGCAGGCTCTCCGCCTGGCTCAGTCTCCTGTCAATCACGTACTCTGTGACCGTGCATTTATTTACCTGCTTGAACAGTGTCTTGAACTTTGTCCTGCCAAAACAGGCTATCTTACAAAGCTGCTCCGTCGAGATATTTCCCACAAAATGATCATCCAGATATTTGTTCACTATCATTATGGAATGCCTGTCCTCATCCGTGATATGCAGCTCTGGCTCAGGGTTCTGCTTCCGGCTGTTGTAGTCCACTATGAGAGACACCGCCTGCGACACCATGCTGTCATAGAACAGCTTGGCGGCTATGCCCTCACCTCTGTAGTTCCATATCTGGTGAAGCAATGCCTCCATCTCAGGGAAATCTGTACACCAATCGATATTCCTAAAAAGTCTGTTGAAATCAAAGTTCAACGATCCAAACTTCTCCGAGATAAATTTCCTGTAATACGACTCGTAGAATTCTATCTCAACCGTCTGTATCGGGATATTCTTATGTATAAGTGCCTTGAAATGATAATCTGCATAATTCAGAAATCTCACCTCACCGGCATGCATTCGCTTGTACGGATCCAGCTCTTCCCCTGATATCGAATAATAGTAGCACACACTGAGTCCATCATGCCCTGGAAAGTCAGCAACCACATCCTCATTAAAATGGAAATTATGTATCTTTATTGAGTATTGGTCGGTCAGACTGTATACCCAGAAATATCCACCGCCAACGCTCTCCGGCATCTCGTACATTTCTCCAAGGCCGGACGTGGATCTGCTGCCCATCATCTGAAATTCACTGTTTGAGAACATCTCCTCGTACATTTTACTCTTATCTTCCAGCATACACATTGGCCCTTTCTCCATACATATCGGTCAAATATACCTGTTTCCCATTGAAACCATGTAGACTCATATATACAATATCTTGCTAGTTAGTTCATTCTAACCAGCAAATATTATCATACAGATTGGCCGCAAGTCAACGGCCAACAGACAAGGAGGTTTATTGTGAACACAAAAATAAAAGACAGGGATAAACATCTCACCATCAGAGATCTGATCATAACGGGTGTATTTGCAGCACTTCTCATGATCGCCAACGGACTTGGAGGCACAGCATTTGCCATCAACCCAGCACTCACCTTCTTCTACCCAATAGGCGGAGCGGTATTCGGAGGCCCGGTGTTCCTGCTGCTTCTCGCAAAGGTCCACAAGCGTGGTGCACTTGTGATAACCGGAGTTGTCTTCTGCATTCTTGGTCTTGTGACAGGGATGCACTGGGGTATGGACTTTGGAGTACTTATCGCGCTTGTGATTGCAGATTTCATAGCGGCATCCGGCAAATACGGTGACATGAAGAGAAATATCCTTGCATACATGATCTACTGTATCGGACCTGCCGGTACATATTTCGTATTCTATATCGATCCACAGGGCTGGGCAAAAACCATGCTCAAAAACGGCACCACACAGGATTACATTGACACCATGAGTAAGGCTGCCAGTGCCAGCACACTTGTGATCATGGTTCTCGGTACATTTGCCGTGGCTGCACTCAGCGGTTTCATCGGATCACGTCTGATGAAGAAGCAGTTCGAGAAGTCAGGAGTAACCGCATGACCATAGCATTTGACCCTAGAAGCAAGATACTGGTTATATTTCTGATCGTTTTATGTACGGCATTTCTTCCCTCCCTCGAATGGGAGGGAGCTTTGATCGCACTGATCCTGATATTCGGCTGTCTGAGCAAAAGGATCAGAAGCTCTCTCGGCTGGACTGCAGTCTATGCGGCGGCATATATTTTCTGGAACTGGTACATTTCCCAGGATTCAGGACTTGGTCACACCATGCTTATCGCGTGGACCGGCCTCATGTTCAAACTCTTCCCATGTCTCATGATAGCTTCTATAGTTCTCAAAACCACAAAGATCAACGAGTTTCTGACCGCCATGAACAGATCTCACGTTCCAAGACAGATCGTGATTCCGCTTGCCATACTTCTCAGATATCTTCCGACAGTTAAGGAGGACTGGTCATATATCAGGGATGCCATGATCCTCAGGGGCATAAGCCCGACACTCTGGGGCTTCATCACCAGACCTGCCCTCACCATGGAGTGTCTCTATGTGCCGCTGCTCATCACAGCTTCAAAGACCGCTGACGATCTGAGCATCGCATCCATGACGAGGGGCATCGAGCATCCGGGCGCACGCACCAGCATAACCGAGCTGAAAATGCGGTGGTATGACTTCACCGCTATAGCCGTATTTGCAGTATTTACCATATTATCCATAGTAGATATATCAAGTTTTCTATGAAAACTTGACATGTAACATCAGCTCTCACTGAAATAGGCTTTAAATGAGCTGATATTTAAAAATCATGGGAGGAATAACATGATCGAGCTTAACAACGTATCATTTCAATACGCCGGAAATACTCAGGAATGTCTCAGAAATATAGATCTCCATATACAAGGCGGAGAATGTGTCCTGTTGTGCGGAGGTTCAGGCTGTGGCAAGACCACCATATTGAGACTCATAAATGGTCTCATCCCGGATTATTTTGACGGTGAACTGTCGGGAAATGTCCTGTATAACGGCTCCGATATCTCTGATATGGAGATGTATGAGAGATCCCGTTTCGTGGGAAGTGTGTTCCAGAATCCGCGCACCCAGTTTTTTAACGTAGACACAGACAGTGAGATCGCATTTGGCATGGAAAATCTCGCAATGGATCCTGGTATCATGAAAAACCGAATGGACGACACAACAAGGCGGCTCCGCCTTGCACCGCTCCGTGGAAGAAGCATATTTGAACTCTCCGGAGGCGAAAAGCAGAGAATAGCATTTGCCAGTGTGTATGCCATGAATCCCGATGTGTTTCTCCTCGACGAGCCATCATCCAACTTGGATCTTGAGTCCATAGACGAGCTGAGGCTTCAGATCAGGACAATCAAAGAACAGAGGAAAACAATACTCATATCTGAGCACCGAATCTATTACCTCATGGATCTCGTAGACCGGATAGTGTTCATAGAAGACGGCTGTATACGGGAGATCCTTACTCCAGGAGAACTGACCGAGGAGAAAAGGCTTGCCCTGGGGCTCAGGTGCACCACAAAGAAATCTGTCCAGATTCCTGCACCGAGACGACAACCTAAGACTGCCCGTCCTGATATGGCCAGCTCTGACACCGCCAGCCTTGATGCTACCAACCATGACACTACCAGCCATGATACCGCCAACTCTGCTACCGCCAAATTCACTCTCCGCATTGAAAATCTGTCACTTATGAGAGGCAAACGAACACTGCAGAGCGGACTGACAATGAAAGCCCATACTGGCGACATTATCGGGATCATCGGGCCAAATGGCTCAGGCAAGACCACGCTGCTGCGCACCCTGTGTGGTCTGCACAAGGAGTACAGTGGACGCATATCTCTAAACGGAAAAGAACTCAAGAAAAAGGAGCTTAACAAGCTGTCCTACCTGGTGATGCAAGATGTAAATTATGAGCTGTTTGCCGATTCTGTGGCAAACGAGTGCCGGCTTGGACTCCCTGATGTCAGTGAAGAACTGGTGGCTGACACTTTGACGGAGCTTGGGCTGTACACATACAAAGACCGACATCCCGCCACTTTGTCCGGTGGTCAAAAACAGAAGGTTGCCGTGGCTGTCAGCATGACATGTCACAAGAAACTCCTGATGTTCGATGAACCCACCAGTGGGCTGGACTACCAGAGCATGCTTCAAGTCACGGAACTCATACAGCACGTGGCAAAGCACGCAATAGTCTTTATCGTATCCCACGATTCAGAATATCTTAATCTGGTATGCACTAAAGTATATAAACTCAACAAGGAGAACGACAATGAAGAACAGCAATAAAAAGCAAAATCCTGTCTCCCTGCTGCTGACATGGGCAGGACATGACAAATACTGGCTTATACTATCCGTCATATGTGCATTTGTCAGCGGACTTCTGGCGATAGGCGTATACATAGGAATATACAACATAATGAATGCACTGGTATCCGGGACATGCACCAGACAGGTTATCATACAAAATGCCATTCTGATAACATCCACTGTCATAGTGCGCCAGATATCTCTGGCTTGTTCCGGTGTCAGCAGCCACAAAGGGGCATACGGTGCACTGTTCCGCGTGAGATGCATGGTGACCGAGCATCTGGCGAATGTCCCACTTGGCGCACTGGATGAAAAAAGCACCGGAGACATGAAAACAATCATCAATGAGGATATTGAAAAGCTTGAGAGAGGACTTGCTCACAATCTGCCAGAGTTCATCGGATACTGTACCGGACCATTTGTAATATTCTTCTATCTCATGTCGGTGAATGTCCGTCTGGCACTGTTGTCACTTCTCCCAATAATTGCGGTTGCCGTCATAATGGTATTTATATTTATAAATATGTTCAGCCTAACGGACAGAGCGGGCAGATCTGCAGCAGCATTCAATTCCGTAATCATCGAGTACATAAATGGTATGCGCCAGATCAAGGCTTACAACATGGGCAGTGCCTCATTTGCCAAATACCGTTCTGCCATAGACGAGGAGAATACAGTATGGAACCTGATGTCAAAAAAGACCGGTCCACTCTATGCAGCATTTACCATTGCGCTGGAAAGTGGAATGATAATCCTCCTGCCGGTGGGCGGAAAACTTTTCTTCAATGGTTCCATCACAGCCGGTGTATTTCTGCTGTTTGCCTATATCGGATCCATGTACCTCACGGAACTTCTGCCCCTGCAGCAGCTTGCCATGGAGCTGGCACAGGTTTTTGCGGCAATCGGCAAAGTTCAGGGAATCCTTGATATATCTGTATTTGAGGGCGGCAGGCACTTCCCATCACATACCGATATCACCTTAGAAAACGTATCATTCAGATATGAAAACAGCACTGAAGATGTTCTAAGTGGCTGCAACCTCAGTCTAGCCCAGGGAGAAAAGCTGGCAATAGTCGGAGCATCCGGTGCCGGAAAAAGTACCATAGTGGAGCTTATTTCCAGATTCTACGACGTGACCGATGGGGCTGTGAAGATCGGCGGTATAGATGTGAGGGACATTTCGTATGAAGATCTGCTTGCCAGCACCTCCATCGTATTTCAAAAGAGCTTTTTAACCTCTGGAACTGTACTTGAAAACATCCGCATGGGAAAGGATGCATCATTTGACGAGGTTCGGCGCGCAGCACGGCTCGCTCAGATAGATGACTATATCATGTCACTGCCAGATGGTTATGAGACAAACGTCGGAAACATACAGTCAAGATTCTCCGGCGGTGAAAAGCAGCGTATCGCCATAGCCAGAGCCATACTTAAGGATGCCCCTATACTGATCCTCGATGAGGCAACCAGCGCCGCAGATCCTGAAAACCAATCACAGATAGACCTTGCCATAGAGAATCTGTGCAAAGATAAGACCGTCATCATAGTAGCGCACCGTCTTGACGTAGTGCGCATGTGTGATAAGGTCGCCGTCATCGAGCACGGTGACATAAGCTCATTTGGAGCCCATGAAGAGGTTCTGAGAGAAAATGAATACTACAAACACGCATGGGATGTATATAAGGAGGCACACGATGTTACATATAGACTCGCATGATCCATTCAAGAAAAATGCCAGATTTGTCATCGGCATCATAATGACAATAATAGAGGGAATACTGTCCGCCAGCGTCAGTTTCTCAGTGTTCATACTGGTGTACTGGCTGTTAAATGGCGGAATATCCGCCTCGCAGATAAAAATCCTCACCCTCACCGTTGCCGGAATATTCGTGATCCGTTTTTTCCTGTACGGAATTGGCTACACTCTCGGGCAGATTGGTGGCGCTCAGATATCCAAGAATATCCGTCTGTTTCTCGGTGATAAGATAAAGCGCATCCCCATGAGCCATTTTACAAAGGGCAATATGGGCGGATACATCAACGTCCTGACATCGGATGTCGCCAAATACGAGCAGATCCTCACGCACAAAACCGGCAATCTGGTAAAAAATGGAGTCATCTCTCTGATGATCATCTGCTTTTCATTCAAATTATATGCCCCTGCCGGAGCTGTACTTCTGATCGCGGCAGCGGTGTTTGTCCCCGAGATGCTGCTGTCCTTTAAAATAGTGAACAAATATGGCGGCGAGAGGAACCGCATATACAACAACTCCGTCAGTTCTGTGATTGAATACATAAGTGGGATCCAGACCTTGCGCGCCTACGGTATGACCGGAACCAAGAATGAAAAACTCACTGAATGTCTTAAGGATTTCAGCGATATAAGCTATCGTTATGAGGCGAGAGGAATCCCCGTATCATTCAGTTTCAACATCATTCAATGGCTGTCCCTACCCGCCGTCATGATCATCGGAGCAGATCCATGGCTTGCCGGAACGCTCTCCGGCGCAGACTTTCTGATGCTCTGCATGGTGCCGGTCCTGCTGACCAAGCTCCTCATGTCCATATCAATAGACGTGTTCAGCTACAAGAATATGCTGCTCTCAAAGACTGCGATAACCAATATCGTGAACGAAGATGAAGAACCGATTCCAGTCCAAAACTTTGTCCCATCGGGCAGTGAGATATCATTCCGGAATGTCTGTTTCTCATACGATGCTGAGCGAGAGATCCTGCATGATATAGACCTGAGCATTCCGGAAGGAAAGGTTACCGCAATAGTTGGAGATTCCGGCTCCGGCAAATCAACGCTTATGAATATGATCAGCAAATACTACGACCCATGTAGAGGAACTGTGTACATCGGGGGGCAGAATCTTAAAAACTTTTCTTCGGAACAGGTGCTTTCATACATATCACTTGTGGATCAGGACGTATTTCTGTTCAACGACACGATCCGTGAAAATATCCGCCACGCAAAGCCATCTGCCACTGATTCAGAGATAGAGACCGCATGCGAGAAAGCCGGGTGCACAGAATTCATCTCCAGACTTGCGAACGGTTACGACACTGAGATTGGAGAAAATGGCTGTCTGCTCTCGGGCGGTGAAAGACAACGGTTGTCCATCGCCAGAGCTATTCTCAGAGATTCTCCTATAGTTTTGCTGGACGAGGCAACATCCGCTCTGGATATAGAAAATGAACTCAAAGTCAAGCACGCTATACAGCAGCTATTGGGAAACCATAAAACTGTTGTAATGATCGCACACACACTTCCGATCATAAGATATGCCGACAAGATAATTGTAATCGATGACAAAACCATAACAGAGACAGGAACGCACGAAGAATTGCTCGCGAAACACGGCAAATATTTCAGGATGTGGAACTGTCTGTCCTGATTTTATATTTTAATTTTAAGATTAGAAAAGACTGGAAGAATTGAACTATTGCATGTGTCAATTTACCAGTCTTTTCTAATCTTTCTTCAAACTATTTCATCACCGCATTATACACATCCCTCTTAGGAACTCCACGGTCCACAGCCGCCTGCTTTATGGCATCCTTTTTCGGCATTCCCTGATCAACATACATCTGCACATGTTCCTCCACGGACATAGCCTCAAATGAACTCTTCTTCTCTTCCTCAAGTTTCTTTACATCAAGTCCCTCTATCACTAGAACGAATTCTCCTCTCGGATCTTCCTCCTCGTAGCGGGCTATAGCCTGAGAGAGCATCATAGGTTCTATCGTCTCATGTTTCTTGGTGATCTCTCTGGCAAGTGTTACATGCCTGTCACCGAGTGTCTCCATGAGTTCTGCCAAAGTCTTCTTCAGCTTGTGGGGCGCCTCATACATCACCATGGTCCTCGTCTCACGTTTCATCTCCTCAAGAATCCTCGCCCTGTCCTTTTTGTCATATGGAAGGAATGCCTCAAATGCAAATCTTCTGGTCGAAAGTCCTGAGCTGATGAGCGCCGATATACATGCACACGCCCCCGGCACCGGTGTAACCTCAAGCCCTGCGGCAAGAGCCTGTCTCACAAGCTCCTCCCCGGGATCAGATATACCCGGAGTTCCGGCATCAGTGATAACTGCAACGCTTTGTCCCTGCTGCATCTTCTCAACGAGAACCTTCGCCTTATCATATTTGTTGTATTCATGGTAGCTTGTCATTGGAGTCTTGATCTCGAAATGATTGAGCAGTTTGATACTGTTCCTCGTATCCTCCGCCGCTATCACATCCACCTCGGAAAGAACCCTGACGGCTCTATATGTCATATCCTCAAGATTTCCTATGGGTGTTGCCACCAGATATAATTTGCCTGCCATATATAAACCTCACTATCTGTAATATGTACATTAGGGTGTTTACAACATTTTTCACTTTCATGCTGCAGCCGTTGCCTGTTACCGCTTTGCACTGCCTTCATACGTCGCAAGCAGCTGCTCCGTATACACTCCCGGAGCCTTGTAGACTATCATAGGCGGATCGATCTTGATCATGGAATTGCCACCCTTCACAGCCTCAACTATCACCATGTTCGGCTCCTTATCTATGTATGGGTGTACGAGCTGCATCCTCTTCGGCTCAAGCCTGTGCTCATGCAGACATTCAAATATCTCAGCAAGCCTGAACGGCTTGTGTATCATATAGAAGCTTCCGCCGGGTTTAAGGGCATGCTCTGCCGCTGCCACCACCTGATCCAACGTCACATGCACCTCATGTCTCGCTATGTTCTTCGGAGCATCCGGATTCTCCAGACCGTGACTGCCCTTTATGTATGGCGGATTTGAGGTCACTATGTCAAAGGAGGCCTTCTTGTAGTTACAAGAGACCTCCTTTATATCTCCGTTATCTATTCGCACTAAACCGTCAAGCCCATTGAGGCTCACGCTCCTTGCCGCCATGTCCGCACATGCAGGCTGAAGCTCTATGCCTATAAACCGTGCTCCATCTGCCATTTTACCGCTAGGTTGCTGAGTCACCCCTGCATCCGAATTAGTAACTCCATCTACGGCAATACAATCATGTGAGGATCTATAATCATCGGCATTCAAACCAGCAAGTCTCTCCTCTCTGGTAAGAGCTTCATCCCCATACTCCTTTGCAGCAAGAAGTATAGGTATGATACCTGTTCCCGTTCCGAGATCCAGATATCTGCCACCGCGCTTAAATCTCACATAGTTTGCCAGCAGCACAGCATCCATCCCAAAGCAGAACATTCCACTGTTCTGTATGATCTGGTAACCTTTGCACTGAAGGTCATCTATCCTCTCGCAAGATTTAATCTCCACCGTGGACACGCCCATCACTTCGGACCGGGCCTGTACAGTCTGACTCTCTATCGTTTTATCATCCGGTTTAATCGTCAAATTTGGACTTTCCACCCTTGTCCTCCAATGCCTCAAGTGCCTTGTACTCCTCAGCACTGAGTCTTTCTGAATTCTTTCTTCTCTTAGGCTTGAACTTGAGTTCAGCCACAGGATACTCCATAACTTCCTTGTTGTCATCCTTGTCTGTCACTACGATCTTAACCTTCTGTCGGAGAACGTTCACTGACATGACCTCGCCCTTGTTGCCATCTATGGTCCTGACGAAATCTCCTACATTCGGAAGCTTCTCATTCAGATACTCGTAAGTGTCCTGCTCATGCTTCAGACAGCACATAAGTCTTCCGCACACACCGGATATCTTAGTAGGATTCAGTGACAGGTTCTGCTCCTTTGCCATCTTGATTGATACTGGAACGAACTCCGACAAATGCTTGTTACAGCAGAGCTCCCTTCCACATATGCCGATTCCGCCAACCATCTTGGTCTCATCGCGGACACCGATCTGTCTGAGCTCTATTCTTGTCTTGAACACAGATGCCAGATCCTTTACCAGCTCTCGGAAATCGATTCTCCTGTCTGCTGTGAAATAGAACAGCACCTTATTGTTGTCAAATGTATACTCAGCCTCGATGAGCTTCATGTCCAGCTTATGCTTTGCGATCTTCTCAAGACATATGCCAAATGCTCTCTTGCTCTTCTTCTTGTTATCCTCGTATCTTCTGGTGTCATCCTCTGTGGCAATTCTTATGATCGGCTTGAGTGACGCCGTTATCTTGCCCTCTTCTACCTCTCGTCTTCCCAGAACCACTTTGCCGTACTCCACCCCCCTTGCGGTCTCGACAATAACAAAACTGCCGGCCTCGACCTCAAAGTTCTGTGGATCAAAATAATATATCTTACCGTTTGGTCTGAAACGAACTCCTATAATCTCTTTCATTAACAATTCTCCTTCATGGTTAGGAGCATAAGCTCCATGACAATGTCAAAGCTGACATTCGCCTCAAGTCTGACCTTGGCCTTGTCCATAGACTTGAGTACCTTTTCTATACCCTCATAGCTGATGTGTGAGGACTGCTTTCTTATATCAGAATAATACTCCTTGAACATCAATCGGCCCGGGTTATTGGACACCTTAAGCATAAGAATGTCCCTGTACCACATCATCATCAGATCGATGTAGTCACTTACCTTGAGCTTGTACAGCTCCATATTCTTAATGGCAAATATCATGTCATCAACCGACATATCACTTATATGTCTCATGAACTTCACCACATTTTCCTTGATCTCCTTGTACTCATCACTAGTTGCAAGCCTGATGGCCTTTCCCAGATTGCCCTGGGCAAAATCCATACAGAAGTCAGCCTTCTGCTTGTCCAGCTTGAGCTCGTTCATGAGATAATCAAGTATATCATGCTCCCTGACAGGCTTAACGTTAAGCACTATACATCTGGACTGTATCGTCTGAAGCATCTTATCAAGATTGTTGGTGAGCAGTATGATTATTGCATATGACGGAGCTTCCTCGATCGTCTTTAACAAAGCGTTCTGTGCATTTACATTCAGAAGCTGTGCATCCTCTATAACATATATCTTATATCTGCTGCTATAAGGCTTGATATCAATATCCGAATTCACCTGATCACGTATCTCTTCAACCGAGATCACATTTGGCTTGTCGTGGGTCACCCACACGATATCAGGCTGATTTCCCGTCTCACACTGAAGACATGACTTACAATGATTACATGGCTCTGTACCGCCCTCCTCACACTGGAGAGTCTTGACCAGCGCCCTGGTAAGGGTCTTTTTTCCACTTCCTGTCTCTCCATTTATGATGTAGCCCTGGGATATCTTACCCAGCTCAATGCTGCTCTTGAAGTGGCGTATTATGTCCTCATGTCCGATTATGTCTGTGAAATCTATCATATATACCAACCCCCTTACAATTAATTGTTTCTGTATGTCTATTCTGACCTTCTCCAAAATCAAAATATATTAAAGATTAAGTTTCTTCTCTACATACCCTACTATTATACCATGAATCTCATCAATAGGTAAAGTAGCGTCTATCTTCACTATCCTCTCAGTGTGCATATCCGCAAGCATGCGGTATCCATCCACGACCTTCTGATGGAACTCCATTTTTTCATTCTCCATTCTGTCAAGTTCAGCCTGGTTCTTCTTTCTGGATATTCCCTCCTGGGCGTCAAGATCCATGAGGAATGTCATATCCGGCATGATTCCCTGAAGTGCAAATTCATTTACCTTATACACCGTGTCAACTCCGAGTCCTCTTCCGATTCCCTGATACACAGCGGATGAGTCCACAAATCTGTCTGCGATCACCGCCTGACCGGCATCCAGTGCAGGCTTAATATTCTCTTTCACAAGCTGGGCTCTCGCCGAAGCATACAGAAGCAGCTCAGTCATATATCCCATCTCTGTAAAATCCTTGTTCAATATAACCTCGCGGATCGCCTCACTTATGGGATTTCCCCCCGGATCTCTGGTTATCAGCACGTCATAGCCTTTCTTCTCCAGATATTCCTTAAGCAGCTCCCTCTGTGTGGTCTTGCCCGCTCCGTCCGGGCCCTCTATAGTTATAAATATTCCTTTCATATCCTAACCCTGCCATATGCTGTTCCTGCACATGTACACCTTTCATATTTATATTGTGATTCTTATCAAACCTTCCAGATCATAATGCTACATATCATTCTCCGCACAGCACTTTGATATAACCGTCATTGACTCCTGCCACATTAAGTCCGCTGTCTATCATGGACTTTATTCCGTTCACCGCCTGCCGGTCAACGACCTCTCCCGGCGCCAGCACAGGTATTCCCGGCGGATATGCATATACAAATGCCCCCGACACCTTTCCAGCCGCACCCTCAATCGGCACGCTCTCCACTGGTCTGTCCCACGCGGTTCCCGGCGGCATAGCTGACCTTCTGCCGGATATGATATCCAGCTCCTGCCGGTCTGTTTTATCCGGCTCATAGCCAAGGTTCCCGTCTATCTCAGCCACCGCATTAAATAGTATATCATAACTGTCTGCACTGTCCACAACAGATGATATACAAATGACATAACTCACCGATGCCATCTCAACAATCAACCCATACCTGTCCGCCAGAATTTCAGCAAGCATAACCCCTGTAAATTTCTGTCCCGACTCGTCTACAGTTCCCGGTCTCACGACAAATACCAGCCTGCCCTCATCATGGTCGAACACTTTACACGCATTACAGATCTCATCATTTTTCACTGAGGAAGCATCAGGTCTGAACAGCCGTATATTTCTGAGCCCATCACATTTCCCGGCAAATGCCTCAAGCCTCCGCCCATACCTGGCAAATTCATCTCTGTTATTTGCGCCAAATGCAACTGCCTTCTCCATGCTCTGCATAAATATATATGAAGGCGAAGATGTCTGGAATATCTGCAGATATCTTCTAACCCTCTCATCAAGCTCAGGATTCATCACATGAAGAAGTGATGTCTGTGTGAGTGCCGGCATGGTCTTGTGCAGGCTCTCGATGACAATATCCGCGCCCTGCTGCATGGCGGTCTCATGTCCTTCCATGAAGTTCAGATGTGCTCCCTGTGCCTCGTCCACAATGAGATATATTCCATACCTGTGTACTATCCCGGCTATGGTCCTTATATCAGATATGACACCCTCATATGTCGGCGATGTGATTATCACCGCTCTTGGCTTTCTGCCATCTGCTACCAATTCCTTAAGAGCAAGCTCCAGCTTATCCGGCGATATGTCACCCAGTATGTCTGTCCTCTCTGACACTTCACGATCATCTTCACCATTGACAGCCGCCCTTTCCTCTGTTTCATGATTGACTTCGCTGCTGGCAGCCATCTTTTCCCGAGTCTCGCGATTGCTTTCGCCGCTGACATCCGTCATACCATCTGTTATCGGCTGTTCTCCATTCTGATTCACGCCACAGCGCCATCTCATATCAACATAATCCGGCACTATGTATTCAGGCTCAAGCTCCAACATACAGATAGCGTTGTACACCGCCTTGTGGCAGTTCCTTGCCGCAAGTATCACGTCTCCCCTGTGACAGGTGGCATGTATAGCTGTCATAAGTCCGGATGTGGAACCGTTCACCAGCATATATGTTGCAAATGTTCCATACACCTTCTTCATCTCGGCAATACTGTCCGCTATGAACATCTCCGGCTCATGCATGTCGTCAAGATCTTTAGCCTCAGTGAAATCATGTGCATACACCCCGTTCCAGAAGTTTTCCCGGGATTTTGAAATGTTATCAACATTTGGGGGCAATTGTCCACCGTTTTCATCATCTTTCAAGCACATACCACCGTCTGGCTTTTCTATCGGCTGTCTCTTGTGCCCAGGCATGTGCCACGGGTATGTACCCTTCTCTATATATTTTTCAAGCGCCTCATTTATATATTCCTTCACCAGTTTTTCTCCGTAACATAGATTCTGTGTGATATAATACCATACTTTTATGTATTTGTAACAGCACAGACTTCTCCCAACGTCTGCACAGATATAAAAAACAGGAGAAGCTCTATCCGGCTTCTCCTGCGAGGGGGTATGAAAAGAAAGTTTTGCCTATTTTATGATCTTCCAAATGCTGCAACGGCATCCTCGATCTTCTGTAATTCGTCATCGGTCATGACTGTATGTGTCTGCTTCTCAGCAGCCTTGAGATTGCTGATGATCTGCTCAGGCTTTGAAGCACCGATCAGCACTGTTGTGACCTCCGGCTTGTTCAGCAGCCATGCGATGGCAAGCTCTGAGAGCTTCATATCATATCCGGCTGCGATCTCATTTAACTGGTTGAGGAGAGGTCTAGTTTCAAGCACCTGATCCTCATGAAGGAATCTTCCGTCCTTCACTGCCCTGCTGTCCGCCGGCATGTCCTTCAGGTATCTGTCTGTCAGCATTCCCTGTGCCAGAGGCGAGAAGCATATGAGTCCCTTGCCTGATGCGTATGTCTGCTTCAGAAGCCCATTGTTCTCGACAGATCTGTCCAGTATGCTGTATCTGTTCTGATTTATCACAAATGGCACATGAAGCTCATCAAGTATGCGCTCCGCCTTTGCCATGGTAGGTCCGTCATAGTTGGAGAGTCCGACATAAAGTGCCTTTCCACTCTTCACTATCTGGGCCAATGCTCCCATGGTCTCCTCGAGTGGAGTGTTCGGATCCATTCTGTGATGATAGAATATATCCACATATGGGATGCCAAGTCTTTTAAGGCTCTGGTCAAGACTTGCTATGAGATATTTTCTGCTGCCCCAGTTGCCGTAAGGGCCTTCCCACATATCGAATCCGGCCTTCGTGCTGATTATCAGCTCATCCCTGTACGCACCCAGTTCCTCTCTGAGTATCTTTCCAAAGTTTTCCTCCGCACTTCCGTACACCGGACCATAGTTGTTTGCTATATCAAAATGTGTTATTCCGTTGTCAAATGCGGTAAAGCACATCTTCTTCATATTCTCATAATCGTCATTTGTTCCAAAGTTGTGCCAGAGGCCAAGTGCCAGAGGCGGCATCATGAGACCGCTCTTTCCGCAATGTCTGTAAAATCCTGTACCTTCAACATTCTTATATCTATTCTCTGCTGCCTTATAATCTCCCATATTGATACCTCTCTTAAAATTATCCTTACGATGGTTTCTTTTTTATATATGCAAGTTATCACTACATTTTGAAGTATATCATACCGATCACATCAAAAAAATATGAATATTTTTTATTATGTATGAAATTTTTATTATAATTTTTATAAATGCTCTGTCTAAATTATCCCGGACATTTTTACTATCCTCTGTATGCCTGTTACGCATTTACCGGGAGCTTATCTCCACCGAAAAAAGATCATACTGATTCTCATAGAGCATTTCCTCTGCCTGTACGCCATCACAGGCGCAGCTCACATTCATCTCACTTGCCTCAACTCCTGTGAAATAGTCTGCCACAGCCTCCCTTATGTCGTGGTCATCCTCCACTAAAAGAACCTTGTATCCCATCTCCGCACCTCCTAAAATAAACTTTTTCCCTTCTCATTCGTCCAGCCACTATACATCTGAAACATATATTCAAAAGGCGACATCCCCTGTCATCATATTAACATGATATACAGACGATGTCGCCTTTCTGTGTCCTTTATTCTGCTTTTACAGCCCATCTCATCTTCGTCGATCTTGCCCTCGGATTGCGGGCGCACTCCTCCGCTGACGGTCTGATGACATCCTTGCTCACCTCACTGTAAATACCAGCCTTCGCTCCCGCCTTGAACGCTCTCTTTACCAGTCTGTCCTCTCCAGAATGGAACGTCAGTATCGCTACCCTGCCTCCTGGTCTGAGCGCATCCGGAAGCTTGTCAAGGAAATCATACAGAACCTCAAACTCACTGTTCACATCTATTCTCAGAGCCTGAAAACACCTCTGACAGGATTTCTTCACAGCCTCTTTTCTGTCCTTCTCCGGCACAAATGCCAATGCCTCCTCGATGGCATCCTTCATCTGTGTGGTGGTCTCCACATAATTCTTAGTTCGGTTTCTCTTCATGATGACCGTAGCGATCTCCTCCGCATAAGGCTCGTCCGAGTTCTCCTGGAACATCCCAACGAGTTCCTCATACGAAACCTCTCGTAGACGCTCCGCCGCCGACTCACCCTTCTCCGGATCAAGCCTCAGATCAAGTGGTCCATCAAACTTGTATGTGAATCCCCTGTCTGGATTGTCTATCTGCATGGAAGACACTCCGAGATCCGCAAGGATAAAATCAAATCCCCCGGCCTCCTCTGCCACCTGGTCGATATTCCTGAAATTTGTCTGCTTTATCGTGAGTATATCCTCTCCGTATCCAGCTTCAGACAGTCTATGCTTCGTCTTCACTATCTCTATAGGATCAACATCCAGTGCATACATATGACCTTTTCCTTGAAGCTTCTCAAGCATACGCCTTGTGTGACCACCATAGCCCAGTGTCGCATCAAGCCCCTGCTGTCCCGGCTGTATCTGAAGGAAATCCAGTATCTCATTTACACATATTGAAATGTGCATCCCTGCCGGGGTACTTCCCTTGCTTATGACTTTCTCTATCGTATCCGCATATTTTTCAGGATCGTGCTCCTTGTATTTCTCCTCAAACCTCTTCGGATGGGTGCCACTGTAGTGCACTCTCCTCTTGTGTATCTTTTCTTCCATATATTCTTATCTCCTTAGCCACCGTCTGCCATACAAGGCCCCGGAACATTTATGTCATAATACCATATATCTGCGAAACAAGCCACACAACACTAAAAAAATGGAAGCCACGGCATTCATCCGTGACTTCCAGAATAATAGCATCATATAATTATTATTATTTACCAGCTATAATGTGATGTATCATGGTGAGCTGGCTCCTGAGTGCATCCACAGATATCTGTCCAGGGGCGGAAGGTATGCCCGCTGTGGCAAATGATATCGTATTGCCATACATTTCTCCTGTGGTTCTTGTCTCCACACCAAGTTCACCCATGGATATAACTATGAGAGGCGTCTGATTTCCTCTATCCTGCAGTTCCTTTGCAGCCTGCATCATATCTACGACCTGCGATCCCTCCTCAGGCATCATGGCTATCTTGGCTATATCTGCACCTGTGAATATGATGGACTTAAATCTGTCAACTATCTGTTCCATAGGTATAGTAGTCTTGAAATCGTGATTGGACACTATGACATACACGCCCTTGGAATGAGCCTCCGCTATGACTTCATCCACAATCTCCATGTCGGAGAAATATTCTATATCCACGATGTCTATATATCCACTGTCTATAGCGTCAATAAGAAGGTCGTGATACTGGCTGAGTGTTGCCTCCATGCAGCCACCCTCGCCCTTTGTTCGGAATGTAAATATAATAGGGAACTGCCCCAGCTTATCATGGATCTTCGCCAGAGTCTTCATAAGTGCCTCTCTGTCAAAGCACTTCTCGTACATATCCGCTCTGAATTCCACCATGTCTGGTTCCGACTTCGCTATGATCCTCAACTGATAGTCCACATCATAATCCGTCGGAGCTACCAGAGGTACACAGATCTTAGTCATTCCCTCTCCTATCGCCACATTCTTCACATTAACGACCTTCATCACTGCCTCCTGCCTTTTTCACATTTTCCCTGCACGCTGTACAGCTATTACTTTATCTCAATTGCATCCATGAATGTCTCACACAGCTTCTGCGCGTCAACCTTGTCGACCTTATCCCAGTAGCTGATAGAACATGTAACTACATCCTCGCCTGTAGGATATACCAACAACATCTCTGTTCTGTCCATATCATATGATGTGAGCTGTATCACAAGATATGTTACCTCTGTGCCATCCTTTGCCTTCACTGTGCCATCTGTCATCTCGTTGACCTTGGAGTTCTCATCGTTGTAATACTCTGTGTAAGTATCCTTCATGTTCTTCACAAGATCACTTGCTGAATAGTGTGTATATGTAGAATAGCTTGCATATACATCGCCCTTCTCATCATTATAAGATATGGTATACTCTGAAGCATAGCTTCTCTCGTATCCCTTTGGATCATTGATCTTTACTGACTTATCGCCAAGGCTTAATGTAACCTTTGAAAGGTCTTCCTCCTCTGTGCTGTCATTTGACTTCTCTGTTGTAGCTGCCTCTGTTGTCTCAGGCTCTTCCTCCTCAGTATCCTTTGAGTCGGTGCCGAACTTTCCGTCAAGTCTGCCGTCAACACTTACTGAGTCAAATATCTCGCTCCATGCTGATACGATCTTTTCCATCTTATCCATGTTGATGTACTGATCTACATCATCACTGTTAAGAACTGAGTAATCAACCACATCTCCTGCTGCAGGAGCCTCTATCTTGTTGTCCTTCTCTGCTACCTTGAGATTTCCTGAGCACTGAAGAACATCCTCGCCTGATACTGTAACTGTGAGCTTTGCATCATTTATGCTGAATGACTCGCCCTTCTTGACATCTGCAAGGACACCCTCAAATGCAGCCTGAGCAGTCTCACCCTGTACATCAACAGATATGCTTCCACTCATCTTACCGCTGTTCTTGTCATAGTCTGATGTCACATTTCCTGTGAACTCCTGGCTCTCTCCGCCGCTCATTGCTGATAATGTGTACTTCTTGTCAGTTGATATCTTATCTCCTGATGTGTCAGTCTTTGACTCACTCTTGAGCTCTATATTTACATCTGAACCGTATGTAAGTGCTATCTTTGTTACAGCATCTGATGTGACATTTCCGTCACCCATGTAATCTGCTGTGAATGAAAGCTTAACGCCTGCTGCTGCAAGATCATAATCCCAGTCAACACGGATCACCTTGTCGTTTTCTACGTATACATTTGCAACGGCATCCTTTGTCATTACTGCGCTGACCAGAGATGGAATAGTGCCGATGGACTGCTTGAGCTGATCCTTTGTAACACCCATCTGATCCATCATATCATCTGACAGATTGCTGTCCATGTACTTGTTCAGACAGTCAACCAGTGCCTGTGAGAACTCATCTATAGCGTCTGTTGTTATTGTCACTGTGTAGTGGTCTGCCTTGATGGTCTTGCCATTTGCATTTGTAAACTCATCCTTGCCGACCTTCTCATATGTTATGGACTCTGCAAGCTTATCTGCAGCCGGCTTGAGATCCTCATCTATGATCTTCTGAAGAGCCTCGCTGTCAACTGAACCGCCGGCTCCCGCATCCTTGCTATCGAGCTCTGCCATAACACTGTTCATGTCAAATGAAAATGTCTTGGTAAAGAGATCAGGACATGACATATAGAGCGTCTGACCGATCATTACAACATCCGCACTGACTGTCTCGCCTGCCAGTGTCATGGAAGAACCAAGCTTGAAGCTGTTCTGTCCATCGCTCTTGGCTGTGCTTGCGTCAAATGTAAATGTTGAACCGTCGAGCTGACCATCTCCGGCAACCTTGTCGATGGTAAAATCTGACTGAACGTCCAGCTTGTCGACATCTATGTCATCTGCTCCGACGATACCCACAATATTATTGTTCTCAAGTTCCTTTGCTGTGTTCTCCATAGCGTCCTTAACCGCATCCTTAGGACTCTTCTTGATGAACACGAAGAATACAACAACAAATGCTGCTATGATAACAAGCGCTGCCACAACTGCTATTATGGCTATCTTGATACCCTTTCTCTTCTTTGGAGACTCAGGCTTGTGCGCCTGATCACCATACATGTTCACGGTCTGATCATATACACTCTGCTGTGCATTCATCTGCTGACCGTATTGATCTGCAAACTGCTGATTTGCATCGTACTGCTGCTGGCCATACTGTCCTGCATACTGCTGCTGGCCGTACTGTCCTGCGTACTGCTGGTTTGCTCCATACTGCTGCTGGCCATACTGTCCTGCGTACTGCTGGTTTGCTCCGTACTGCTGCTGGCCGTACTGTCCTGCATACTGCTGATTCGCTGCGTACTGCTGATTCGCTGCGTACTGCTGGTTTGCTCCGTACTGCTGCTGACCATACTGGCCTGCATACTGCTGGTCTGCGCTATACTGCTGACCCGCATCGCCCTGCTGATTCTGTGATGGCTGTGGACCATCGGCGCCGTTAGGATTCATTCCGTCCGGCATCTGATTCATGTTATTATCACTCATAATATCTCCCTTTCTGTGTGAATAACCATTATCCTTCCTCTGTAAATTTACACAAATACTTATAAAATGTAAACATTTTTTATTATCTCTTCATATTATGTAAGCAATGTGAAATGGCACGTTAACGCCTGATACGCCACATTGCCGGCATTAAAAATCAGCTTCATCGTCGAAACTGAGTCCAAGTTTTCCAAGTATGGACTTTGGAACATAAGCTTCTATAAATATGCCATCGTCCAGATATTCCTCTGTCTGGATCTCACCGTATTTGTGTATAAGTCCTGTGAGCCCTGCTTCAGAATATGCAAATGTATGCCTTATATATGACTTCTGATTTCTAAGTATTTCCTCTATCGCACTGGCAAGCTCCGGGAGTCCCTGTCCCGTGGCAGCCGAGATATACAGAGTCTTGTCCGCTCTCAGATCGCGCACCCCCACCAGGTCATCCTTCGATATTCTGTCTATCTTGTTGAATACAGTTATCACAGGTTTTCCCGAATTCTCATCTATCTTGAGCTGCTTTAATGTGCCGTACACCGTCTCTATGTTCTTATCCCAGTTTTCATCCGATGCGTCCACAACATGAAGGATGACATCACAGTATTTTGCCTCCTCCAGAGTGGAGCCAAAAGCCTCGACCAGATGATGCGGCAGCTTCCTTATAAAACCTACCGTATCGGTGAGCAGTATGTTCTGTCCGCCCGGCAGCTTGTATCCTCTTGTCGTAGGATCAAGGGTCGCAAATAATTTGTCTTCCTGTAATACTCCTGCCCCCGTGAGTGCATTCAGCAGGGTCGACTTGCCCGCATTTGTGTATCCGACTATGCCAACAACCGGCACAGCGCTCCTCTGTCTCTGCTTTCTCTGCTGGCTTCTCTGGGATTCAACGTTCCTGAGCTCCGCCTTCAGTCTGGAGATCCTGTCCCTTATGACTCGTCTGTCTATCTCCAGCTTCTTCTCTCCCGGTCCTCTCGTTCCGATTCCACCGCCAAGTCTCGACAACGAATCTCTCATACCAACGAGTCTGGTGGCTCTGAACTTAAGCTGTGCAAGTTCCACCTGCAGCTTGCCCTCGTAGCTTCCAGCATGTGCTGCAAATATATCGAGAATAACCATTGTCCTGTCCATAACCTTTATGTCCAGTGCGTCCTGAAGGTTCATCAACTGTGCCGGTGACAGCTCGTCATCACAGCACACTCCTGTGGCGCCCAGCTCATATATCATCTCCCTGAGCTCCTCAACCTTTCCTCTTCCCAGATACAAGTCATTTGCAATGCGGTCCCTGTTCTGCACCAGCCGTCCCACGACCTCGGCTCCGGCTGTGTCTATGAGCTCCGTGAGCTCGTCCAAGGATGCCTGGATCTCCAAGGAGACCTCTTTCTGTGTATATCCACCTGTATCGGCGGCAAATATGATTATCTTTTCTTTTATCTTCTCTGCTTCGAGATCATAAATTGTACTTTTCCTGTCTGCCATGATCCACCTCTACTTTTCAACGGTGACTGTGACTGTGTGATAGGATGATCTGTTGCCGCTGCTGTCCTGCGCACAGCACACAACTGTATAGCTGCCCGCCTTGGACTCCATTTTGTTAACAGCCACACATATAACGTCCTGTCCAAGACTTGTGAGTGCCTGTCCATCCAGAGTCTTGCCATTGCCATCTGTGGCCACTCCTGTCCTTATCAGTGTATCACCATCCTGTGCGTTCACATAAGATGCAACAAGATCTGCAAGCTCATCAGCCTGTCCATTGTAACTCTCCAGCTTTATCTCCACAGGAACCTTTGTTATAACGGGAGCTTCATCATCCTCCACTGTTATCTCGATACTCTTACATATCTCACTGCCCTGATCTGTAAAGCTGTACTTTACTGTATATTTTCCCAGCTTCATATTGTCCACGGTTCCCTCAACCTTCAACTGATCCGTTACATCCTCACGCTGTGAATTGAAGGCCCATATTCCCGCCATTGTGTCATAGTTCTCGCCCTGGTTTATGCTGTGGCTCTCCGCACCGTATATCACGGCTGTTCCTGCGGTCGGATTCTCCTCAACCATATCTGTCGGATCCCATCCGGTCTCATCAGTGTTATCCAGTCTGGTCACCGGCACAGGTCTTCCCAGCGGGCCATAATAGTCACTGTCAAATATATCAACATATGTTCCAGACTCGCAGTTCTCATATATCCATTTGGTATCTGCAACGCACAGTCTGACGCATCCCAGTGATGCCCCGGTTCCAAGCTTGTTGAATTCCCATGTCTCAAGCGAATCCTTTGTGGTGTCCAGATAAGGCACGGAATGGAACAGGGTGTCGCCATCTATCTGTGACACATACTGGCCATAACAGTTGTCAAACAGTGCAAGCCAGTCCCACTTGAGCTGTATGTTGAACAGTCCGACAGGAGTCTCTCCCACCGGCGATACCGAACAGCGCATTGCCTTTACCGGAACAGTGTAATATCCAGCAGCGTCCAGCTTGTATATAGTAACTATATTTTCCTGTCTGTTTATCTTGATGGCGTATGGACAGCCATTGTCCGCCAGATCCTCGCCATTATAATTCTCTTCCTGCTCAGTCGCCGGAACCGCTATGTCCGTACATTCCACAGTTCCCTGAACCTTGAGTTCCGCAACCTTTTCTGTTGTTGCTGCTGAGGCATCGCCATTCGTATTATCACTGTCCGCCGATGTTCCTGTGGCAACCGAGTCCTTTTCATTATGATTATCCAGTTTGCTCTTAAGTCTGTAGTTTTTCACAGCAAGGCCTATGACCAGTCCAAGCAGAATGACGCCCACTGCGTATAACGCAATTCTCTCGAGCTCCGCATGTCTCTTCTTGTTACGCTTATTTTTTTGTCTGTTATTCTTTTCCATATTTTCCATTTCTTTCTATAATATATGTCAAATGTTAGTATGCACAATCAAGCCATTTTTAATCGTTACACTTTAACATAACATTTTATATAACAAAATAAAACATTTTTCTTTAAAATTAAGCAAAAACCACATTGACTTTATCGCGAACTGTTGTACAATCGAATATCAGGCGAAAAAAATTAAGGAGGTTTATTATATATGAAAGATCTGACAGTCGGAAAGCCAATGAAAGTCATATGGTTATTTGCTGTTCCTATGATACTGGGACAGATCGCACAGCAGTTATACAGTTTTACAGACTCAGCCATCGTGGGCAACTACGTAAGCTCACAGGCACTCGCCGCGGTTGGCGCAACCTCAGTCATTTCGAATATGATAATAGGCTTCCTCAACAGCGGAACCATGGGACTTGCCATCCCTATAGCCAAATACTATGGTGCAAAGGACTATCACAATATGAGAAGATGTATCGGTGCATCGGCCATCATGACACTGCTGGCATCCATTGTCCTGACCGTTCTGAGTCTCATATTTATAAGGCCTATCCTGGTACTTCTCAAAACACCAGATGACATACTGGATATGGCAGCAAGCTACGTTATAATCATAATCGTTGGAATTATATTCTGTTCATTATATAATCTGTGCGCCAATATACTGCGTGCAGTCGGAGACAGCAAGACGCCTCTTATATTCCTCGGTATATCAGTTGTACTCAATATCGTTCTGGATCTTATGTTTATAAGGGCATTTGACATGGGAGTACGGGGTGCAGCCATCGCCACCGATATATCACAGGCGCTGGCGGGCATACTTGCCCTGATCTATATACTTGTGAAGGCAAAGCATCTGATTCCGGAGAAGGATGAATACTCCGTAGAGAAGAGTGACCGGGCTGACCTCATACAGTCCGCACTTGCCATGGGATTTATGAGCTGTATAGTGAACATCGGAACGGTCATACTCCAGAGAGCCATCAATGGACTCGGAACTGATATAGTAACCGCCCACACAGCGGCAAGAAAGATATTCGATATCCTCATGTTCATGTTATATATAGTAGGAAATGCCGTGACGACATATGTAAGCCAGAATATGGGCGCAGGCAGATACGACCGGGTACATCAGGGTGTGAGGGCTGCGATCATCATAAACACGATCATAACCACTGTCATGATAATATTCGGCTGGCTGCTCAGCCCAGCACTTATAAAGCTGGTTGCAGGTACATCTGCCAGTGCCATCATAGATCCGGCCGTGAGATATGTAAGGATTGGCGTGACGTGCTTCTATGTACTTGGTCCTCTGTTCGTCCTGAGATGTGCAATGCAGGGAATGGGCAGGAAGATCGTTCCGGTCATGTCATCCACTATAGAGCTGATCGGCAAGGTACTTGCGGTTATGATCCTCACTCCAAGACTTGGATATCTCGGAGTTACCATCACAGAGCCTATCATCTGGTTCTGCTGTACACTGATGCTCTCCATAATGTATCTCACAACCCCTGTGGAGAAGCTTGTTGAGAAGAGACGTGCTGCAAACTGATATTGCATACAAATATAAACCAACAAATAAAGAAAGCCCCACTGCCGGTGGTCTTCATCAACGCCGACAGTGGGGCTCTTTGTATGGCTAAAATGAGTATTACTTCTTATCCTTTTTGATAACGATATAGCCTGCACCAGCCATGATAAGTGATGCTATCATTATCGCAAACATTACGTCTACAGGTGACTTATCTCCTGTATTTACCACGTTCTGTCCATTTCCACCTGTGCTTCCATCCGTTGTTGCTGCTGTGGTAGCCTCAGTTGTCTTGTCGTCATTGCCAGGCTTCTCAGTTGTTGGAGCCTCGGTAGTCTGATCCTCTGTGGTTGGGTTCTCTGTGGTTGGGCTTTCTGTGGTTGGATCCTCAGTTGTCGGATCATCTTTTCCAGGTGTGACTGTATCTTTCTTGACAAGTGACTTGTCTGTTATGATAAGTCCATTCTTGTCAACCGGATTCTTCTTGAGCATATCATCTGTGAGCTTCACTGCCTGGATTCCATCAAAGTAGATAGTTGAGTCAACTGTCCACTTGCCAGCGTGATCCTCCGGCACGATCGAGTTGCACCATACAGCAAATTTGACTATATCCGATGCATCGAGTGTACCACCCTTCTTACCCTTGAATGAGCTGAATGGAATAGTAACATACTGTGCCTTTGTTCCCTTTACGAAATCTGTGAGGTATACCTCAAATTCCTCGCCGCTTCCATCTGTGATCTGGATCACAAGTTTCTGTCCCATACCGTCCGGCTGTACCCACATCTCAAGCGCATTATACTTTAAGAAATCATTGTTTGTGAGCTCTGACTTGATCCTTCCCGTCCACACCTCTGATCCATTTGTCTCAAGCTTATACTTGAACGCACCGCCGTATGTGCCACCGTTCTTATGAGTCTTGTCAAGAACAAAGCTTGAGCTGCATCCTGCGGCTGAGTTAGATGTGTATGTGGAATCCAGAAGTCCGTCGCTTCCTGAATAGTACTCGAAGTCCTCGATGACATTTGCAGGAGCCTTATCCTTGGCCTTTCCAAGGCTTATGTGTGACAGCTGTGCGAGCTGCTCGCCATCTGCCAAGAGTGTGATGGTTGCTGTGTCTGTCTTTCCAAGCTTGCTGAGATTCTTCTCTGTGAGATCAGCCGTGTAAAGTGTTGGCTCTGATCCTGCAGCGGCAATCTCGGCTCCAGCCTCAGCGTTGAGTGTAAGCTTAACTCCTGTATCCGGATTGTTGATAACGAACTGAACCTTTGATGCATTCTTAACACCAGCCTTGAGTGTTGCAGCTTCAAGAATGGTATCTCTGTCAAATGGATATACCATATAACCCATCTGGTTAGTGTATGTATTTGCAGAAACTCCTGCAAGTGTTCCCATGTTGCTGTAGAATCCTGTATCGCCACCAAATATTGATGAGTCGTTGTTGTAGTACTTTATGAAGTCATTTATAAGCTCCTGTCCATGTGTGTCGTCATACTTATATGGAACGTAGAAGTTGGTATCTCCGAAGTTGGCCCATACGAGGTAGTATGGCATGTTGTTCTTCTTCGCGATGTCGCTTACTTCCTGATACCAGTTCTTTCCTGAAGCCTCTGTTCCAACCGGATTACCCTTTACGAGAAGTCCCTCGTTGTCTGAACCGTCCTTCTTCATGACTCTGACACCGCACTCAGCGATGGCTGGTATCTTGCCGCTCTTTTCAGCTATTGATGACACGATATTACATGTTGTATCAAGACTGTCAAAGAAAGAATTGTCTGCAGCTGCAGGGTACGAATTGTAATCGTTGTAATAGTCAAATGCAAGGATATCTACATACTCATCGCCTGGATAGTATGACATGTAAGCTGCCTCTGATGTGACAGGTCCGTTTGGTGAGTATACCCAGAGAAGGTTGTGTACACCGCTCTGCTCCATGTAATCCTTGGTATATCTGTAGAGAGACTTATATGTCTCTGCTGTGTTCATTGATCCCCACCAGAACCAGCTTCCTGTGTTCTCGTGGAATGGTCTGATCATGATAGGTATTCCGGCAGCCTGAAGCTGTGATGCGTAGTCTGCGATCACATCAAGGTAAGCTGTAAATACCTCATTGTACTCTCCGCCTGGAAGAATCTGCTTTACTATGTCATTTGACAGATCCTTGGACTCTGAGAAATCACATCCGTAGAAGCTGTATGTTCCATCCGAGTTCTTCACTATCTTGGAGCTGGAGAAGTTTGGCATATGCATTGACAATGACACGATCGCACCATTTGCCGCTGCAGTCTTGCTGTATGCCACTGAGTTTGCCAGTGCCGAAGCCGCGTCTGAACCGCCTGCCTCCGAGCCTGTAACTGCCAGTGAGTCGATTCCGAACACACCGCTGACCTGTCCGGTCACATCATATACATCACCGAGTGACGCCTGTGGATTTACGCTTCTGCTCACATCATTCTGATGTCCGAACAGAACCTGATCGCTGTTCATGAGCGTATTCAGGTACGCCGCAAGTGCCTTTGCACTGTCTGCAGCATTCGCATCGCTCACTCTAACTGATGATGGCATCTGTGAAAGATCCGCTGGTGAACCAGCACCAGGAGTCTCTGTTATCTCAACAAAATCCTTTGTTGTATCTGCCTGTGACAGAACAAGATTATCAAGATATACATTGCCCTTGAAGCTTGTGCTGCTTCCTATGATCCCTATTGTCACATCTGTGAGTGGTTTATCTGTCGGAGTAAATCCCATAGTAACTGTAGCCTTCTTTAATCCATCGCCGATATCCTCTGCATCATCGTCAATGGTTGTATCTTTATTTATTATTCCATCTGCAAAAAACTTGAGCTTGCTTCCCTTGAGCTTTGCCGGGTAGATGATATCCACACTGAGCTGGTTGTACTGGCTCACATCCATAGCCTCTGTAGGAACACACTTAACCTTTGCCTCACTCCATGAGGAAGTTGAATCTGCTGAGTAGTCAACAGAAACCTTAAGTCTCTCATTTGCACTGTCATATGATATGTCAGGTTTGGCAGTACCTGCCTTGTTGGCTGCATCGCCGTGCTTGTATGCATATCCGGCCTCTGTGCTCCACTTGTCATAATCCTCAGCCGATGAGAGATCCGAGATGACAGCAGGGTCTCGCTGCTCAAGTTCGCCGCTGCTCTCCTTAACATCAAATACCTTAACGTTGCTTATTGTGATCTTGCCAGCATATGCTGAGTTGGAATTGTACTGGAATACGATCTCCTGTACATTTCCCACCTCTGATACATCAAATGCAAATGATATATCGCACTTGCCATCGACAAAGTTCTCAGCCTTGATGAACGGATAGTCGCCTGACTTGGCGTAATCCCAGCTGTCTCCTGTCTTCATGGCACATGCAAGCTGGATCGCATTGTATGATCCGTCTGATGCCTCAGCGCCGTCAAGTCCCGTTGCATCTGCATCAAGTGTAACTGTAGCTGTGAGCTTCGCCTTTGCTCCAACTTTGACATTGTCTACTGTAGGAATATCTGTATAGCTTCCTGTATCATTGCTGGCAAATGCCTTGTCTGTCCACTTTGCATCGCTCGCTGTGTCAAATACAAGACTTGCGTCTGCAAAGTTTCCAGCCTCTGTCTCGGTTGTAGTCGGTTTCTTGCCGCTCTCCACCTTATCAACGGCAACTCCGCCTATAAGAACCTTTCCTGTAAATGCTGAGTTTGCATTGTACTGGAATACGATCTCCTGAACATCGCCTGCATCCACTCCGTTAAAGTTGAACTCTACGCTGCACTTGCCATCTGTAAAGTTCTCACTCTTTAAGAATGGGTAGTCATCTGACTTGACATATGTCCAGCTGTCTCCTGTCTTGATAGCACAGGCAAGCTGAATCGCGTTGTATGATCCATCTGATGCCTCGGCACCATCAAGCGCTGATATATCGCCGTCGAGAGAAACCGTCGCTGTGAGTTTCGCCTTTTCACCTACAGTTGCGCCCTCTATTCTCGCCATGTCGGCATATGTAGCGCTGTCATTGCTGGCGTACGCCTTGTCCTTCCATGTCGTATCTGAAGCAGTGTCAAATGTGAGAACTGCATCTGAACTGCTCCATACTGTATTGTCTGTGATCGAAGGTGCTGCCACACCTGTCACATTTCCTGTTGCTGATGATCCGCCTCCTGGCTCTTCTCCACCATCAGGCTCCTCTCCTGAATCATCACTCTGAATCTCTACATCAGATATTGATATTGTTCCAGTATATGCAGAGTTTGAATTGTACTGGAATATTATCTCGTTCACAGCTCCTGTATCCTCCACATCAAATGCAAATGATACCTGTGTCTTGCCATCTGTAAAATTTTCCGCTTTAAGGAATGGATAATCATCAGACTTGGTGTATGTCCATCCATCGCCAGTCTTGATCGCACAGGAAAGCTGGATCACATTATACGTTCCGTCAGCAGCCTCCGCACCATCCAATCCTGAAAAATCTCCATTAAGTGTTACATTTGCCGTGAGCACAGCCTTTTTACCCACAGACACATCATCGATCCTGCCTAACTCTGGGTATGTACCTTCATCATTGCTGGCATAAATTTTATCTGTCCACTTGGCATCTGCGCCAGTGTCAAATACCAGTTTGTCTGTAGTGATGCTCCACGCCATTTCCGCAGACGGCTCTACTGCATCAGCTGAGACTATTGCCCCTGCACTTCCCCAGAATGAGCCAACCATTGCAACTGCACATGTCACAGCAACAAGTCTTGTTCTAAATCTCACCATATTTCCTTACCCTTTCTTTTTTGTGACATTCCTCCACTTTACTCACCACGAACAGCCTAATTCGTGATTAATATTTATACATATACTTATATTAACTCATTTTTTAATTG
>OLJA01000019.1_pt1 | contig 102368 bp, 86 predicted proteins | sample 1601401 | NCBI WGS metagenome assembly OLJA01 (sample SAMN01915217, study PRJEB22387) | human gut metagenome | isolation source: stool | host: Homo sapiens | place: USA | reverse complement strand
GGTAGCCAAGTCCGGAAGGGATAAACGCTGAAGGCATCTAAGCGTGAAGCCCCCCCCAAGATGAGATGTCCCTGTCTATAAGACAGTAAGACCCCTGAAAGAGTATCAGGTAGATAGGGCAGAGGTGGAAGCACGGTAACGTGTGGAGCTGACTGTTACTAATCGGTCGAGGGCTTGACCAAAGCAACTCGGAAAGCAATCTGTATGAAGTTTTGAAGGTATGTTACAAAACAAACCTATTGTGACGTACTTGTACGTCATTTTAGCATATAGGGGTGTAGTTCATCGGTAGAATAAGAGTCTCCAAAACTCCAGAGGAGGGTTCGATTCCTTCCACCCCTGTTCTTAAACAGAAAGTATATTTTATACTTTCTGTTTTTATTGTGTCAAGTATTCGTAAGAAGCTACCGGCAGACTTAGCATGAATTCACAAACAGCTATTAGCAGTAAATTTTGTATAAAAAAGAAAAGTGGTATAAAATAGACAAAGAGTGTTAAAATCTAAGAGAAAGTAATGAAAGAGAAGTTTTATAAAGGGCAGTCTACTGGCATAGAAGAAAATATGTGATGAATGAAAACAGGATTGTGAGGAAGGGAGCTGTAAGAGAAATGAACAGGTATTGGTTGCATGCGGCATCAGGAGAACTTTCTTTAGCAAGGGATAATGGGAAAAATATAGAAAAGGAATCAGAACCGCAGATAATACTATTAAATATGGAAGAATTTCAGCAATTAGAAGGAAATTATCCGCATCGAAAGAATCTGATTAGCAGCATGCGTTTTATCCGCTATAGCAAAGTAGAGGCATTTCATGAATGTGTACAGGGGATTATACATGTACCAAAACAGGGAAGTAAAAAGGAAAAAGAGTTTTCCTTTGGCTTTTATCTCTTTGAAAATAAACTATTTTTAATAGAAGAAGATGAGGAATTACAGGAAATATTGGCAAAGGTCAAAAATGATATGTTTGATGGCTGCACACTTCATATGGTGTTGCTCTTTATTTGTAATGCATTAATTGACAATGATATTCTTTATCTGCAAAAGATAGAGGAAAATTTGGAGAAAGTAGAGGATGTTGTAATTAAGAGGATACCGGAGCATTTTAATGAAGTAATTATGCGTTATCGGAAGCAGCTTTCAGAGAGCCGGGCATATTATGAACAGTTGATGAATATGGGAGATTTCATGCAGATGTATATGAACCGGGAGTCTTTAGTAGAAGAGGAACAGGGCTGGGAACGCTATATGAATCGTGTGGAACGGCTGCATAATTATGTAGAGACAATCCGCGAGTATTTACAGCAAATCCGTGAAATGTATCAGACGCAGATTGATATTCACCAGAACCGGATTATGAGTATTCTGACCATTGTAACAACTCTCTTTTTGCCATTGACACTAATTACAGGCTGGTATGGAATGAATTTTCCGGGAATGCCGGAATTTCAATGGAAATATGGTTATCTGGCAGTAATCGGAGTGTCCGTTCTTCTTATTATTATAGAGATAGTATATTTCAAGAAAAAGCGGATCTGGATATCTTCGAAAGACGTAATGTAATGAGTGCAAGCGAGTCAACATACTTGCATGATTGACAATCAGTGAAATTAATGAGTGATACAATCACGTTATAATACACAAAATGTCCACTTATATGGAAAACAGCTGAATGTACGGAAAAAAGTGCAATAGTAAGTATTATGTAAATGTTATGTGTAGAAAGAAGTTTAGGAATAATGATGGAATTTGGAGCTTTTTTGAAGACTTTTGAAGGAATGCGAGGCTTATTACCTTATTTTTTGACACAAAAATTTGTGAAAAACGATAAAAAATATTGACTGAGTAAAAAAAAACTTGTAAATGTGACTAAAGTACCATAAAAAACGACAAAATGTGACAGGCAAACTGATTTTGGTAAGACCAAAATGGAGAAAAACAGAAAAATTTATTGTGTAAAATGCTCATAAAATTCATATACTAAGATGGTAAGCGAAAATTGACAAAAAAAAGAAATGATGTCATAATGCTCAAGAATCAAAAGTAAATCAGTTTATTTTTTTGAGGATGGTGAAAAAAATGAATGAAAAGAAAATCAAATTAGCTGGCACAGAAGAGGTTAGAGACTTTGTACGTGAGGCAGGAAAATGTGATTTTGACATTGATATTTCATACAATAGAGTAATAATTGACGCAAAGTCTTTTCTTGGAGTATTAAGTCTTGATCTGAATCGAGAGCTTACTGTTAAGTATGGCGGACATGATATGAACTTTGAGAATGTATTAAGCAAGTATGCAACTGCTTAAATGATGGCACAGGTTTTCTGGCAGCCAGAAAATACAGGTTCATAAGGTAAGAAGAAATACCGGGTAGCGGACAATTTGGATATTGTCTTTTCTATCTGGTATTTTTTTGTTATTATGAAATGAGAATAAGTTTTAATTCCTTTGAAGTCTGCTAGAAAAATGAGATTTTTCAAAAATTGATAAATAGAAAAAATAGTGAATAGCGTAAATAGAAATAAGTATAAGATGGGATGAAATGAGGTGACAGCGGAATGGAACGTGAGCAGATAAGAATATCGGTACGAAATCTGGTGGAGTTTATCTTGCGTTCCGGAGACATTGATAACCGTAGAGCCAGTCTTGATACGATGGAAGCCATGCAGGCGGGCAGCAGACTCCATCGGAAGATTCAAAAGAAGATGGGAAGCACTTACCATGCCGAGGTTCCTTTAAATATTATCATTGAGGAAGAAAATTATGAGCTTGGAATCTGGGGACGGGCAGACGGCATTATAATAGAAGAAACAGTTACCATTGATGAGATAAAAGGCGTATATTTAAGCCTTGACTTATTGGAAGAACCCGTAAAGGTACATCTGGCACAGGCAAAGTGCTATGCGTACATATATGGAATCCAGAATGATTTACAGAAAATCAATGTTCAGATGACATATGGAAATCTCGATACCGGAGATTTAAAATATTTTTCTTATGAATATAGCATGCAGCAGTTGCAGGAATGGTTTTCAGATTTGATTTTAAAATATAAGAAATGGGCGGATTTTCAGTATGAGTGGCGGAAGAAACGGCAGGCATCCATTAAAGAACTGGCATTTCCGTTTCCGTACCGGGAGGGACAGAAAGAGTTGGCTGCCGGGGTTTACCGTACGATAGCCAGAAAAAAGAATCTGTTTATTCAGGCACCCACCGGAGTAGGCAAGACCATTTCTACATTATATCCGGCAATCAAAGCGGTGGGAGAAGGATTAGGTGATAAGATTTTTTACTTAACTGCCAAGACTGTTACCGCAAATGTGGCAAAAGAGACCCTTGGCATTTTATGTGAAAAGGGTTATCGGGCAAAGAGTGTGCAGATTACAGCGAAAGAAAAATTATGCCCTTGTGAGGAAGTGGACTGTAATCCCGTAAGCTGCCCTTATGCAAAGGGGCATTTTGACCGGGTAAATGATGCGGTTTACGATTTATTACAGAAAGAAAATAATATGACAAGAGAAGTTTTGCTGGCACATGCAAAAGAATATCAGGTCTGCCCGTTTGAAATGTGTCTGGACACGGCAACCTGGGCGGATAATATTATCTGCGATTATAATTATGTCTTTGACCCGAATGTGTATCTAAAGCGTTTTTTCGCAGATGGCATCAAGGGTGATTACATCTTTCTGGTAGATGAGGCACACAATCTTGTGGAACGTGGACGGGAGATGTATAGTGCCGCCCTTGTCAAAGAAGATATTCTTGCAGTGCGGAAAATTATGAAGCCAAGAAGCTCTGCCATTGAGAAAGAACTGGGTAAATGCAATAAGCTGATGTTGGAATATAAGAGAGAATGCGAAACTTATCAGATTTACGAAAGCATTCCGAATCTCATTTTCTCCTGTATGCGTCTTGCAGCAAAAATCGAAGAATATATGCAGAAGAATCCGGAGTTCCCGGGGCGGGATGTGGTTCTTGATTTCTATTTTGAATTGCGCAATTTCTTGAATATCTATGAGCGTGTGGATGAGCATTATGTGATTTACGGACAGCATGATGAAGAGGGCAGATTTGTCATAAAGCTTTTTTGCGTGGATCCGTCCTTTAATCTGCAGGAGTGTCTGGATAAGGGAAATGCTACGATTTTCTTCTCGGCAACGCTGTTGCCGGTTCAGTATTATAAGGAGCTTTTGACGAATAAAACGGATAATTATGCGGTTTATGCAAAGACAACATTTTCCCAGGATAAGAGACTTTTGTTAATCGGAAATGATGTCAGCAGTAAATATACCAGAAGAACACCGGAAGAATACGGAAGGATTGCAGATTATATTTATCGTACAATAAAGAAGAAAAAGGGCAATTATATGGTGTTTTTCCCATCCTATCTTTTCCTGAAAAAAGTGCATGAGGCATTTGAACTGCGGATGGATGAAACAATTACCTGCATCTGTCAGGAATCCGGCATGCGGGAAGAGGAAAGAGAAGCTTTTTTAGAAGCATTTCAGGGAGAAAAAGAGGAGTCACTGGTGGCATTTTGTGTCATGGGCGGAATCTTTGGAGAAGGAATTGACTTAAAGAGGGAGCAGTTGATTGGCGCAATTATCGTAGGAACTGGTCTGCCGCAGATTAGCAATGAGCGGGAAATTTTAAAAGAGTATTATGATAAGAAAGAGGGCATGGGATTCGACTATGCCTATCGGTATCCGGGGATGAATAAGGTACTTCAGGCAGCGGGACGCGTTATCCGGACTGCAGATGATGTGGGAATTATCGAGCTTTTGGATGAACGCTTTCTGCAGAATGATTATCAGCGGCTGTTCCCAAGAGAGTGGGAACAGCGGAGTGTGTGCCAGCTATCTAATTTGGAAGAAAAGCTGACTGTCTTCTGGGAGGAAAAGCATTTATAATGTCGGCAGCAGATTTAAGAATTCTTCTGTGGAAGTAAGAATCGGCAGATTCGGATTTACGGAGACAGCAAGCTGTCTTCGTGGAAGAGGTTCTAAAGTTTTTAAGATAAACAAATCCTTAGATTCATGTTTCAAGCAATAGTCCGGAATGCAGGCGATACCAAGACCGATACGGGCAAGGTCAATCAGAAGGTCATTACTGCTCAGTTCAATTTCCGGAATCAGCTCCAACTGATGGGAAAGGAAGAGATTGTGCATGAATTCACTGGTGGTACTCTTGTTATCGAGCATCAGCAGAGGATATTTTGTTAAATCCCGGAAACTTAATTCCTGTTGTTTTAAATTAAAGTAGGATGGATTCGCAATAAATACATCCGTAAAATCCAGTACCATTTTGCGGATGTAGGATTGATTTAATCGTACATTCGGGCAGTTAGTAACGGCAATATCGACTTTTCCCTGCTCTAAGAGGTCAACGCAGCCAAGAGAGGTTGCATTGGTAACCTTGATGGGAACGCTGGGAAATTTTTTATGAAATTCTTTTAAATAAGGTACTAAAAAATAACGGCAGATAGTGTCGCTGGCAGCAATATGAAGCTGACCCAACCCAAGAGTATTGGATTCTAAGAGCTGGTTTTCTCCGCGGGCGATGAGATTCATGGCAGGCTCAATGTGTTTTAACAGAACCTGTCCTGCCGGAGTAAGCTGGACTTTCTTGGTGCTCCGGATAAAAAGCGGCTGCTCTAATTTCTTTTCTAAGGTCTTGATGGACTGGCTTACTGCAGACTGGGAAATGTAAAGCTGCTTGCTGGCTTCCGAGAAGCTTAAGGAAGTAGCAACGTGGTAGAATACTTTATATAATTCGTAATTAATATCCATAATGGCTCCTTTATCATATCAGAATGCATATCTTACATATTTTCCTTTATTATAAGTGACGCTTATAACTGTGTCAACATTAGTAACTCTTATAAATAAAATTAAATATATTAATTGTTCTTATTCATAATGCCGTGCTATAATGAGCATAAGAAAGTAAACATTCAGGAGGTAGAAGATGAGTAAGGTAAGAAGAGTGTATGTAGAGAAAAAAGACGCTTACGCAGTACGCGCCAAAGAGTTACATGCAGAGATTAAGAGTTATCTTGGAATCAGCGCAGTAGATAAGGTACGTGTCCTGATTCGTTATGATATTGAAAACATTTCCGATGATGTATATAAAAGAGCAGTTCAGACTGTATTTTCAGAGCCGCCGGTAGATGATGTCTATGAGGAGAATTTTGAAATGGGGGATGGAAAAGTATTTTCCGTTGAATTCCTTCCGGGACAGTTCGACCAGAGAGCAGATTCTGCAGAGCAGTGTGTGAAGCTTTTAAAAGAGGATGAAGAGCCGGTTATCCGTACCGCAACAACGTATGTTATTTACGGAGATATCAACGCTGAGCAGTTAGAGGCAATCAAGCATCACTGCATCAACCCGGTAGATTCCAGAGAGACCGGCATGGAGAAGCCTGAGACTTTGGTAACAGAGTTCCCGGAGCCTGCAGATGTTAAGATTATGACCGGATTTAAGGATATGCCGGAGCAGGAATTAAAAGCACTCTATGATTCCCTTGGACTGGCTATGACATTCAAGGATTTCTTACATATTCAGAACTATTTCCATGGAGAAGAAGATAGAGACCCATCCATGACCGAGATTCGTGTGCTGGATACCTACTGGTCAGACCATTGCCGTCATACCACATTTTCTACCGAGCTGAAAAATGTTGCATTTGAAGATGGTTTCTACAAAGAGCCAATGGAAAAGACTTACGAGGATTACCTTGATACACATAAAAAAATGTATGAGGGCAGAGATGACAAATTTGTCTGCTTAATGGACATTGCATTAATGGCAATGAAGCGTCTGAAAAAAGAAGGAAAATTACAGGATCAGGAAGAGTCCGATGAGATTAATGCCTGCTCTATCGTAGTGCCTGTTGAAGTAGATGGCAAGACAGAAGAATGGCTTGTAAACTTTAAAAATGAGACCCACAACCACCCAACCGAAATCGAGCCGTTTGGTGGAGCTGCAACCTGTCTTGGTGGAGCAATCCGTGACCCGTTGTCAGGACGTACCTATGTATATCAGGCAATGCGTGTAACCGGAGCTGCTGACCCTACCGTATCTGTAAAAGATACCATGGAAGGAAAGCTTCCTCAGAAGAAACTGGTTCGTGGCGCAGCACAGGGATACAGTTCCTATGGTAACCAGATTGGACTTGCTACCGGATATGTCAAAGAAGTATATCATCCGGATTATGTTGCTAAGAGAATGGAAATCGGAGCAGTTATGGGAGCAGCACCTCGTCGTGCCGTTCAGAGACTGACTTCTGATCCGGGAGATATTATTATCCTCTTAGGCGGACGTACCGGACGTGATGGCTGCGGTGGAGCAACCGGTTCCTCCAAAGCACACAATACAGAATCCATTGATACCTGTGGAGCAGAGGTTCAGAAAGGTAACCCACCTACCGAGCGTAAGATTCAGAGACTTTTCCGCAGAGAAGAAGTTGCCCACATTATTAAGAAATGTAATGACTTTGGTGCCGGTGGAGTGTCAGTAGCAATCGGAGAGCTTGCAGACGGGTTACAGGTTGATTTGGATAAAGTACCTAAGAAATATGCCGGACTGGACGGAACAGAACTTGCTATTTCCGAGTCTCAGGAGCGTATGGCAGTTGTTGTTGCACCGGAAGATGCACAGCAGTTCTTAGATTATGCAAAAGAAGAAAACTTAGAGGCTGTGAAAGTTGCCGTTGTAACCGAAGAGCCAAGATTAGTATTATCCTGGAGAGGAAAAGAAATTGTAAATCTTTCCAGAGCATTCTTAGATACCAACGGAGCACATCAGGAGACTGATGTAAAGGTAGAGCTTCCGGTAAAAGAAGAGAATTATTTAAATAAAATCAGCACAAAGGCTGTAGAAGAAGCAGTTGCAGCAGGCGATATGAAAGCAGCATGGTTAAATGAATTAAAAGACCTTAACGTATGTTCTCAGAAGGGTCTCGTAGAAATGTTTGACGGTTCCATCGGAGCAGGCAGTGTATACATGCCATATGGTGGAAAATATCAGTTGACCGAGACACAGAGTATGATTGCAAAACTTCCGGTTATGAATGGAAAATGCGATACAGTAACCATGATGAGTTACGGATTTGATCCATATTTATCTTCATGGAGCCCATACCATGGAGCAGCTTATGCAGTATTAGAGTCTGTTTCCCGTATCGTAACAGCCGGTGGTGATTTCCACAAGATTCGTTTCACATTCCAGGAATACTTCCGCAGAATGTCGGAGGAGCCAAGTCGTTGGAGCCAGCCATTTGCAGCACTGCTTGGTGCTTATAATGCGCAGATTGGTTTCGGACTTCCATCCATCGGTGGAAAGGACTCCATGTCCGGTTCCTTCAATGAAATTGATGTACCGCCAACACTGGTATCCTTTGCAGTTGATGTAGCAAAAGAAAAAGATGTTATCACACCGGAGCTTAAGAAAGAAAATGATAAGCTGATGTTATTTACCATCGAAAAAGATGCTTATGATATGCCGGATTACGCACAGGTTATGAAGCTTTATGATGCAATTCATGAGATGACTGAGACAGGCGTTATCGTAGCAGCTTATGCATTAGACGGAAAAGGTCTTGCAGCAGCAGTCAGCAAGATGGCATTTGGTAATAAACTTGGTGTTACAGTAAATGCAGATGTAACAAAAGAAACATTATTTGCACCGGGCTTTGGAAATATCGTAGCAGAAGTTCCGGAAAATAAAGTTGCAAAAGCACAGGAAATCCTTGCTGCAGCAGGCCTTGCAGCAAATGGAGCTGTTGTGGGTGCAGTAAATGACAGCAAGAACTTTATCTATGGTGATATGAGCATTTCCATGGATGAAGCAATCGAAGCATGGGGACAGACTTTAGAGAAAGTATTCCCAACCAGAGCAACCACCGGAACAGAAGAAGTGAAGAGCGGACTTTACGATACCAAAGACATTTACGTCTGCAAGCACAAAGTTGCCCGCCCACATGTATTTATTCCGGTATTCCCGGGAACCAACTGCGAGTACGACAGTGCGAAAGCATTTGAAAATGCAGGTGCAGATGTAACCGTAAAGGTATTTAAGAACTTAAATGCAGAAGACATCCGTGATTCTGTTGATGTATTTGTAAAAGCAATTGATGAAGCACAGATTATCATGTTCCCTGGTGGATTCTCCGCAGGAGATGAACCGGAAGGCTCAGCAAAATTCTTTGCAACAGCATTCCGTAATGAGAAGATGAAAGAAGCTGTAAACAAGCTTTTAAATGAGCGTGACGGTCTTGCACTTGGTATCTGTAACGGATTCCAGGCACTGATTAAATTAGGTCTGGTTCCTTACGGCAAGATTACACACCAGAGACCGGATTCACCGACTCTGACCTACAATACCATCGGACGTCATATTTCCAAGATGGTATATACCAAGGTAGTGACCAACAAGTCCCCATGGTTAGCACAGGCTGAGCTTGGCGGCGTATACTGTAACCCGGCATCTCATGGAGAAGGTCGTTTCGTTGCTCCGAAGGAGTGGTTAGACAAGCTTTTCGAGAATGGTCAGGTGGCAACCCAGTATGTAAACGAAGCCGGTGTTCCAACCATGGATGAAGAGTGGAACGTAAACGGTTCTTACAGGGCAATCGAAGGTATCACCAGTCCGGACGGACGTGTCCTTGGTAAGATGGCACATGCAGAGCGTCGTGGAGAGTCTGTTGCAGTCAACATTTACGGCGAGCAGGATATGAAGCTGTTCGAAAGTGGAGTAGCATACTTTAAATAAAATAGTAAAATAAAAACCGAGCGGTTCTGTTAAAAGCAGAACCGCTCGATTGCGTATGCAACACCATCTTCTTCATTGGAAAGGGAAATGAAATCAGCCGAATCTTTTAAGAGCTGTTGCGCATTTCCCATGGCAACGCCAATGCCGGCAGCTTTGACGATATCAAGATCATTTTCGCTGTCACCTACCGCCATGGTATCTTCCATGGAAATGTGGAGGTAATCACAGAGGAATTTAAGACCCTTGGATTTGGCAATGCCGCATCTGGTAACTTCTAAGTTATGAAAACCGCCGGACACATAAGTGACTTCCGGGAAGGTGTCTAAGATTTCTTTTGTTTTTTCTCTTGTGGTATAGCTTCCATCTGCATCCGGTGCAAAGTTTAAAGTCAGTTTTGAAACACAAAGTTTATGTTCTTCGATATAAGCAGCTAAGTCAGTAATCGTCTTCCGTGTGGTCTGGATATATTTTTTTAAGGAATCCGGAATATCTAATAGGTTGGTAAGCTCGCTGGTGGAAAACTGGGTATAGCCGTCACCATTGATAAAGGCATCGATATGAAGAGACTGCGTATAGAGCTTGCGTAACAGCCGGACACTTAAATCGGTATCCATGCTTTCATCTAAGAGCAGTTCCTTTTCCGGGACGCGGTATACCGCAGAACCGTTGGCAGTAATGGCATATTGGATGCCAAGCTCCTTCATTTCATCCACAGGAAGACCGATATAAGGCCGGCCGGTGGAGATAATAACGGTAATCCCGTTTTCTACGGCTTTTCGAATCATTTCTTTATTATAAGAGGTAATGACACCGTCTTTATTATAGAGGGTGCCATCGATGTCTAAGGCAATTAGCTTTACTGAATTCATCAAGTGTACTCCTTTGTATTTGAAAATATCATTGTCAATGAATAACAGTGTAGCACAGAAAATGAAAAAAGCAAATCACCGGATTAAATTTATATTTTTAAGTTGCAGGAAAAGGAGCTTACATATATAATTAGTAGGAATTCAAATGTAAGATAAACTGGAGCATACTATGAATATAAAGGAATATATCAAAGAACAAAGACTGATAACCGATGGTGCCATGGGCACTTATTATGAGGAAAAATACAGCGAAGATACCGTGATTGCAGAAAAGGAGAATCTTAAGAATCCGGAGCAGATTAAGGAGATTCATTTAGAATATCTGCGTGCGGGAGCAAGGCTGATCCGCACCAATACATTTGCAGCAAATACCATGTTTCTTGCAGATATGCAGGAAGTAAAAGAGACAGTCCGGGCAGGCTATGAGATTGCAAAGGAAGCAGTAACCGCATTCCAGGCAGAAAATGGAAAAGAGATTCCGGTATTTATCGGAGCAGATTTAGGACCGATTTATGATCTTGACCATCAGGACTATGACAATGTGTTACAGGAGTACAAAGAAATTTGTGACACATTCCTTTCTTGTGGCGCAGACTGTTTTGTATTTGAGACACAGAGTGACTTTACCTATATTGAGCCGGTGACGGCATATATCAAAGAAAAATCAGACGCATTTATTCTGGTGCAGTTTGCGTTTGACAAAAGTGGATACACCCGCTCCGGTCTCTCTATGCAACGTGTGGCAGTAGAAGCTTCCGAGATGGAAAATGTGGATGCCTATGGATTTAACTGTGAACTGGACAGTACCCACATGTATCAGTTTATGAAGAACCTGAAGTTCTCCAGTGACAAATTCGTATCAGCACTTCCAAATGCAGGGTACCCATATACTTTGCGGGGAAAGACAATTTATTCCAATAATGCATCTTATTATGCAGAAAAAATGAAGGATATTGCAGCCCTTGGCACAGATATTTTAGGTGGCTGCTGTGGAACCACACCGGAATATATTGCTTTGCTTTCTGGCGAGTTACAGGATGTGCCGAAGGCAGCAAAGAAAATTGAAAATGTAGTAACGCAGGAGGTTACAAGAACTCCGTCTATTTTTGAAGAGAAGCTTTCCCGTGGGGAGAAGGCTTATATTGTAGAATTGGACCCGCCATTTTCCGAGGATGCATCCAAGGTTATGAAAGGAGCAGAAGATTTAAGAAAATGTAATGTGGATCTGATTACCCTTTCCGATTCCCCAATGGCGCGGGCAAGAATGGATGCCGGACAGCTGGCAGTGAAAATCCAGCAGAAGACCGGTGTGGCAGTAATGCCGCATATCAGCTGCCGTGACCGCAATGTGATTGCGTTGCGTGCAGGTCTTTTAGGCATGCATATGAATGATGTCCGCCATTTCCTGATTGTGACCGGAGACCCGGTTTCAAGGGCAGACCGCGAAAGAGTGACTTCTGTTTTTGATTTCAATTCCATCAAACTGATGCAGTATGTTAAGGAAATGAATTTAGAAGTTTTTGCACAGGAGCCGGTTTATTATGGTGGTGCACTGAATTATCATGGCGCCAATCCGGATGCGATTATTGAACGGATGAAGCGTAAAGCGGAAGCAGGATGCGGTTATTTCCTGACACAGCCGGTATATACCGAGGAAGATGTGGAAAGACTGACTTATATCAAAGAACACATTGACACCAAAATCATGTGCGGTATTATGCCGCTGGTAAGCTATAAGAATGCAACGTTTGTGAAAAATGAGATGCCGGGCATCCATGTTTCCGATGAAATTGTAAACCGGTATCGGGAAGATATGACAAGAGAAGAGGCAGAAGAAGTGGCAATTGAATTATCTGTTGAAATCGCAGCAAAATTATATGATATTGCAGACGGATTTTATTTTATGACACCATTTAACCGGACGGGCTTAATTGCGAGAATTATTGAGGCAATCCGACAGGAGGAAGAACGCAGATGACAAGAGAGGAATTTAAAGAATTAGTAAAAAATGGACCGGTTATCTTAGATGGTGCAACCGGAAGCAATCTTCAGAATGCAGGAATGCCGGTAGGAGTCTGCCCGGAGCAGTGGATTTTAGAGCATCCACAGACCATGATAGATTTGCAGCGGGCTTATGTGGAGGCTGGAACACAGATTCTTTTGGCACCGACCTTTACTGCAAACCGCATTAAATTAGAAGAATATGGACTGGCAGATAAGCTGGTAGAGATGAACCAGCAATTAGTTGCCATTTCCAAAGAGGCAGCAGGCGGAAAAGCGCTGGTAGCAGGTGATATTACCATGACCGGTCAGCAGCTTTATCCGATGGGTGAATTGCAGTTTGAAGAACTGGTAGATATTTATAAAGAACAGGTCAAAGTTGTGGCAGATGCGGGAGTAGACTTATTTATCATTGAGACCATGATGAGTCTGCAGGAAACAAGAGCCGCTGTGCTGGCAATCCGTGAAACCTGTGATTTGCCGATTATGGCAAGTATGACTTATAACGAGGATGGCAGAAGCTTGTATGGAACAGATCCGGTAACTGCGGTAGTTACGTTGCAGAGCCTGGGTGCTGATGCAGTGGGAATGAACTGCTCCACAGGACCAGAGGAAATGTTAGAGCCGATTCGCCAGACCGTAGAATATGCCTATGTTCCTGTTTTGGCAAAGCCAAATGCCGGATTACCGGAATTAGAGGATGGTGTAACGGTATACAAGACCACACCGGAAGAATTTGCGGAAGTTGGTGCAAAATTAGTCGAAGAAGGCGTTTCGATTATTGGTGGATGCTGTGGAACGACCCCGGCACATATCAAGGCATTGGCAGATAAAGTAAAACCAATGGGAATCCATCATGTGGAAGCACCAAGACGAAGAGTGCTTACTTCCGAGCGTAAGACGGTAGAAATTGATTTGGACGGACCATTTATGGTAATTGGTGAGCGGATTAATCCGACCGGAAAGAAGAAATTGCAGGCAGAGCTTCGGGAAGGCAGCCTTAATATGGTTCGTGATATGGCACGGGCGCAGGAAGAAAATGGTGCAGCCATTCTGGATGTCAATATGGGTATGAATGGAATTGATGAGAAACAGATGATGTTAAATACCATTCATGAGGTTACTTATACAGTGGATTGTCCGCTTTGTATCGATTCATCCCATGTGGATATTATTGAAGCAGCACTTCGTATTTATCCGGGACGAGCTTTGATTAACTCTATTTCCTTAGAAAAAGAGAAATTCGAAAAATTGCTTCCGATTGCAAAGAAATATGGAGCAATGTTTATTTTGCTTCCGCTTTCTGACGAGGGACTTCCAAAAGATGCAGAAGAGAAGCGGCAGATTGTCCGTACCATTTTAGATGCCGCCTTAAAAATCGGTCTTCATAAAGAAGATATTATCGTGGACGGACTGGTAGCAACGGTAGGTGCAAATCCGCTGGCAGCATTGGAATGTTTTGATACCATCCAGTATTGTAAGGATGAATTGAGCCTTGCCACAGCCTGTGGACTTTCCAATATTTCCTTCGGTCTGCCGGAACGTATTTATGTAAACAGTGCATTTCTTACCATGGCAATTGCAAAAGGACTTACGATGGCAATTGCAAATCCATCCCAGGATTTATTAATGAATGCGGCAGTGGCTTCGGATATGCTTTTACATAAAGAAGGTTCCGATATCCGCTATATCAATCGGATGAACCAACGGGCACAGAAGGAAGCTCCGGCAACCGATAACGCAGCTTCGGCAGGCACTTTAGAGCCGGCAAATCCGGTATTTGACTGTGTATTAAAGGGAAATAAGGGCAATATTTTAAAAGAAGTAGATAAAGCTTTGGCAGCAGGAGAAGAACCGGGAGCGATTATTAATGGACAGTTGATTCCTGCCATTAATGAAGTTGGTGTCCTTTTTGACAAGCAGATTTATTTCCTGCCGCAGCTGATTTCCAGTGCGCAGACTATGCAGCATGCCATTGAATACTTGGAGCCAATGCTTTCCAAAGATAAGGACGCAGAGCCAAAGGCAACCATTATTATTGCAACCGTAGAAGGTGACATACACGATATCGGTAAGAATCTGGTAGCACTGATGCTCCGTAACTATGGTTATCGTGTCTTAGACCTTGGCAAGGATGTGGCAGCGGATATTATTGTGGATACAGCGTTAAAAGAGAATGCCCAGATTATCGGACTTTCTGCCCTGATGACCACTACTATGATGCGTATGAAGGATGTGGTAGAACTGGCAAAAGAGCGCGGCTGCAACAGCAAGATTATCGTAGGCGGCGCAGCAATTACACAGAGCTTTGCAGATGAAATCGGTGCAGATGGCTATTCCCCGGATGCAGCTGATTGTGTAAAACTGGTAGAGCGTCTACTGGAAGAAATGTAAATTTTTATTTTGGGAGGTTTTTGATATGGTAAAGATAATTTCAGATAGTACCTGTGATTTATCTGAAGAACTGGTAAAACGTTATGATATTACTATTCTTCCGCTTCACATTTTATTAGGTGACGAAGAATATCTGGATGGAGTAAATATTACTCCGCAGGAGATTTTTGACTGGTCGGATGAACACAAGACCACTCCAAAGACTTCAGCACCATCCGCAGAGCAGGCAGTAGAATTGTTAAAGCCTTATGTAGAAAAAGGTCAGGAGGTTATCTGTTTTGCCATTGCATCCGGGATGTCTTCTTCCATGAATGTGATGCGTCTTGCAGTGGAAGAACTGAATGCGGAAAATCTGGTGACTGTAATCGATTCAGCAAACCTTTCTACCGGTATCGGACTTCTTGTCATAGAAGCAGCCGAAATGGCACAGCAGGGAAAGGGTGCAGCAGAGATTACTGCACGCATTGAAGAATTAAAGCCTCTGGTTCGGGCAAGCTTTGTGGTAGACACCTTAACCTATCTTTATCGTGGTGGCAGATGCAGTGGACTGGCTGCCTTAGCCGGTGGTGCATTAAAGCTTCATCCGCGGATTGGTGTTGAGGATGGTAAGATGGGACCGGGCAAGAAATACCGTGGCAATATGGAAAAGGTTGTTCTCTCTTATGTGAAAGACATGGAAGAAGCAATGAAGAATGCCCGGCCGGAACGTGTATTTATCACTCATTCCGGCAGTGCCCCGGAAATCGTAGATAAGGTACGGGCTTATCTCAATGACCTGCATGTCTTTCATGAAATTTTAGAGACCAGAGCGGGTGGTGTAGTATCCAGCCACTGTGGACCGGGAACACTGGGCGTCTTGTTTATTGCGAAGGAGTAGGGAGAAGGAGAGATGTATGATTTGCAAAGGTATCTCATAAGGCAGGTATCCGGCAGCTTGACAGAATTATTGGAGTAATTTTGAATCTTGAAATATTTTCAAAAATTTTAAATATTTCAAAAATATTTTTGAAAAAGTGCTTGACTTCACTATTCCTATATAGTATACTAGCAAAGCGGGTTGCAGATGAGTAACCCGCAGGAATATGGGATCTTAGCTCAGCTGGGAGAGCATCTGCCTTACAAGCAGAGGGTCACAGGTTCGAGCCCTGTAGGTCCCATTCCAAAACAAATAATTGAATATGGCGGAATAGCTCAGTTGGCTAGAGCACACGGTTCATACCCGTGGTGTCGAGAGTTCAAATCTCCCTTCCGCTACTGAAAAAGAATCTTGCAGATGCAAGATTCTTTTTTTGCGAGTAGCAAGAAAAAATTTGGCATCAGGAAAGAACTGCAGGTGAGAATTTCTTGTAAATTCCTTACCGACCTGTTTTCCTATTTAAAAATAGCTTATGGCTCCTGAAAAAGTCCAATCTCAGGCGGATAGTAACTAAAGATAAAAAACAGAATTGCAAGAATTACAAGGCAGGTAAGTAGCAGTCCATTGCGGTTGGCAAGTTTGCGGTTATCTTTCAGAAACCATCCGGTAAGAAAGATACCCAGAACACTGATGTAGAAAATTGCAATATCAATCGCCATGACAGAGAAGCCCAGCACACCGGTGTATGTGTAGAAGAGAATTGGAATCAATGCCAACCCAACCAGCGTCCCAATGGAGAGTGCTACTGGAATCGGACTTTGTTCCGGCAGTTTGAAAAAGAGAAAAAGCACAAGAACCAGCATTGGAAAGAAAAGAAGCTTCATGTGCTCCCAGGTGGATTCATTCCATGGTGCAAAAAGCCGTACGATGGAATTGTTACCGGACCATTCATAGACGAAATGTAATAGGGATCCAATCACAGACACAAAGAGAAAACCCCAGATAAAAAGTTTTTTAGAATTCATAAAAATACCTCCTGAAACTATAGTATGATGCAAAACAGGAAATAATATGAAAAAAGAAATCTATAAACAGCTATCAGAAAATACCTCCAGTGTGGTATAATGTCCGTAAGCATTGAGCAGTGCCAAAAACAAGAAAAATCCAGATTGGCTGCTTGCAGACAAAACTGGATTTTCCTTGTTTTTGATAGGGCGAAAGCCCGAGAGCGGGAAGGTGCTTTGCAGCTTCCCGCATGCACTGCGGAGCTGGATCGAGATAGGGCGAAAGCCCGAGAGCGGGAAGGTGCTTTGCAGCTTCCCGCGTGCACTGCGGAGCTGGACCGAGATAGGGCGGAAGCAGAGAGCCGGAAAGTTGAAAAGAAAAAAAGAAAGCAGGTAATCACATGCGAGTAGGAATGGGATATGATGTTCATAAATTAGTAGAAGGAAGAAAATTAATCATAGGCGGAGTGGAGATACCGCACAGTCTTGGCTTGCTGGGACATTCGGATGCAGATGTATTGTTACATGCCATCATGGATGCGTTGCTGGGGGCAGCGGCTTTAGGAGATATCGGAAAGCATTTTCCGGATACAGACCCGGTATATGAGGGGATTTCCAGTATAAAATTATTGGAAGAAGTGGGACAGCTTTTAGAGAAAGAGAATTATGTCATTGATAATATCGATGCTACGATTATTGCCCAGAAGCCAAAGATGCGTCCACACATTGAGAAGATGGAAGAAAATATTGCACAGGCATTGAAGATAGACGTCAGTCAGGTAAATGTAAAGGCAACCACAGAGGAAGGGCTTGGCTTTACCGGAAGCGAAGATGGAATCAGCTCCCAGGCAATCTGTGCTATCTCAAGTATCTATGAAAACAGCATAGCAGTGGGAGGCAGTGAACGAAATTGTGCAGGCTGCCCGGGATGCGGAAAATAACTTTTCTATTGACAAAATGGCAATTCGTGCATAAACTAATAGCGTAAAAAGAATTTAAAAATGATTCAGAAATGAATTGATAAATGCAGTGAACGGAAAGAGTAGTATACATGCGTGAATAAAAGAGAGAGACGGTCATCGGCTGAAAGCAGTCTTGATTCCAAAGTATATGAAGTGCATCCGGAAGCAGTCCCGGTGAAAGCAAGTAGCCAGGAACGAATAGCACACGTTACGTGTATTGAGGGAAAGCAGCAATGCTTTACTTAGAGTGGAACCGCGGAATAACTTCGTCTCTATATTCATATAGAGACGATTTTTTGCTTTATAGGAAATTGCTTTCCTGTAAAGTAAAAAATCGATCCGCGAGAAAAATTGCAGGCTTGCATGCATAAAGGAAAGAATCTATACAGTGAACAGGAGGCTGTAATCATGGGTTTTATAAAAGAATTAAAAGAGGAATTTGAGATTATCAAGGAGCGTGATCCGGCATTAAAATCTCCAATGGAGGTTTTGCTTTATCCGTCATTTCGTGTTATGCTTAGTTATAGGCGTGCACATAAGCATTACCTGAAGGGACATTTCTTCCGGGCGAGATATATTTCACAGAAAGCAGCAAGAAAAACCGGAATTGAGATACATCCGGGCGCAGTAATTGGAAAAGGATTCTTTATCGACCATGGTACCGGCGTTATCATCGGAGAGACATCAATTATCGGAGATAATGTAACCTTATATCAGGGTGTAACCCTGGGCGGAACCGGTAAGGAGACCGGAAAGCGTCATCCGACCTTAGAGGATAATGTAATGGTAAGTGCCGGAGCGAAAATCATCGGCTCCTTTACGGTAGGAGAGAATTCGAAAATCGGTGCCGGAAGTGTGGTAATTGAAGAGGTGCCGCCAAACTGTACGGTAGTAGGTGTTCCGGGACGAATCGTAAAACGTAACAATGTAAAAATTCCGCGCAGTGATATGGATCAGTGCAATCTGCCGGACCCGGTACAGGAAGACATCAATGTATTGCAGCGGGAAAATTCAGAATTATGCAACCGTATCATTGATATGGAAAAAGAGATAAAAGCATTAAAGCAGGAAGTAGAAAAGAATTAAAATAAGTAATTCCAGGAACGATGGAGGATAACATGGAGAACAACGTAAAGATTTTTAATACCCTTACAAGAAAAGTAGAGACCTTTGTGCCAAACGAAGATGGAAAAGTGAAAATGTATACCTGCGGACCAACCGTATATCATTTTGCACATATCGGAAATCTGCGCAGCTATATTATGGAAGATGTATTAGAGAAAACACTTCGCTATGCAGGTTATGATGTAAAGCGTGTCATGAACATAACAGACGTAGGACATCTTTCCAGTGATGCAGATACCGGTGAGGATAAAATGTTAAAGGGCGCAAAGCGTGAGCACAAGACCGTTATGGAGATTGCAAAGTATTATACCGATGCATTCTTTTCCGATTGCTCCAAATTAAATATCAAACGTCCGGATGTGGTAGAGCCGGCAACCAATTGTATCCCGGAATTTATTCATATGATAGAGGTACTTTTAGAGAAAGGCTATGCATATATTGCCGGAGAAAATGTATATTTTGATACATCAAAATTAGATGATTATTATGTATTCTCCAGCCAGAGCGAAAAAGAGCTGATGGTAGGTGTTCGTGATGACGTATCTGAGGATGAAAATAAGCGCAACAAGAGTGATTTTGTATTGTGGTTTACCAAGTCCAAATTCGATAACCAGGAACTGAAATGGGATAGTCCATGGGGCGTTGGTTATCCGGGCTGGCATATCGAGTGCTCCTGCATCAGCATGAAGCATTTAGGCGAATATATGGATATTCACTGTGGTGGTGTGGATAATATTTTTCCACATCATACCAATGAGATTGCACAGAGTGAAGCATATCTTGGACACAAATGGTGTAATTACTGGTTCCATGTGCATCATCTGAATGATAAATCAGGAAAAATGAGTAAATCCAAGGGAGATTTCCTGACCGTTTCCTTATTGGAAGAAAAAGGTTATCTGCCGCTGGTATATCGTATGTTCTGTCTGCAGTCCCATTACAGAAAGCCATTGGAATTCTCTTATGAAGTAATGGATAATATGGAAAATTCCTATGTAAAGCTTCGTAAGACCATTGCAAAACTGGATGCGTCTACAGAAGTAGAGCAGGATAAATTTGATGCATACAAAGAGAAATTCCTGCAGGCATTAGAGGATGATTTAAATACTTCCATGGCACTGACTGTAGTATATGAAGTATTGAAAGCCGATATGACCGATGCAACCAAGCTTGCACTGGTAAAAGATTTTGATTATGTATTATCTCTTGATTTAGCAGCGGGAGAAGCAGCAAATCCTGCCGATGAAATCGATGCAGATTTAGAAGCATATGTATTAGAAAAAATCGAAGAGCGTAAGGCTGCAAAGAAGGAAAAAGATTTTGCCAAAGCAGACGCAATTCGTAATGAACTTTTGGAAAAAGGAATTGTCTTAGAGGATACCAGAGAGGGTGTAAAATGGAAAAAGGCATAGATTCCCATATCAAAGAATATTTTGACCTGCCAAAGGTGGATGTAGCAACCTACTCCCCTTTGGCACTTGCCTACATAGGAGATGGCATTTATGACCTTGTCATAAGAAGCATTGTAGTTGGAAAAGGCAATACCAAGGCATCCCGTCTGCATCAGACCACCAGCCATCTGGTGAAAGCACATGCACAGGCAACGATGATGGAGACACTGACTCCGATGCTTACGGAAGACGAAACGGAAATTTACCGCAGAGGCAGAAATGCCAAGTCTCCGACCATGGCAAAAAACGCAACTATGTCAGATTATCGCCGTGCCACCGGCTTTGAAGCATTGATGGGCTATTTATATCTGACGGATCAGTTTGAGCGGATTTTGGAACTGGCGAAAGAAGCAATCAGACACTATAATGTGAAGACCGGAAAGAATGATCTGGCAGGAGGAAAGTAGAATGGAAGAAATGCAGATGGAAAACAAACAGGCGGAAAGCACGAAGATAGAAGGAAGAAATGCAGTTTTAGAAGCATTTCGTTCCGGAAAAACCATAGACAAGCTGTTTGTATTAGATGGCTGTAAAGACGGTCCCATTCAGACCATTTTAAGAGAAGCGAAAAAGCATGATACGCTGGTACAGTTTGTGGCAAAAGAGCGTTTAGAGCAGTTGTCAGAGACGAAGAAGCATCAGGGTGTCATTGCCATGGCAGCAGCATTTTCTTATGCAACGGTAGAAGATATTTTAGAAAATGCCAGAAAGAAAAATGAAGCACCATTTGTCATTTTGCTGGATAATATTGAAGATCCGCACAATTTGGGCGCAATTATCCGTACTGCCAATCTGGCAGGTGCCCATGGCGTCATTATTCCAAAGCGCCGTGCAGTGGGACTGACCGCTACCGTAGCAAAGGCTTCTGCAGGAGCCATTTATTATACACCGGTAGCAAAGGTAACCAATCTTACCAATACCATCCGGGAATTAAAGGAGCAGGGCATGTGGTTTGTCTGTGCAGATATGGGTGGCACAACCATGTATGATCTGGATTTAAAAGGTTCTATCGGACTGGTTATCGGAAATGAAGGAGAAGGTGTCAGCAAATTAGTAAAAGAAAACTGTGACTTTGTGGCATCGATTCCAATGAAGGGAGATATTGACTCCTTAAATGCATCGGTAGCAACAGGTGTTTTAGCTTATGAAATTGTAAGACAGAGATTAAGTTAACAGGAGAGAGAGATGCAATCTTATCAGAACATGAGTGATGAGGAATTAATTGCAGCACTTCGTAGTGGTGAAAAAGAAATTACAGATTATCTGATGGACAAATACAAGAGTCTGGTTAAGAAAAAAGCAAAAGCACTTTATCTCATTGGTGGTGAGACGGACGATTTGATTCAGGAGGGAATGATTGGTCTGTTTAAAGCTGTCCGGGATTATCAGCCGGATAAAGACAGCAGCTTTTTTCATTTCGCAGACCTTTGTATTGCAAGGCAGATGTATACAGCGGTGGAGGCTTCCAATCGGAAAAAGCATGCACCGCTCAATTCGTATGTACCACTTTATGCAGATAGTGAGGATTCGGAAGGCAGGAATCTGGCGGATGTGTTAGAGACTATAGATGAGGCGAATCCGGAGAATTTATTTATCAGTCAGGAAGACCGGGAAGATTTCAAGCGGAAAGTAAATGAAACTTTAAGCAAAATGGAACAGGAAGTGTTGTCGTATTATCTGCAGGGCTTTCGCTATGAGCAGATTGCAGAAGCTATGGGAAAAGAGCCGAAGGCTGTGGATAATGCGTTACAGCGTTTAAAGAAGAAGTTGAAAGGGAAGTAACAGCATGAAAAATATCATTCACATTTTTCGTAAGGACGTAAGAGGACTTTGCAGGAATTTTTTCGCACTGGTCATTGCAATCGGATTGTGTTTTATTCCATCTTTGTATGCATGGTTTAATATTTATTCCAACGAGGATCCTTATGCCAACACCGGAAATATCTATATTGCAGTGGCATCTGAAGATGAAGGAATGAAATTAGAGGATGGCACAACCGTCAACATGGGTGCTCAGGTGATTGACCAGTTGAAGGAGAATAAGTCCATAGGCTGGCAGTTTGTAGACAGCTCTGATGAAGCAATCAACGGAGTAGAAAGTGGAAAATATTATGCGGCAGTAGTTATTGGTGACCGCTTTTCCGAGAGCATGTTCAGCATCTTTTCTAAAGGACTGGAGAATCCGACCATTACATATTATGAGAATGAGAAGAAAAATGCCATTGCAACGAAAATTACCGATACTGCAGTGAGCACATTAAAGTCCAGTATCAATGAGACATTTCTTGAGACAGCGGCAAGTGCCATGTTTGCCCAGATGGATAATCTTTCTGAGAAAATAAGTGAAGATGGCGGTGTGGATGGATTCCGCCAGAAATTAGAGCAGCTCAGCCAGAATTTAAAGGACTATGATGCCATGATAGACAGCTTCCTGTCCGGAAATGAAGAACTGAGCGCAGGGATTGATGAAGCCAATTCCAGTGTGTCAAAGGTGGAAGATAAAATTGATTCAGCTGTAAATTCCCTGAATGGAACAAAGACACAATTAGACAGTACGGATACTACACTTTCAGATTTTTCCAAGAATGTGGAGACAACCTTAACGGATATTGAGAATTCTTTGAATAAGATTTCAACGGATATTACCAATGCCGGACTGGGAGATTCTGCCAAGAAGACAACTGAAAGTATTGAGACAACAACGAATGATATCAAGACTTTAAATGACCAGTTGCAGTTGCTTTATGGAGCAATCAGTGGACTCAAGACAGATGAGAGCTTTACGGACGAGCAGAAAACGGATATGGATGATGTGATGTCACAGATTGATGCGTTGAAGCAGGATGCAGAAGAAATGCAGAAGCTTTTAGAGACACTGATGCCGGACAATGCATCAGATGCAGTAAAAGATGCGGTAGATACTGTGACAGGCGGAATGAATACAGCATTGTCTACCTGCAGCAAGACCATTGAAAATATGAAGAATGTATACACCAATAATCTGGTGCCTGGAGTATCCGGAATATTGGATACGGCATCCCAGATACTGGTCAATGTAACCAATCTTTTGAATAATCTGAATAATACATTAGGTGACATGGAAACCATTTTCGATGGAACCTTAGATATGGTAGATGCTACAGATGAAAGCTTTACACAGATTCAGACATTGCTGCAGACCTGTGATACAAAGATAGAAGAGGCAATCAGCAAGCTGGATGAAGCATCGGAAGATGAACAGATGCAGATTATCATGGAACTTTTGGGCGGCGATCCGGAATCCTATGGTAGATTCTTTGCACAGCCGGTAAAAGTGGAGACAAAGCAGGTTTATGAGATTAAAAACTATGGTTCTGCGGTAGCACCATTTTATACGACACTGGCACTCTGGGTAGGCGGTATTGTACTGGTTTCCCTGATTAAAGTAAAGGCATCCGAAAAGGATTTGACCAATCCGAAGCGTTATCAGCTTTTCCTTGGAAGATATCTCATTTTCTTTGTGATGGGACAGATACAGGCATTGATTATTGTACTGGGCAATATTTATCTGTTGCATTGCCAGGTGAAGAATCCGGTATTGTTCTGGTTTGCGGCGTCGCTGACGAGCTTTACCTTTATCCTTTTAATCTATGCGCTGACACTCTCCTTTGGAGATATCGGAAAAGCACTGGTGGTTGTAATGGTTGTTATCCAGATTGCAGGTTCCGGTGGAACATATCCGATTGAGATATTGCCGGAATTTTACCGGCGGGTATATATTTTCTTCCCATTTCCATATGCTATTAATGCCATGCGTGAAACCATTGGCGGCATGTATGGCGGAGCCTATGAGAAGAATCTGGCAGAGCTTCTGATTTTCGCAGCAGCGGCATTGTTAATCGGACTGCTGATTCGCGTACCATTTATGGGTATCAATCATTTCGTAGAAAAGCGAATGAAAGATACGAAGATGATGTAAGAGAGCAGGTGAAGAGCAGATGGAAAAGAAAGAAGATTATGAAAAGCTTTATGACATGCTTTTAGGCTATGAGCAGGAGATTCATAAGAAGAACCAGAAACGTATCCGCATCGGATTGCGGTGCCTTATCATTATTCCACTGATTTTCCTGGCATTGTTATTCTGGACAGAAAGCTCAAAAATTGTATTTTTGATTCTGTGGATTGTATCGCTGTTTATTCTGGCAGGATATTTAATTTTCGTAGAATATTCGGACTATAAATTACAGGAAAAATTAAATGAGATTTCTAACCGGGAGCAACAGGAGAGAGATGCACTGATTGGCGATGGAATTGCCCAGGTAGAAGAACGGATTCGTACCGTACTTCAGACGGCAGAGCAGGAACTTTTAACGGATAGCACAAAGGAGTAGCAGAGGGATAACACATGAAAAATATTTTTAGAATCTTTTACCGGGATTTTAAGAGAGTCAGCACCAATGTGGTAGCAGTGGTTATTGTAATAGGTCTTTCTATTATTCCGTCACTGTACGCATGGTTTAATATATTGTCCAACTGGGACCCGTATGGACCGGAATCTACATCAAATCTTAAGATAGCAGTATATTCCGCAGATGAGGAAATTGACATGGGAGGTCTGTCTTTAAATATCGGAGACAGCGTCATTGATGCCCTGAAAGCCAATCAGACTATGGGCTGGCAGTTTACTGATACCATGGATGAAGCAACCGACGGTGTATACAGCAGTGAATATTATGCGGCACTGATTATTCCGGAGGATTTCTCCGAGAAAATGATAAGCTTCCTTAACGGAGAAGTACAGAATCCGCAGATTATTTATTATGAAAATGAGAAGAAAAATGCCATTGCACCAAAGATTACATCCAAGGCAAAAACGGCAGTGCAGGAACAGGTAAATGCAACCTTTGTCAGCACTCTGGCAGAAGTCATGTTAAAGGTAAATGATGTCATGGTAGAAAATGGAATGGATTCCGGCTCTATGATAAATCTTTTTCTGACACAGCTTAATGATTTAAGCGGAGATTTGGACGGCTATATTGCATTGCTGAATTCTTTTGTCAGCATTACCAATTCGGCATCCAGCCTGATTGATACGACACAGGTTATGCTGCCGAATCTGAATACGATGGTAGATGATGGTTCAAATACGGTAAATACCATGCAGGGAGCTTTGAATTCCGGCAGCCTTAATGCCAGTGCTTTGGCTGAGGTTATTTCAGCAAATCTTAATACAGCAGCCGACAGCCTTGACAACATCAATACGCTGATACAGAATGCCTTAGATCAGTTGGATAACTATGGTGATTTATCTTCCGGCGGACTACAGAGCGCAATTAATATGATGCCGCTGATCCGTCAGTTATTTGAAAATAGTGTGGCAGACTGGAAGGATGATGAAAGTGTTTCCGGTCAGATTGCAGAAATCGAGGCACAGTTAGATAAAATTGAAGCAGATTTAAACAGTGTCCAGAATAATGTCACAGATTTAAATACTGCAAAGGATACTTTAAACACTGAAATATCTACCGAAATAACTTCCTGTAAGACCAAAATAAAAGCTTTAAAAGATACGTTTGACTATTCGGTAAAAGGTCAGCTGGAGACAACCATTCAGTCCATGCAGGGGTCACTGAATCAGACACAGGCAATTTTAAATGGTGTCGATGGAGATTTTGATGAAGTATCGGAAGTATTGGATGCTTATAGTGAAACCCTCGATAAGGGAAATGAAAGCTTAAGTGATTCATTGGCAGCAGCACAGGAAATGAAGACCGGACTTGACAGTGTGATTACAAGTCTCAGTGCTCTGGAAATCAGTGACCAGTATCAGGCTTTGATGAAAATCTTAGAGACCGACCCGACTTTGTTAGGAGATTTCTTATCTTCTCCGGTCAATATGGAGACGAAAGAGATTTATCCGATTTCCAATTATGGTTCGGCAATGTCACCGTTCTATACGGTACTGGCATTGTGGGTAGGCGCGTTGATTCTGGTGGCAATCATTCATGTAAAGGTACTTCCGGATGAGAAAATACCGGATGCAAAACCTTACCAGAAATTCTTTGGAAGATATATTACATTCTTCCTGATTGGACAGGTGCAGGCATTGATTACTGCACTGGGAGATTTGTTTTATATTAAGATACAATGCCATAACCCATTCTTATTCTGGCTTGCCTGCGCATGCTGCAGCTTTGTATTTACCTTATTTATGTACGCATTAACGGTAGCCTTTGAAAATGTCGGAGAGGCTTTGGCGGTAGTCATTATGGTTATCCAGGTAGCAGGAGCAGGCGGTTCCTTCCCAATTGAAGTACTGCCGGCAATCTATCAGCGGATTTACCGTTTCTTCCCATTCCCTTATGGAATGGATGCACTCCGGGAGACCATCGGTGGTATGTATGGAATGACTTATTGGAAATGCCTCGGCATCTTGGGCATCTATATTATAATCTCACTTCTGATTGGACTTGTAATTGCAATTCCGTTCCGGAAGTTAAATATGAAGATTGAGCATAGCAAAGAAAAATCTGACATTATGCTGTAGAAAAGTATTGACAATCATAGCTCTCTATAGTATAGTATTACAAGTCGGGATTAGTTCCGACAGAATTGCTGGCATGGCTCAGTCGGTAGAGCGTCGCATTGGTAGTGCGGAGGTCACGGGTCCGATTCCCGTTGCCAGCTTAACTGGGAAAAAGGCTGTAACCCTTGAATTTTCAAGGGTTACAGCCTTTTTGGTGATTATGCAAATCGCATAAAACATATTAACATCCGAGTCTGAATAATTTGCAGATTGTGTTAAATAACTCGGAACAGCTATTGAAATTAAAACACATAGTTTCGTCCTCCTTATTTTCTTTGAAATCATGTCTTAGCTAAGTACAAATGAATTGTAACAAGTCTGTAACATTTTCACAATAGGAGTACATTGGAAACATGGGAAATATCTGGCCCTAGGATAAGCCGGGATGAGTTGGCTCTTTCTCAAGCTTTGCAAACCAGCTATTAACGGCCTTGCTTACCTCGTCACGTTTACGGAAAGGAATCTGCACAATGGAGTGGTCTTCCATAATAAGGTCGTGCTGTAGAATTCCGGTGACATGATTTAAGTTTACCAGATAGCTGCGGCCAACCGGAAGAAAACAGGCAACAGAGGCAAAGTCTTCGGTAAGCTGTGTCAGGTTTCCGGGAATCGTAAAAGTCTCTGATATAGCGTGCAGCAGGACATTGTGCTGCCCGGTTTCAAAAAAGAGAATATCTGAGTAAGGAAGAGAATATTCCTTCCTACGGACAGAAAAGGTAAATACTTCATTGGATTCCTCTAAAAGAGTATCGCAGCGGCTCATGGCATTGAGAAAATCTGTGTGTGAGTAAGGCTTTTGCAGATAGTAAAGAGCATTTACCTCATAGCTTGCCATGGCATGTTCCGTAGAAGAAGTGGTGAAAATAATGCCACCCTCATAGCCCAGTGAGCGAAGGATACGTGCTGTTTCCACACCGTCCTGGCTATTCATATAGATATCTAAAAACAGCAGAGCCGGATAACGCTTTTCTTCCTTATAATATTGAATCATCTCTTCGCCCGAAGAAAAAAGTAGAATCTCCATATTACAATGATGTTTCGTGGCATATGTATTCAGATGATGTTTCAGCCGTAAGGCATCGCTTTCAGAATCTTCGCATAAGTAAATCAGCATAATTATTCTCCTGTATATAAAAAGTAAAAAACACCGGATACGAAACAAGTATATCATATTGAAAGAAAATAAAAATCATTTTTTATCGACAATCAGGAAGATAAAATCACAATTTGGAAGAATTGGTTGCAAAATTTTAAGCGTTTTCTTAAAATAGAAACTGTGTGAACAAAAGAAATAGAATAAAAAAGGAGAGGAAATATGGGAAGAAACCGAAAAAAACGATGTCTGGCATTTTTGATGGCATTGACTATGATGACAGGCTTATTTATGGGAGATGCTGCCGGACTACTGGTAAAGGCAGAGGATACGCCGGCATCCGTTCAAATAGGAATTACAACATTAGAGACGGGCTGGTATGTGAAGGCGGTGGATCCTCCTTCTACACCGGGACCATCTGCAACGATTCGTGGCGTCGATAAAGTAGGGGAAGAACCGGAAAGTGGTGGTTATATTTATTTTGATAAAGATACGGCAACCATGACTGTATATAATGATATGGAGATTGCTACTTCCGGACCGAATCCGGTGACAGTAACAGGCGGAAACTTAACAATTTCCGGAGCAGGAAATTTTACTGTAGAAGGAACTTCTCCTGCATTTCTGTTAGCCGGAACCGGTGCTGCCGTTGTCACAAAGGATTTTACCGGAAATTTCAAGGTAACAAGTAATAGTAATGTAATAAACGGTGGCAGCAGATTTGAGATAGATACAACCGGTGATATTACACTGGAAACTGCATCAACGTCTTCAGAGCCAATTGCTTTGAGCAGTGGAGTGGTTGATTTAAGTGGAAAGAAAGTTACGATAACCGCACCATGTGGTATGATTGACAGTGGAGTATCCACACTGAACCTGACACAGACAGAAGGAGACCTTGCATTAAGTTCTGCATCTGATTATTATCCAATTTTCCATGCAGAAAATGTTACCCTGAAAAATACCGGTGGAAAGGTGGAACTGGAAAATACCAGCACAGGGGTGTTGACTGACAGTAATCTTACGATTGAAGCTGCAGGAGATATTTCTTTAAAATCAGCGAAGGGAATAACAAGCAAGAGTAATCCACAGGTGAGCTTAACTTCAACCAATGGGGATGTTACAATAGAACAGACTGCAAACTCTGTCATGCAAGATGGTAAGCTGACGATTCAGGCATTGGCAGGAGCAATAAGCATTTCAACCAATGCGACTGTACCGATGTTTCAGGCAGAACTTGATATAAAGGCAAAGAATGATGTGACACTGAAACAGAATGGAACAACAGATTCATCACTTACCTGGGGCGGAGCCGGTGGAAGTATTGAGAGTACCGATGGGAATATTACAATAGAACAGGAAGGCAGCACATATGTGATTTCAACTTTGAATGCAGTCGATCTGAATGCAGGTGGAACGGTTACGGTAAAGAGAAATACGGAAGGAACAGCATTAACTTCCATGGTGAACGGGATTCCTGCAACAGGTGTAATCCAGCTTGTAGACGGCACAAAGAAAGGAGCCATCGTAGATGGAACCGTATATACTGCCAGCGGATGTACGCATCCAAAGCGTATCAATGGAAAATGTGTTGTTTGTGATGACCAGGAGCCGGTGGCTGCTATTGTAGATGCCAGCGGAAATGTAACAAATTATAACAGTCTGTCCGATGCATTCCATAATGCCAATGAATACAATACCGTAAAACTATTCGTTGATTATAAGAACAGCAGTGAATCAATTGATTTATCCTCTGTATATAACGCTGTAAATCTTGATTTAAATGGGAAGAGTTTAACATTAGATGCATTCAATATCATGAATCACTTAAGCATTTCCAATGGAAAGATTAATCTGAGAATGCTCAATGATGCAAATACTAATCTTTCTGATAAATGTACATTAGAAAATGTGGAAGCGGATATCCATGAGATAAGTTGGACTGCAAATGGTGGTCTGGAATTAAAGAGCAGTAGACTTCATGTAGGTTCACAGGCATCCCCTTGCTCATTCTTTGTAGAAATGATTACAATAGCACCGGATGACGATTCTGTAATTACAGTAGAAAACATGATAAGTGGTCTGGCAAACTATAAAAATGTACCAGCAATGGAACAGGCATTGGACAAATTAATTCCTTTCGGATATTCAGTTTTTGTTGATTCTGATATTACAGTACTGGATGAATCCGGAAATCGTGCCAAAAATCTGGTGCTTCGTAATAAGAAGCTGGCAGAAGCGGACATTACTTTAAGCCCGGCTACCTTTGTCTATGATGGCACAGGAAAAGAGCCGGCTGTAACCGTAACGTATGATGGAATGACGTTAACGGAAGGAAGGGATTTTACGGTTACTTATGGGGACAATATTGAAGTGGGTGATACAGCTGCAGCAATTATCAGAGGTTCCCACTTTTTAGACAGTGTAACAAAATACTTCAGCATTACCAAAGCACATCGTGGAGCACCGACAGGACTTACCGCAGTGGCAGAAACCATTGATGGCAAAAATGATGGAAAGATTCGTGGCGTGAATGCGGAAATGGAATACAGTATTGATGGAACTACCTATACTGCAATTACAGAAAATGAATTGACCGGACTTGCCGATGGAACTTATCTGGTACGTTATCAGGAAACACGCAATTATTATGTGTCTCCTGCAACACAGGTTGTAGTAGAAAAAGGACTTCCTTCTTCCAGCAGCTTAAACCCGTCAAACCCGGGCGGCGAAAATAATCCGGAAAATACACCGAATGGAAGCACACCAAACGGAAATAATAATGGAACTACATTAATCGCCGGAAGTAATGTTGGTACAACATTGCCGGGCGTATCTTCGGTGCAGACACCGACAGCAACAGCATCCGGCAGCACACAGGTTAAAACCGGAGATGACAACCAGATATTCCTGTATCTTCTTGTACTGATTGCGGCAGCAGGAGTGGCTGCGGGAGCATATGGCAGATTAAATGCAGGACGCCGCATGAAATAAGTAAAAAAGATATATTTCGAAAATAGAAAAGGCATGAGATGAAAAATAAAAATGCTGTACTTTCAGAAATGGGAGTGCAGCATTTTTCTGTTGCAAAGAACATAAGGACGCGGTAAAATGTAGCGTAGTCAAAGAAGAGGAGATAGAAGATGCTGACACAGTTTTCAAGAACCGAACTATTGCTTGGAAAAGAAGCAATGGAAAAATTAAAGAATGCAAAGGTTGCAGTATTCGGAATCGGCGGAGTAGGTGGATATGTCTGCGAAGCACTGGTAAGAAGCGGAGTTGGAGCTTTTGATCTGATTGATGATGACAAGGTATGTCTGACGAATCTCAACCGTCAGATTATTGCAACCAGAAAGACCGTTGGAAAATATAAAACAGACGTCATGAAAGACCGTATTTTAGAGATTAATCCGGATGCCAGGGTAGAAGTGCATAAATGCTTTTTCCTGCCGGAAAATGCGGATGAATTTCCTTTTGAAGAGTATGATTATATCGTAGATGCAGTAGATACGGTAACAGCGAAGATTTCACTGGTTATGAAGGCACAGGAGATGAATGTACCGATTATCAGCAGTATGGGAGCTGGAAATAAGTTAGATGCCAGTCAGTTCCGTGTGGCAGATATTTATAAGACAAAGGTATGCCCACTGGCAAAAGTAATGCGCCGTGAGTTAAAGAAACGTGGCGTAAAGAAGCTTAAGGTAGTTTATTCCGAAGAGCAGCCAACCAGACCAGTCGAAGATATGGCAATCAGCTGTAGAACCAACTGTATCTGTCCGCCGGGAGCAGCTCATAAATGTACGGAGCGGCGTGATATTCCGGGCAGTGTGGCATTTGTGCCATCTGTCGCCGGACTGATTATCGCAGGTGAAGTAGTAAAGGATCTGGCAGCAAAATAAGAAACAGATAAAGAAAACCGGATGTGGAATCACATCCGGTTTTCCGTTTCTATTGATTTCCTTATCAGGAAAATTATTTCTGAGGACCAGCAGAAACAAGAGCTTTACCAGCTTCGTTTCCTTCGTATTTAGCAAAGTTCTTGATGAATCTGTCAGCAAGATCTAATGCTTTTGTCTCCCATTCAGAAGCATCTGCGTAAGTATCACGAGGATCTAAGATGCCTGAATCAACACCTGGAAGCTCGGTAGGAACTTCAAAGTTGAAGAATGGAATCTGTTTTGTAGGAGCACTTAAGATAGCTCCGCTTAAGATAGCATCGATGATACCACGGGTATCTTTGATGGAGATACGTTTTCCGGTTCCGTTCCATCCTGTATTTACGAGGTAAGCCTTAGCTCCGCTCTTTTCCATTTTCTTAACAAGCTCTGCAGCGTATTTTGTAGGATGCAGCTCTAAGAAAGCCTGTCCGAAACATGCTGAGAAAGTAGGTGTAGGCTCTGTGATTCCACGCTCTGTACCAGCAAGTTTTGCTGTAAATCCAGACAGGAAGTAGTACTGGGTCTGCTCTGGAGTTAAGATAGATACTGGAGGCAGTACTCCGAATGCATCTGCGGAAAGGAAGATAACATTCTTAGCTGCTGGAGCAGAAGAAATCGGGCGGACGATGTTCTCAATGTGGTTGATTGGGTAAGATACACGGGTGTTTTCTGTTACGCTCTTATCAGCGAAGTCGATTTTTCCGTTAGCATCTAATGTTACGTTCTCAAGAAGAGCGTCACGTCTGATTGCATTGTAGATATCCGGCTCGGAATCTTTGTCAAGGTCGATAACCTTAGCGTAGCATCCACCTTCGAAGTTGAATACGCCGTTGTCATCCCAACCATGCTCGTCATCACCGATTAAGAGACGCTTAGGATCGGTTGAAAGGGTTGTCTTACCTGTTCCGGAAAGTCCGAAGAAGATAGCGGTGTTTTCACCGTTCATATCTGTGTTAGCAGAGCAGTGCATGGAAGCGATGCCCTTTAATGGCAGAAAGTAGTTCATCATAGAGAACATACCTTTTTTCATTTCTCCGCCGTACCATGTATTAACGATAACCTGTTCACGGCTTGTAATGTTGAACATTACTGCTGTCTCAGAGTTTAATCCTAATTCTTTGTAGTTTTCAACTTTTGCTTTAGAAGCATTGTAAACGATGAAGTCCGGCTCAAAGTTCTTTAATTCTTCTTCAGTAGGCTGGATGAACATATTTGTTACGAAATGTGCCTGCCAAGCTACTTCTACGATGAAACGGATAGCCATACGGGTATCTTTGTTAGCACCACAGAAAGCATCTACTACATAAAGTTTTTTGTTAGAAAGTTCTTTGATAGCGATGTCTTTTACAGCACTCCATGCTTCCTCAGATGCTGGATGGTTGTCGTTCTTGTATTCATCAGATGTCCACCATACAGTGTCTTTGGAGTTCTTGTCCATAACGATGAATTTGTCTTTAGGGGAACGACCTGTATAAATACCAGTCATAACATTGACTGCGCCAAGTTCACTTTCCTGACCTTTTTCATAGCCTTCCAGTTCTGGCTTGGTCTCTTCTGCGAATAATGTTTCGTAGGATGGGTTGTAGACAATTTCTGTTGTTCCAGTAATGCCATACTTGCTTAAATTGATTTCTGCCATTTTGTTTTTACCTCTTTCCTTTAAATATAGTAATATGATAATCGCCCGCAAAAAGCAGGTTTTTATGATATCTTGACTGAGAAACTATAAATCCTAGTTACGTCATCATAATTATTATACATAAATAAGTCATAAAATCAATAAAAAAACTGCGAAATTTTTATAAAGTGAAGAAAGTTGAAAGATTTTCCCCCTAAAGAATTAGCCTCCTGCTTAAAAATGCTGCCATATAATTCGGCAGAAGTCCGTTGCGGCAGAACCCCAGACAAGCTATAATACAAAGTAAGAGAAAAATATAATCTTACTTTGTAGGATAATCTTGTATAGAAAAGGAGCACATGGGCTATGAAGATATTTCACTTATCCGACCTTCACATCGGATTGAAATTAATGAATCATGATTTAAGGGAAGACCAGGAATATATCCTGCATCAGATTGTAGAGCGGGCCGGAGAAGAAAAACCGGATGCCATTTTGATTGCAGGAGATATTTATGATAAAGCAGTGCCGGCGGCAGAGGCAGTAGAGGTATTCGATCATTTTATCAATGAACTGACGGAGATGGTGCCGGAGGCTGTCCTTATGATGATTAGCGGAAACCATGACAGCGCACCAAGAGTGAACTGTTTTCGAAGCATTTTATCAAGACAGCATTTATATATGATAGGAAAGCCGCCTGAGACGAAAGAGGAATACATTGAGAAAGTGACATTGACGGATAAGTATGGAAAAGTGAATTTTTATCTTCTGCCATTTGTGAAGCCGTCTATGGTAAAGCAGATTGTGGGAACGGATGAAAATGATAACAATCTTTCTTATGATGCAACTTTGCATAAGCTTCTGGAAAGAGAAAATGTAAATGAAGCAGAGCGGAATGTGCTGGTGAGCCACCAGTTCTATCTGCCGGCAGGAAAAGCGGCGGAGGATGTTGAGCGGATGGATTCCGAAATCCGCACCGTGGGAAATATTGATGAAGTGTCTGCGGATGTGTTGGAGCGGTTTGACTATGCGGCATTGGGACATATTCATAAGCCTATGACCGTGGGAAAAGAGTGTTATCGTTACTGTGGAACACCTCTTGCCTGCTCCGTCAGTGAAGCGGGACAGAAAAAGGGCATTGTTATGGTGGAACTGGAAGAAAAGGGCAGGCTTTCCACCAGAGTAATTCCGTTAAAACCACTGCGTCAGGTGCGTATTGTGGAAGGGGAATTAGAAGAAGTATTAAAGCAGCCATCCGATAATTTTGTAACTGTGATTCTTACCGATAAGGTGGATGTCAATGTCTTTGACATGCAGGACCGGCTGCGTCATGCATTTCCCAATTTGCTGGAAATCCGAAGAGAAACGCTGCACAAAGCCAATTATGAAATGGAAAAATTCCGGCATGAGGCAGAACTTGATGCCTTTTCGCTATGCTGTGAGTTTATTGGAGAGATGAACGAGGAAGAGAGAGAAATTCTTAAGGAAGTCATCAATAAAGTAGAGGAGGAGAGTGAGTTATGAGACCATTAACCTTGGAAATGCAGGCATTTGGGTCCTATGGAGACCGGACGAAAATTGATTTTCGAAAACCATCCCAGAATTTATTTCTGATTACCGGAGATACCGGTTCCGGCAAGTCCACTATTTTTGATGCCATAGCCTTTGCGTTATATGGAGAAGCCAGTTCCACAGCTAATAAAAAAAGTGGAACAGAGCTGCAGAGTCAGTTTGCCACAGCAGGCGCAGAGCCTTATGTGGAATTGAAATTCTGTGAAGGAACAGAAGAAAGCGGCGTCTATACAGTGCGCCGTGTGCCAAGACATGTCCGCCCATTGAAGCGGGGAAGCGGTGAAAAAGAAGAAAGCGAATCCGTTACCTTAATCATGCCGGATGAAAAGGTTTATTCGCAGAAGGAAACGAATCAGAAAATCATTGATATTATCGGGCTGACCAAGGGGCAGTTTATGCAGGTGGCAATGATTGCCCAGGGAGAATTTATGGAACTGCTCCGGGCAAAATCCGATGAGAAAAAAGTGATTTTCCGAAAATTATTCCACACAGAAAAATACGAAAAGATTGCCAATGAATTAGGAGACCGGAAAAGAAAATTAGATGCAGAGATTGCCACAATCCGTACGAAGTTTCATGCCAAAGCTGAGAATGCGGACATACCGGAAGCCTTTGAAGAAGCCGAAGCCTTGTTGGCATTGAAGAAGAAGATGCAGCAGGCGGATGCAAAAGCACCGGAGATGGAACGCTTTTTAGAATTGATGCAGCAATTGTGCCAGTATCTTAAGGAAGAGGGAAAGAAGAAAAAGAAGGAAGCAAAAGAAGCGGAAAAACTGCGGGAGCATTGCCGGAGTGCGTTGCAGGAAGCGGAAAATCTGCAAAAATCCTTTACCCAGATGGAAGAAGCACAGCGGGAGTTAGCACGCCTTTCTGAAGCGGAAGAGGAGATAAAAGAGACTGCCAGGTTAGAGCAGATGATAAAGCTTGCCTATGATGCAAAGCAGCTCTATCAGCAGTATGAAGAAGCGGTAAAGAGGCTGGAGAATTTAAAGGCAGAACAGCAGAAATTAGAAGAAAAGCTGCCGGAGATAAAGAAAGCTTTAAAAGAGGCAGAAAGGGAAAGAAACTTAGCAGAGGCGGAAAAGGAAACACAGCAGAAGAATTACAGTATTATAGAAGAAAAAGTAAATCGCACGAAAGCGGCATTGAAAGAAATAAGAAAGGCTGCACAGGAAGTAGAGCAGAGTAAAGATGCTTTGCAGCAGGCGGAAGAGACGGAAAAAGAGACAAAAGAAAAAAGCACTGTCTTAGAGCAGAATATCGTGCAGTGGAAGAAAGAAGCAGAAGCCTTCGAAGAAATTGAAGTAAGGCAGTTACAGATTACCGGAAAGAAAAATGCTCTTGCAGAAATCGAAGATGCCGTAGCAGAGATTACAGAATCAAAGCAGCTTCTTGGTAAAGAAAAGAAACAGGAGGAACATGCAAAAGAGATTTATCGGGAAGCATCCGGACAGTATCAGGCAAAGCAGCAGGAATACGAAGCATATCGTAAGCGATTTTTCGATGCGCAGGCAGGTATTTTAGCAAAGGAATTAAAAGAGGGAGAGCCATGCCCGGTCTGCGGTTCCATGGAACATCCAAAGCCATGCATTGCGGTAGAAATGCAGGAAGAATTAAGCCGGGAAATGTTAGAAGCTTTAGAAAAAACGATTGCAAAGTTACAACAGAAGCAGGAAGCGGCATCTACAGAAGCCGGTGCATGCCACGTAAGAAGAGAGAACCGGGAGAAAGAGTTGGCAGAAAGAAAGGAAAAGTGCCGGAATAAAATAGAAGACTTTGGAAAGGAAGCAAACCCGGCAGCCGATAATGAAATAGAACCGTGGCTTGTCGCGCAAAAGAAAAAGCTTGCAAAAGAAGAAGAAACACTTTCTCAGGAGATAAAAAAGAAGAAGGAATTGTCTCATAAATTAGAAGAGGCAGAAGCAAAAAAGATTGCACTTCAAAAAGAAGAGACAGAAGCAACAGAAAAGAAGCTATTGGCAAAAGAGCAGTTTGACCGTTGTCAGGCAGCTTACACAGAGCGGAACCGCACCCTTGACTATACATCTGAAAAAGAAGCGGATGAAGTCTTGGCAGAAGCACAGCAGAAGAAGGCTTCTGCAGAAAGTGCATATGCAAAGGCTGATAAAGAAAAGAGCCGCTTAGAGGAAGAGAAAACCGGTACACAGACAGGCATTGCCCGTTGTGAAAGAGAACTTCCGGAACGAAAAAAGGAAGCAGAAGCCAAGCAGCAAAAATATGATTTATATATAGAAGAAAAAGATATTTCCAAACTGGAATGGCAGACTCTGGTGGAGCAGTATTCGATAGATGCCATGGAAGAGATGCGGCAGAAAAGGGAAGATTATCAGAATCAGAAGACGATGTATCAGAGCCGCTATGAGACAGCGAAAGAAACTGTAGGAGAGAAAGAAAAACCGGACGTAGAGAAGCTTTCAGAGGAACTTAAGGCAGCAGAGGAGCAGAGTAAGCTTGCAGGCAGGGCAGCCAATGAGTGGGAGATTTCTAATCAGAAGGATACGGAAATCTTAGAAGCGGTAGAGGAAATATGGAGCGGGCGGCAGCAGGTATTAGAGCAGCACAACCGTATAACACGGCTTTATACTGTCATTTCCGGAAATGTGTCCGGCAGCCGTATGGATTTGGAGACCTTTGTGCAACGTTATTATCTGGAGCGGATTCTTTATGCAGCAAACCGCCGTTTTGAAGAAATGTCAGCAGGACAGTTTGAACTCAGAATGTTTGATGAGAAGAAGGCTGCAATCGGAAAGAACAAGGGACTTGACCTTATGGTATATTCCAATGTAACCGGAAAAGAGCGGGAAGTCCGTACGCTTTCCGGAGGAGAATCCTTTATGGCGGCGTTATCCATGGCACTGGGCATGGCAGATGAGATTCAGGAAAATTCTGCTGCCATACATCTTGATATGATGTTTATTGATGAAGGATTTGGTTCCCTGGATGAGCATGCAAGAGAGCAGGCAGTCCGGGTATTAAAAGAGATGGCAGGCGGCTCAAAGCTTATTGGAATCATTTCCCATGTAACAGAATTAAAGCAGGAAATGGAAGACCAGCTTCTTATTACAAAAGATGAAGAAGGAAGCCATGTCCGCTGGCAGTTAAGCTAGCGGATAGGCTCCCTGTTCTAACATTTCCGTCACCATGGAAGCCATAGCGGAAGGATGTTCTTTCATTCCGTTTTGCAGCCATTTTAAGAAAACATTATAGAGCGCACCGGAATAGAAGTAGACTTTATACCGATGAATATCATTATAAGGCATGTCACCCATATGATTTTCTAATTCCTGATCAAAAAGGTCTAAGTAAATGTATGCAAGACCTGCCTTATATACACTTAAAATAAATTTCTTGTAAGTCTTAAAATACCGGAAAATCAGTAAAATTGCCTCATAGCTGAAAAAGTCATTTTCAAGCTTTTCTGCCCTCTTCCGGTATTCTTCCATAATATCGTCCGTAATTTTAATCAACACTTCTTCCTTGGAATGAAAATTCCGGTAATAGGAAGCTCTTGCTACTCCGGCAGTGGTAATAATATCGGTTACGGATATATCGGAAAATGCTTTGGTGTCCATGAGTTTGGTCAGGGCACGGGCAATCTTTAATTTTACCTGGCGGTTTGCTTCGTATCTTTTGTCGGTTTCTTTCATTTGAATACTCCTGTTCGTATGTGCTATGGATGTGGTGCCGGTGGGTGGGACAGTCGCTTTATATTTGTTATTACGATTTGTATTTGATACATACATTGCTTCTAACGTCAAAGAGCGGTTTTTCTTGCACTGCATTTTTCTTTTGCCGATAAAGCCTGTCTTTCCAATGTTTGACAGTATGCCGGACTCTGTTCGCCTGAATGCGGATACGATATATGCAGTCTGTTAGAGACGCTTAGAATTCCGGCAGTAACCGGCAACGCTGGCACAGGGACGTGCCAGCGAGGCACATCTTAAGCATGGATGCGAATATGTGCCGGGTGCCGGAAGATACGGAAACTTTAACGGAATTCTTAGCGTCTCTTTCAGACGGAATGTGGTATCCGCATCAGACGGACAGAGCCGGCATCCGGTCAAAGCAACGGAAAGGACAGTCTGACAGCAAGAAAAATACAGTGCTAAGAAAAATAACGCTCTTTGCGTAATGAACCAATGCACATATCAAATGCAAATCGTAAGAAACGAATATCATATTCTGTCCCACCCACCGGCACCACATCCGTATCATGATACAAAATGATATAAAATGTCTCACATCAAACCGTTGAAAAAAGGGAAAACTATGCTACAATGCTACTTATGCAGCCGCAACAATGTGATATAAATTATCTCACATATAGTGTGGCATAGATACAGACAACAGTCAAGAGATGGAGACGAAAATGAAGATAATTACAGATACAGGATCTGATATATTAGAAATCGAAGCAAAGGCAATGGGCGTGGATCTGGTGCCGATTTCCGCAAACTTTGCAGATGTTATATTTGACCGAAATACAGAAGAGAATTTCAAAGCATTTTATGAGAAACTGCGCAGCGAGGAACAACTTCCGGTATCCAGCCAGCCATCACCGGCAGCATTTTTAGAAAAGTATGAAGCGGCAGAAGAAACAGGGGAAGAAGTGTTGGTGATTCTTATTTCCTCGAAGCTTTCGGGAACTTATAATGGGGCAGTGCTGGCGAAGGAAATGTGCGGATATGAAAAGATATATATCGTGGATTCCCTACAGGCATCCTTATCCTTGCGGCTTCTGGTGGAGTATGCCGTGAAGTTAAAAGAAGAAGGCAAAAGTGCAGAAGAGATTGCAGGAATCTTAGAAGAAGTAAAGAACCGCACCTATCTTACCGGTGTTCCGTCCACATTATTATATTTGAAAAAGGGCGGACGTATTTCTCCGGTAGTTGCAGCAGTGGGAAATATAATGGGAATCAAGCCGGTGCTGCTGCTCCGGAATGGAGAGATTGAAGGATATTCCAAGGCCCGCGGCATGAAAGCAGCCAAAAGCGGAATGCAGGCATTTTTGAAAAAAGGAGAAGTGGATAGCTGCATGCCGGTAGAATTTGCTCACAGCAATAACCCGGAAATGGGAGAGGAATTCCGGAAAGAAACCATGGAAGCATTTTCCCTGACAGAAAGCAGCTTACATGAAGTTGGAATGGCAATCGGAACCCATATCGGACCGGATGCACTTCTGATGGCATTTATTTTAAAAGAAAGCATGAAATAAGAATTTTCAGATTTAAGGATTCTTTAATAATTGATTCGTTATAGTAGAACCAGCAAAGGAAATAAAACTTTGCCGGTTCTTTTTTTTGCTTTACAGGAAATTGCCTGCAAAGTAAAAAACGCTCCGCGAGGATGCACACTGCGGCGCGAAACTTGCAAAGCGTGTTTCGCGTAGTTGAGGTATACTAAGAGGATAGAAAGGAGCAGAAGATGTTTTGGGATATCTTACGCAAAGACTTAAAGCGAAAGAAAACAATTAATATTGTAATTTTGCTGTTTATTATTTTAGCTGCCATGTTTGTGGCAAGCGGGCTGAACAATGTACTGACGGTAGTAAATGGAACCGATTATTATCTTAATCAGGCAGACATTGGAGATTATGTAGTACTGACCCAGCAGGGGGATGGCGGTGTGCCGGAGCTTTTGGATACCTGTCAGTATGTAAAAGACTACCGCATGGATCATATTATGTATGCAACCAAGGGGAATATCAAGGCAGAGGGAAAAGAACTTGATATGGCAAACAAGGCAATGATCATAGAATCCATTTCCGAAAGTGAGATACATTTTTTCACAAAGGATAATAAGGAGCTTACAAAAGTGCCTGAGGGTGAGGTTTATGTCACAGGAAATTTCTTAGATGCAAATGATTTAAAAGAGGGAGATAAACTTACGATTACCCATGGCGAAAACAGTATGGAGCTTACGATTGCCGGAAAAGCAAAAGATGCGCTGCTGGGTTCTGAATTTATGGGAAATAAAAGATTTATTTTAAATGAAGCGGATTATCAGAAATTTGCATCGGATGAAAGCCTTGCAGAATACCGTGGCGAGATCATTTATATTGACACAGACAATCCATCGGAAATAGCCTCTTTATTAAGCAATGCATCCAACATCCTATTTAACCGGGGACGGGGCATTTTTAAATTGTGTTATGTCATGGATATGATTGTGGCATTTGTGGTGTTGGTTTTAAGGGTATGTCTGATGATTGTATCCTTTGCAGTGTTAAAATTTACGATTACTTTTACGGTGACAGAGGAATACCGGGAAATCGGTGTCATGAAAGCCATCGGAATTACGGATTTTAAGATACGAAGCCTTTATCTTGTAAAATATCTGATGCTGGCTGTTGTGGGAGCAGCAATTGGATTCCTGGCAAGCATCCCATTTGGCAATATGCTGCTGCAGTCTGTGACAGAAAATATGATGTTGGGAAACAGTCATGCCATTACGGTAAATTTCATGGGTGCAGTCATTGTTATTGCAGTTACTATCTGGTTTGCATACCGGTGTACCGGAAAAGTAAAGAAGCTGACACCGGTGGATGCTATTAGAAACGGTCAGTCCGGAGAACGCTTTAAAAAGAAATCCATTTACCGGCTGGGAAAAAGCCGTTTTAACAGTACCTGGTATCTGGCAGTCAATGATATTTTAAGCAGTCCAAGACGGTTCCTTACGATTATATTGTCCTTTTTCCTCTGTTCCGTTTTTATGCTGGGAGTGGTTATTACAACAGATACCATGAAAAGTAAGAATCTGATTACGACATTTGGAAAAGAAAGTGATGTCTACATATCAGATGTATCACAGGCAATGGGGAATATGGCAGGAAAGACCCGGGCTGATTTGGCAAAAGAATTAGATGACCTGGCAGAAGAACTTACGGAAGAAGGCATGCCATCGGAAATGTCTGTTGAGATACAGTATACTATAAAGATAAACTTTCACAGCTTCATATAGGGTTTAACATGGGGGAGTATCAGAATTTTCTGGTGAAAGCAGATACAGAACGTTTGCTGGAAGTATTGCAGAATATCATAGAAAATGCTATAAAATATGGTAGTGGCAAAAAAATTGGTATATCAATTTCAAAAGAAGAAGACTGTGTGCTGATTACCGTGGAAAATACAGGAGAAGTTCTTCCGGCAGAAGAACTTCCGCATCTTTTTGACAGATTCTATCGTGGCTCCAATGCAGGCAGCCAGGAAGGAAGCGGACTGGGGCTTTATATATGCAGAAAGCTGATGCATAAAATGAACGGGGATGTTTTTCTGAAACAGGAGGAAAATCTTTTTTCGGTAACTGTGGTAGTGGGTATGGCAAATTAGTCTATGAAAAAGGCAGGAAGAAAATGTAGTATGATAAAAGCAGTTTTATTTGATATGGACGGAACACTCATTGATACAGAGAAATACTATAGAATCTGCTGGCCTAAGGCAATGGCGCATTTTGGCTATGAAATGAGTGATGAGCAGGCATTGTCCATGCGTTCCTTAGGACAACCCTTTGCACCGACGCATTTAAAGGAAATGTTTGCAGATGAGAATCTTGACTATCCGGCTATCCGGGCTTACCGGAAGGAATTGATGGAGGAATATCTTGCAAAGAACGGTATTGAGATAAAAAGAGGAGCTATTGAGTTATTGAATTTCTTAAAAGAAAAGAAAATCCGGCGGGCAGTTGCAACGGCAACCGACATGGAACGGACAGAAAGATATTTAAAGCAGATAGGACTATATCCGTACTTTGATGAAATCATCAGTGCAACCATGGTAGAACACGGAAAGCCGGCACCGGATATCTATACTTTTGCATGTGCACAACTTGGACTTGCTCCGGAAGAATGCCTTGCGGTGGAGGATTCGCCCAATGGGGTTATGAGTGCTTGTCAGGCAGGCTGTCAGGTGGCAATGGTTCCGGATCAGACACAGCCGGATGATGAATTAAAAAAGAAACTTACGATATGTGCAAATACACTGGATGAATTGAAAATTTTATTTTCATAAAATGGGAGAGGTAAGATGAATTTTTTATTTGATACTTCAATTGATGTGAACCGCAGACAGTTTTATGTGCTGGCAATGGGAAGCTGTATTGGAAATCTGGCAGGATTTATTGGAAATGCATTGATTTTCGGATGGAACGGAACAACGATTTTCTGTGGAATCTGTATGTTACTTATGGCCGCAGGAAGTTTCATTGGAATTAAAAAAGGTCAGATACGTTATGCGTCTTGTTTGATGATAGCAGTATTAAGCCTTGTGGAATTTCCGACACTATATTATATATATCAGACGGGAACGATTGTATACATGGTACTTGCGATGGTAGCAATTGCGATTTTTATTCCAACCGGAAATGCAATCCGGTTTGCCGGCATAGTAATTGTAGCCGATGTGGCAGCAGTTATTTTAGCCTATATGAGACCGCTGGAAAGTGAAAAACTGTCAAAAGAAGTCGTGCTGCAGAGCACACTTTGTTCCCTGCTTATCGTTTTACTTTGTGTTTTTTTGATTTCTATCCTGCTTCAGATGCAGAGACAGAGGCAGGAAGAAGTAGTAAAGAAGTTGAATGAACAGTTGAAAGATGCCGCAGATAAAGATGCACTGACCGGACTCTATAATCGTCGTTATTTAAGTCAGTATCTGGGAGAACTTATTCTGGATGAGAAGGAAGAATTTGATGCGGTACTGATTGATCTTGACTTCTTTAAACATGTGAATGACACTTACGGACATGGGTTTGGAGACATTGTTCTGGTGGAATTTGCAAGACTTTTAACAAAGCATGTAAAGAATAAAGGGATTGCAGTACGCTTTGGCGGAGAAGAATTTATGCTGGTTTTAAAGGGGATGAACACGGATGAAATCGGTAAAATGCTAGAGCATATAAGATGGGAATATAAGGAATTTACAAAGCATGAAAAGAATATCGAATGCTCTTTCAGCAGTGGTGTACAGCATTATACAGAAGGAATTGCTGTTACGATATTATACCGCTTAGCGGATGAGAAACTCTATGCGGCAAAGGAGCGGGGAAGAAACCAGGATGTCTTTGATTTAGAATCATAGAAAGATAAAAAAGGGGCGAGAAATGAAAAGGAACATCAGGAGGATTCGTTTATGAAAGGGAAAAAGTTTTTAGCAATGATATTAAGTGCAGCGTTGGGAATGTCAACGTTTGCGGCTTGCGGAAGAAGAGTCGTGGAGCCGGAGAAAAAGACCACAGAAACAGAGACTGAGACTGAGACGGAAGAAACGGAAAACTCAGAAGAGGTGACAGAGGAGACAGAAACGGAAAATGTGGATGAAGATGACATTTTTGCACAGCTTGCAGGAGAAAGCTTTATGTTTACCAGCGGAGCCGGTGCATGGGATTCTACATTGATTTTATCCGAGGATGGCTCTTTTGTGGGAAATTATCATGATGCAGATGCAGGAGATAGCGGGGATGGATATCCAAATGGAACCCTTTACTATTGTGATTTCTATGGAAAATTCACCCAGCCGGAAAAGATAAATGATTATACCTATGAGATGCAGTTGGAGAATATTGCAACGAAGGAAACAGAAGGCGACACGGAAATTAAAGGCGGCGTGAAATATATTTACACGGGACCGGCTGGTTTGGAAGAGGTTTATGATTTATATATTTATCTGCCGGGTGCACCGTTAGATGAATTGCCGGAAAGATTCCTGGACTGGGCATCCATTGGTCTTACCGATGAGGATACGACGCTTCCATTCTATGCAATTTTTAATACGCTGACCTTTGATACCTTTTTAGGACCGAGTGGAGATAAGGTTACGGTAAATGATAAAACCACAACTTCCGATGTATCCATAGAGAGTGAATTGCAGAAAATCGAGGAGAAAGCAGCAGCCATGCAGGAAGACTTTTCCAGTGGAGAACTGACACAGCAGGAAATGAATACCCTGTCTCTGCAGTTGTATCAGTTGTGGGATAATGAGCTGAATTCTATCTGGAGCCGTTTAAAAGAGACTTTGGATGAGGACACTATGACGACTCTTACCCAGGAAGAGCGTGACTGGATTAAGACAAAAGACAGTGCAGTAGAGGAAGCCGGCAAAGATGCCGAGGGCGGAAGCCTGCAGCCATTATTGGAAAATGATAAGGCGGCAGAATTAACAAGAAACAGGGTATATGAACTGGCAGAGTATTTGAAATAAAAAGATATTTTAGCGAGGAAAAATGGTTACATTAAATGATTACTTATACTCCGGAGCAACGGTGTTCCGGATATTGAAAAAGTATACGCAGGACCTCCGGGCATCCGCAAAAGTATCAAAAAATGAAGTGGATCTGGTGCACTGCAATTTCCTGATTCAGATTATGGAACTGTTAGAGCACAATGATTTCCTGACAGCGCAGTCCCAGAAAATACGTGAGTTCTACAAATATATGGCAATGGAATATCCTTATCTTTCCTTTACTTTTAAAGGAAGAATCAAGTCACTGATTCGTGCGGAGGGCAAATTCAACGGCTATATTGTAGAGTACATTTATGATTATTATAAAAAGCATAAAAGCTATCCGGACATTGCAGAATTAAAGGAAAAGCTGAACTGCTTCCGTGATCTGATTGCATACCGGATTGTGATTTCCATGCCACGGTGTCATTTGAAAAATCATGAGAACCGCGAAGAAGAGGAATTAAAGCACCTTTATCAGATTGCAAATGTGCTGCCACAGTTTTTAGAGGAGCGTGGATTTACGGCAGAGTCGACAGGCGGTGTCTTAAGAAGCAGTTCCCCGCTTTTGGATGATGCTGTAAAACCATATTACAGGGATTATATCACCAGCGAAAAGGAGGACGATTACAAATCCTTACATATTACTTTTTATGATAACAGTGCGAGATGTTATGTGGAAATGCAGCTTCGCACAAAGCAGATGGACGATATTGCAGAAATCGGTTCCGCCAATCATATTAATTATGAGAAAAAGCAGGAAGCATCCAGAGCACGCCGGGATACCATCCCGGAGGGAGAATGCATTTATTTTGATGAAGCTTATGAACGGTGCAGGCGTTTGCAGGAACTGGAGCTTTCCGGTGTGGATGTCGACATGTTTACAGCAGTAAGCAACAGCCTGATGAATGACGGCTGCGGCTTATACCGGGGAAGACTGATTCTTCCTTATGAGCATTTGTCGAGATTTCAGAATGATTTGATTGATTAGAAATAGAACAGAATGGAAGCGTACGAAACGGAGAAGGCAGCTATGGGTGAAAATATGGAAAAGGAACAATGGATGAAAGAGAGTCTCCAGATGCAGAAGGCAAGCTGGATTCAGGATGAAATCACAAAGCGAAGAGAGCGGGAAGATGAGTTGCTGCAGCAGATTTTTATGGAACAGAAAATGTTGCAGGAACTGGACGAAGACATGGACGAAAATATGGCACATGCCAGAGAAGGCCGCAAATACCGGGAGGACATGAAGGAGCGGGTCAATGACCGGGTATATGAAATCCATGACCTGAGTGCAGATAAGCGAGAGGGAATGCGGGAATATAAATATGCATACCGCAGAGGCTACGCTCTTGCCATGTTTTTCTTTTCATTGGCATTGTGCGTCTTTGTAGGCTTTTTACATGGAATCACATCACAAATCTGTCTGATGCTGATGTTCTTTACCGGCGTGCAGGCTGCCATTTTTGTACATCAGAAGCAGTGCTTCTTTCTCTGGAGACTCATCTGCGACATTTTCTCAGCAGTAGTTTTCCCGGTGATGCTGGTTCTCTTTATCGGTTATGAATTAAAGTACGGCTTCTATGATTTTCTGCTTCCAATCTGCCTTATCATAGGACTGGTGCTGTTGGCACTTACCACAGCATCCTATTTCCTCTACGATCCATACCGCAGTGCCCGCCGCAGAGTCGGTGATGCCAAGAGCATGATCCGTTCTATCGAGCGTTCCGCCAAAAAGCAGGTCAAGAAGAGCCAGAAGCAGCAGGCGAAAGACGAGCTTCGCCAGAACCGCCTGCTGCAGAAGGAGCAGGATAAAGCCGAGAAGCTTCGCATCAAAGAAGAGCAGCACCAGGAAAAAGAGCTTAAGAAAGTCGCGCAGCGCGAAGAACAGCAAAAACTCCGTGACGCAAAGAAGCAGGAAGCCTTAGAAAACCGCGAAGAGAAGAAGCTTGCCCTTAAGGACGCTGTGGCAGCCAAGAAAGAGCAGTTCCGGGAGAAGTTCCGGAAGGATGGGGGAGTGGAAGAAACGGAAGAAAAGGAGAAGGAGAAAGAGGAAGAGGGCGTTTTGGCTTCGGATGAAGGTGTGGAAGATACAGAAAATACAGAGCAGGGAGAGGCAGTAGTTGTGGAAGATGCGGTGCAGGAAGAAGAGGCGTTAGAAGAAGAGGCTGTGCCGGAGGATGCAGCGCAGAAAGAAGAAGTGTTAGAAGAGGAAAATGTGCTGGAGAATGTGGTGGCATCGGAAGATACTGCGGATTCGGGGGAAGATAAGATGGTTTCGAATTCAGAAGAGGAAGAAATCGTGATGAGGATGGAAGAAGAGTCCGGGGATAAGGATTCTGAGAAAGAGGAAGTTCAGCCGGAAGATAATTAGATAGATGAAAGTTGTAAGATAAGAGCATGGAAGAAATTCTGTGCTCTTTTTATGCTGGGAAAATAATTAGATAAGGATAGAGATATAAGTATAAAATAGAAATCATAGAAAGTATTGTCGAATTGGGGCGTGAAGCAGATTGATAAGAGGGAAGATTTTGACGATTTTTATTAAAAAAGGTTGCAATTTGGAAAAAGGAGTTGCATAATATTTATATAGAATTTTTGGGGGAGAGAAAAGTTATGAAAAAGCTAAGTAAATATGATAAAAAGAAATTAGAAGTTCACAAAAGATATGATGCGTAAGGGCATTGGTCGTTTGTGAATTTTTTTGTTGGGAAAGAAAATATTATGGCTCATGAAAAAATGTTGGTCATGATTGGAAAATAAGCAAATGTTTTATTAGAGTGAGACACAAGTAGAAAAGTAATTTGGAATAACATTATATACAAAGGAGAAGTAATATGGAGTTTGAAAAAGAAGCATTATTTAAACAATTGGTATCAAATAGTGGAATGAATTTGTATCTTGGCGCAGGATTTTCTGCATATGCATATAATTCGGATAAAGAGTCATTACCATTAGGGAATATTATTAATGAAAGATTGATAGAAATGTTTTCACTAGATAAGTCAAGAAACTTTAATCTAAGTAAGTCTTGCCAAAAAATTAAGAAAGATAATAAGGATGCGTTGAACCGAGTCCTTAAGGAAATATATATGGTTAAATCATATGATGACAGATATGCGTATTTAGTGGATTTGCCTATAAATAATATTATTACGCTTAATATTGATAACTTGATAGAAAAAATATATGAGGAAAAAACAGATACAATAAGTTTGATTGATTCTAAAGTGTATGGTTCTTTAGAAAAGAGTAATTCTGTGAATTTATATAAAATTCATGGCTCTGTGACGTATCCAATGACTGAGGACATGTCTTTTACAGAAAAAGAACTTACAGATTTATTCTTGCGAGAGAAGATGCTATTTGAAACAGTATCATTTAAATTATCTACTGCGCCAACAATATTCTGGGGAATAGGGATAATGGACAATAATACATTAGATTTAATCTGCAATAGTGAAGCATATTCAAAATCAAAAAATCCTAAATGGATAGTGATTTATCCAACAAAAGAAAATCTTCAGTATGTAGATGATTTTCAAGAACAAGGATTTAATGTAATAAAAGCTGATACAATGGAGTTAATAGAATACTTGCATGATATGGACTTGACTAAAAAGGCAATAAATAAGACTAAAAGAAATTATGCAGACATTTTTCCTAAAAATTTCATATCAGATAAATTGCGTAAGATAAGTGTAAGAAGACCGGTTATAGATTTTTTTGCTGGCTCGGAGCCACAGATATCAGATGTTTTGTCGAATAATGTGACAAGGATTTCATATTTTAATAATGTGGCAAATATGATTCTTTCAAAAAATACAGTGTTGATTACGGGAATACCAGGCTGTGGAAAATCTACATTATTACTTCAGCTTGCTTTTTCGGAAGAAATATCAGGGATTAAGTTTTGGTTTAATAGCATTACATGTCAAGAGGCTGAAAATTTGCGAAAACTTCTTATGCATGAGCAACAAGTTGTTACGGTATTTATTGATAATCTATATAACAACATGGAGGCTTTTAAGGTTTTAAGAGAAATGACAAACGTTAATTTGGTATTGGCTGAGCGTGCTTTAAATTTTGATTACATAAAAAGGTCAATTAATATTGAATCGCAGGATATTATTGATATTAGTAATCTTTGTTCAGAGGATGTTCAACGTATATGCAAAGGGATGAATAAATCGGGTGAAGACGCAGTAAGTCTTTTATCATCAAATAATAATGTTTCACTATTAGAAATTGTATTTTATGCATCTACAAATACATTGATTAGTGAACGAATTCGTGGTTATATTAATGATTTACGTGCATTTGAAGATCCGAATTTGAAAATCAACTTGTTGGAATTATTTGCACTTATTAATTATACAAGTTATTGTGGAGTACCATGTTCAATGGATATGCTATTGTTTTACTTTCATGAGGATATTGATGATTACAAGGATTTGCTATATGCACTTAATAAAATGACTAAGATTATTGTACAGTATGAAGAGGTCATAGAGGAAATAGAGGATCAAGATTATCTGATTATGAGAAGTAAACTTTTTGCAGAACGTTCATTAAAACTGATTGATAAGATTACTATGGGGAAAGTTTTAAAAGAGTTTTGGAATAGAATTAATCCTCACATTATATATCGCTATGATGTTATGAAACGAAGAGCTTATGACGCAGATATCATTACTAATGTTTATAATGTTAAAGACGGACAAGATTTTTATGAGAAGATGTTCTTGATAAACAAATCTCCATTTGTTAAGCATCAATATGCAATCTTTTTATTAAGAAAAAAACAATTTGATTTAGCATGGAAACAGATTGATCAAGCATATACAGAGAGTGAAAAGAAAGTGTTTACGATAGCTAATACGCATGCGGTTATTATGTTTGAGATGAACATAGGTGCAGAAGCAAATAGCGATAAAGAACTATACTTACTTAAGGAAACTATGCAGAAGTCTTTTTCGACTCTAGAATATTGTATAACTCAAGATGTGAGAATTAATTATCATGCATTAATATATGCAAGAAATACAATTAGATATTATGAACGTTTTGGAGATGATCAGTATTCAGAAAAATATATTGATAGCTCAATTTCTCAACTTGAAGAGATATTGCATAGAGATGAATATATGTATTATAAGATTAAGATGGAACTAAAACAACTTTTGATGAAATTAAAACAAATTAAAGGAATTTTATAAAAATAGTTGAGGCTTTATAGCAGTTAACAATAAAATTGGTTCAGAAGTAATTTGGGGATAGAGATTTGCTTTGTAACGGTTATAAAAAGTATTTTTTCAGAATAATGGTGTTGTTTAAGAAGTATATTGGCTGTATTTTTTTAGCATCCGATATGTTTAATTGTATATGGTAGGTAATATTTTAGCGAGAAAAGGTAAGGACAACAAATATGAGTAAACGAAGAAGAAATGGAAAAGAAGAAAGTAATGTTTCAATATGTGATATACCAAGTAGGCGTGATTCGAGATTGGGATCAATTATCGGGATAATTGCAATTATGGTAACATTATGTTCGGTGTTATTTCGATGCACAAAGGCAGTTATGTCTGCAGTTCCAGAGAGTGGATATGCATATTATATTATAATGTGGAGTGTTTTCTTGACTTCTTTATCAAGTGCTATTTTTATAGTTTTAGACATTATTCTTTATGTTATGGCTGATTTAAAAAGATATAATGTGCTAGATGAAAAATATGAGGATTATGATAAAGAGTCTGATATAAAATACGCTACTATGATAAAAGATTTTAAAATAGTACTTGGAACCATTTTGAGCGAATTGTATTTATTGTTTTTAATAAGTGGTTTTTCACAAAAAAATATAGAAGGGTTATTTGGTTTTATTGTGGGGCTAGTATTGCTTGTCATTGTTATTGTAGTATTTATAGAAAAACTTATAAAAAGGAAAATTGGTTGGAAAAAAATATGGGATATTACGAAAAGGTTAGCTATTTTAGGAGTAATATTAGCTATTACATTATATATTGAACTTGTACTAATTTGTAGCAGATGTGGTAAAGTGGATCTGGTTCACAATCTAAAACGATATCAACTATTTCAGAATAACGACCTATGGCATCATCAACATTTCTTAAATTAACTTCTTGACTAGATTTTTTACGACTCTGACGAGCGTATCCGTCATTAGTGAAATCTATAAATTTAACCCTCTTTTTTTCAGGATGCGCATGTCCTACTTCGAATACATAAATTGCTGTTTGTACACTTGACCTTCCACAAAAAATATCTCCCATTTTGATAGAAGCAATAAGCGTATTATTATCAAGTATATCTCGTGTGTAAGAACCACCGGCCCCACTACCTGCATTTTCTTGAATAAGAACAGCGGCATATCCACCTTTCATACGACTTAATGCTAATTTTACAAAATTAAAACCTTTGCCTTCTGCCGAATAAGGTGGATTAAGCAGAAATACATCAGCAGGAAAATCTTTGTCCTTGTCAGAACCTTGTTCATACTTTCCTGAATAGTTTTTCAGTGAATCATCACAGAGGATATGTGTTGAACCATCTCCCATAAGGAACATATTTAATACTGCAAGGGTGTACATATCTGGACGAAGCTCAACTCCAAGAAGCTGCTTCATCTTAATTTTATTAATCTTTTTATCACGTTCATCCTTGTCTTCTATTTGAGTAGCATCTTTTATCATTGCTTTCATAGAGGCAACAAGGAATCCTCCGGAACCGGCAGCGTAATCCCACACATAACTATCCTTATTGACTTGACATAATCTAACCATCAAATCGCAAACATAACGTGGAGTAAGAACAACATCATTTTGATCTCCATCAGGAACCTTTACCCAATCGTTAAGAACATTAAAAAGTTTCCCTGTGAAATCGAGATGGTATTTTTGTTTTGTAAAGAAGGGAACGATATTTTTCTTTACAGTTGTATAAACCTTTTTCAATCGACTTTCGCCTGGTTGATATTCTTTATATAAATCAGTTTGAACAAATACTTGTTCAAAATTGGTTTTTATAAGTTCCACTTTCTCTTTAGGAATATCTTTACTATTAAGATATGCTTCTATTGTGTTCATTATTATTTTGCCATCGTGTTGATATTTATCTTGCTTGCTTCTTAAATCAGAAATTTCTAATGGTGCAACAAGAGTTGTTCCATTTTCAATAACACCCAATCCGGCAATGATCATACCAGAAATTAGTTTCACACGATATGCTTCGCTAATACTATAAGCATCTCTCATTTCTTGGTTGAGATTTTTTAAATTTGTTTCAATCTGAGCTTCTAATTTTAGAGTTAGTTTTTCTCTTTCTTCTTCAGTAAGATAAAGCGCATCAATTTTATCCATAAAATCATCTAGTTCAGCCCCAGCTAGAAAAGATAAATCTTCGTATGTACCTACTTGTTTTGGTACATTGTAATTTTCATCTGAAACATAAAAAACCTTCAAAGCAATTTTAGTAGTTTTTTCTTCTTTCCATCCAGTTATTCCAATGGCGATAACTTCTTTGTATGAGTCAGTACCATTTACAATAGCGGTAGCATAATGAACAGCACCATTAACCGCATATTTAGCGATATTGGTGTAATTTGGGGAATCATCTTTATTGTAATTATCTACCTCACCCATAACGTTAAGTTTTTCTAAGTCAGTCTTTTTGCCTTTAGCTTCAATCATTACAGGAAGCTTCCGTCCTTTATAATCAATAAAGCATTTAATATCAGGAAAGTTCTTTCCTGTGCCCCCTTTTTTACTTGGAGCGTTGATCAATGCCGTATCTATTTCAGTATTAACACTTTCGGTTTTTGTGTAATACTTAACACCGAATTTTTTTAACCATTCTTTGGCTATGTCCTCAACGTTTTCTTCAATACTACTAACTGCCATCTTTATATCCTCCACATTCAGCTCCCAGGGGAGCAATAATTTTCACAACTTATTTAGTATAAGACCGATGCCCCCTCACACACGTTTTTTCGCGAAATTGCATAGGGGGGATTCCTGTGTCTTTTAACATATTTTATATAATATCATAGCACATAATTACATATAACTAGCTAATATTAGATACAATGTTCTATTTGTCTTTCCGCAAAATTATATAAATTAATGTGCTTTTTTCTTGCTTTTTTGAGCCTTTTCGATGGCTTTTCGCTCACGATAGGCTTTTTGCTTTCGGGCATTTCGAACCTTCTGGCATTCTTCGGCATCACAAAATTCCTGGCGGTTGCTCTTTCGTATTATGAATTTACCACAGTTCCGACAACGAATCATAATGCCCTCTGGACGATTATCCGGTTTTCCTTTATCTTCTGGTGCAGGATCTTCGGAAAGCATTCTTGCAAGTGTTAGCCATGCAATATCAAACACGGAGTTAATATCGGTAGAAAATTCTAATCGGTTAGTGCGTGAATCTACCTTTAATTTCATGGTAAATTCCGGAATAATGTCAATAAGTGCATTCCGTAATTCATCGTAATCGTCATATGGTGTAGTGGCGAATTCTACGATTGGAGGTTTATCTGCCGGATGATTTTTAATGTACTCATTATCAATTTGCATTTCTTCTATGAGATTTCCTTTTGTATCCCCATAATCTAAGTCATCTGGTATTGCAACGATAGGATGCTTATAGTTATCAAAGAAAGAGTATTCCTCAAAGTATTTCCCTTCTTTGGATAAATCATATGCAGATTCGTCATCGGTAATACAGACACCTTCGAGAGCAACATAAAACATGACTGCATTATATAATTTTCCAAGATCATCTAGGAAGGTGTTAATCTCAAATGTTCCGTCTCTTTCTACCATTTCTGCATCGAAGCTATTTATATCAAATGATTCATTCAATTCAGAATAGATGAAGTCAATATTATATGGATGCATATTATTTGTACACCATTCCATGATGAGCTGCGTATATGGAATTTTATTATCAAAGTTGTTTATCTGCATTGCCAGATTGCAAAGGCTGGTAAGCAGTCCCTGTCCAGAAAGAAAATCTTCTTTAGGAAAGATGGGTTCATATCCTGGGCGGCAAAATGGTGTTGCGCAATAATCATCGCTTTTATCAATATCAAGTTCATATTTCTTGAAGCGGAAAGGATGGTAAATCAGTTGACCGACACCACCGACCTCTTTAAATCCAAATATATCTGTTGTTTTATCTGCTTCTGATGGAATAGTTTCATCATTCCAGTTTAATGGCATATCATACCTCATTCCAATCGTTAATTCGTAACCGTTAGCGTTACCGTCAGTTTTTGAACTCCGGTTACATTATAGCTTAAAATATTCATGAAAACAATAAAAAGTTACACAAAATGATGTAACGGATTTGTACCTTGACAATTTCATACCGTTCTCAATGAACAAGCCTTTGTTACTGCAGGGACTGGTAGCCGCCAAGAGCGGTAGCAGAGAAATGACTATTGAAGAGACAGATGCAACAAAATCTACGAAAGGAGCAACATCTTATGGAAAAAACAACTATGAGTGTACAGGAATTATCTGCACAGAAGGGAATCAGTCTGCCAACAGGGATGTGTTACAGTACAGAGATTACTTGCGAAGGAAGTATTTGGCAAAAAGACGATACGAAGTGTGAAAACTTCCGATGCAAAGCTATTCCTTATCAAATTGCAGCAGGAGGATGGGAAAAGCTACAGTTCCATTCATACCATCCGGGGAGTGCTGCGACCAGCTTTTCAGATGGAGGTGGATGATGACATTCTGGTAAAAAATCCATTTGGATTTCAGCTTGCCGGAGTATTGGTAAATGATGCAGTCACAAGAGAGGCAATTACAAAAGACCAGATGAGAAAGTTCCTAAAGTTTGTGCATGAAGATGTGGTGTACTGCAAATATTATGAAGTGGTGTACATATTATTTCATACGGGAATGCGAATATCTGAATTTTGCGGATTGACACTGAAGGATATTGATCTTGAGAACAGAACTGTAAATATCGACAATCAGTTGCAGAGAACTTCGGATATGCGATATATCATAGAAACCACAAAGACGGATGCAGGAATCAGGGTATTGCCAATTACAGAGGATGTGGCACAGATATTTTAGGCAATCATCGAGGATAGAGAGGCACCGAAAGTGGAGAAATCTATAGACGGATATAGCGGCTTTCTATTCTACGATGATAATGGAATGCCACTTGTTGCAATGCATTGGCAGCACCGCTTCAATCATATGGTAGGCAGATATAATGATATTTACAGAGTACAGATGCCAAACATTACACCTCATGTATGCCGACACACTTATTGCTCAAATATGGCAAAATCGGGAATGAAGCCAAAGACGTTACAGTACCGCATGGGCATTCGGATATAAGTGTAACAATGAACATGTACACGCATATCGGATTCGATGACGCTGAGGAAGAATTGAAGCGGATAGAAGAGTTTAGGAAAGCACAGGCGGAGGCTGAGCAGAAGAAGGAGAAACCGATGCCACAGAAAATGTTCAAGGTAATTTAATATGGAGGATAGGTAACGCTCTGGCTTAGGCTGGGGCGTTATTTTTTGTGGAAAAAAATTGATTATACAGATATAATGAAACTGGTAGGTTTTCTGCGATTTTAGGAAAATTACATAATATAAAAGATTGGAGTGAAAAACTTGGTATATAACGAATTTATTAGATGTGAAGTCTGCGGATGTATAACAAGAATCAGATTGCAGGTTGGATGGCTTGATGAGCATCCTATTGCTGTAACTTGCGGAAAGTGTGGTATATCATTAAAAGGAAAAGTAAAGATTGGACAAGATACCTTGGAACTTAAATTTGAATTTGAAAATGCTGAAAGAGTTAATGCCACTCCAACAACTATTCCAAATTACGTAGTAGAGTGCTCAGGAGAATTTACAACAATTAAGATGTGTGATGGATGGTGCCTACAGGAAAATTTTATCACACCATTTATAAGATACCAGCAGAAAAGTGGTGATATTGATAATTATAAGAGTTTTGGAGATAGTGTGACTACACTAAAGCAAACGGCTAGTATGTGGCCCCAATATAAACGTGTTTTACAATTGTATAAAGATGGAAATCAAGAATATCTTAAACAAGAGATAAAGAAACTATTTCCAGAAGAATATATAATGTGTAGAAATGAACTTGAAATAATGAGAGCAGTTCGCATGATTGAAGTTCATGGATTCCTGTCACCGCTAAAACCAGTCATTTTGGATTTTCCACAAATTGGATCTGATATTTTGAAATTAGATAAAGAAAAAATGAATTGTCTTATAGAATATCTTAATACACATGATGGGTATTCGTTAAAACAGATGCAGGAACAGATTAACACTCTATTAGGCGAGTTTGTAGTGGCTTATCCTTATTTGCTTCCAGCTTTGTCGTTACAATTTTGTGATGAAGGAAGTGTAGATTTTGAAGTAGAGGGAACTACAACAAGCACTTATGAAGATGTAAAGCAGTTTTATTTAGATTCATATGAGACGTTAGGAAATCTTCTGATTATTCCAGCGGCAATTGATAATATAAAAAATAGAGGTGATGCGAACGATTTTATTGCGAACAATGCAGGAATTGTTTCTTTGGATAAGTTTATAACTGCGACAAAAGCTAATAGATTTCATTTATATAACAAGAATGAACTCTATATGCGTACGATAGAGGTAAAGTATAATCAAAAACTTCGGAATGCAATAGGACATAATGATGTTGAGTATGAAACATCAACTCAAAAAATAATATATATTCCAGATCCTAAAAAGAGAGAAAAGAAACTGTCTGAATATCTGCTTGAATTTGAAATCGAAGCATTAAGTATGTTTCAAGCAATTTTGGTTATTTCAGAATACCTTTATAGGTTAAGAGAATTAGAATTGCTTACTAAAGGGGTAGTACCTTTGCCGGTTGAATTTCCTGTAAAGGAAAGAAAAAAGAAAAAGATTTATCCTAATGAAAAGTGTCCATGTGGTAGTGGGCTGAAATATAAAAAATGTCATGGAAGACTCTAAAATCCTTAGTAGTAACCCAAACCCGTTTTACTACCAACTTTACTACTAACAGGTAGTAACAACTTGTTCAATTCTGCTCTGATTTACCACAATCCGTAATTTCAGAGCAAACTACACGAATCCTAGAAACCCTTGCAAAACAGAGCATCCCGGGACAAAACAAGGAGTAAACAAAACTATGATTAAAGTTCTCTTCATTTGTTTAGGCAACATCTGCCGTTCCCCCATGGCAGAATTCATCCTAAAGGACCTCGTCGCCAGACGAGGTCTCACCGACCGCTTCGAGATAGCCTCGGCTGCCACCAGCACCGAAGAAATCTGGAATGGCATTGGGAATCCGATTTACCCGCCGGCGCAGGCGGAGCTTAAGAAGCATGGAATCGGGAATACGCCGGAGACCGATTTTCGGGACAAGCGGGCGAGACAGTTGACAAAATCCGATTATGAGATTTATGATTACCTCATAGGGATGGACGAAAGCAACATCCGGGAAATCGAGCGGATAACCGGGCATCGTGGCGGTAAAATATCCATGCTGCTTTCCTTTGCCGGAGAGCAGGCAGCAATATCTGACCCATGGTATAGCGGCAGGTTCGATAAGACTTATGCGGATGTAACACGCGGATGCGAAGCATTCTTAGAATATCTCATAGAGCAGGGAGAAGTGTAGATGATAGAAATCTTATTTGGCGAGAGCGAAGGCGGAGCCATGAAGCTTGCGAAGAACTATCGGCAGCCGGATTATGAGGATGGACCAACCGCATGGCTTGGGGAAAAGCCGGACAAAGCCACCTTTGAAGACATGTTTGCAGGAGAAGCAGTTGGCGGAACTTCTGCGGAGGTCATTATACTGCCATTTATGTTGGACATTGGCAGCCTGAGGGAACCGCTGGATGGTACATATCGGAAGAAGATAATCTTAGAGCAGTATGGTGTCTATTGGAATGAGGATGAAAAAGAGGAGCGGGAAGAATTAGAGCAGGCAGTGGAAACCTATGGGAAAGAGCTGCAGCGGATGGAGCAGTTTGCAAAGCAGGGAGAATCTTTCCGTATCTGGTACAGCAACAAGCCTTATTCCCTGTGCGGACTCTGCCATGCAGTCAGTGTGCTGCGGAAATATGAATGTGCGATATCCGTGGTACGTCTGCCGGATTATGTAAGAGAAGAGGAAAATACGACGGTACGTTATTCTTCCTGGGGAGAAGTAGATGCCGGACAGTTTTATCGATTCCTCCCATTGGAAAAAGAACTTTCAGAGCATGAACAGAAAGTATTTGCAGCCAGATGGGATGAACTTAAGGAAGAAGATGCACCCCTTCGGGTTCTGATAAATGGTTGTCTGGTGGGCGTAAAAGAGGATTTTTATGATTTTCTGATTCGAAGAGAACTGCCGGAGGGCGAAATCATACAGGCAAGACTTATTGGAAATCTGTTGTTAAAATATCCCCTTGGAATCAGTGACAGTTGGTATATGAACCGCATCAAACATATGATTGAGACCGGAGAAATAAAAGTAGTGAAAGAGGCGGATGAAATTTTCCGCCGGAGCATCAGAAAGGAGCAGTAAGAAATGAACGAGATCATAAAAGCAATGGAGACAAGAAGAAGTATCAGAGGTTATAAGAAAGATATGGTGCCGGAAGAGCTGATTGCAGAAGTAGTGGAAGCCGGAACTTATGCGGCTACCGGAATGGGCAGGCAGTCACCGATTATACTTGCAGTTACCAATAAAGAAGTAAGAGACAGACTTTCCAAGGTAAATGCTGAGATTATGGGAACAACCGGCGATCCGTTTTATGGAGCACCGGTGGTACTGGTGGTGTTAGCAGATAAGAGCCGCCCAACCTATCTATATGATGGAAGCCTTGTCATGGGCAATCTGATGCTGGCAGCACATTCCTTAGGTCTTGGAAGCTGCTGGATTCATCGTGCAAAAGAAACTTTTGAGCGGGAAGAGGGAAAAGCAATTTTAAAGGAACTTGGCATTGAAGGAGATTACGAAGGCATTGGAAACTGTGTCATTGGCTATGCAAAAGAACCGGCAAAAGACGCCGCTCCGAGAAAAACAGATTATGTTCATTATATAAAATAAATCTGGATAATATAAAGGACATAGTGAAAAAATAGCATCAGATTTGTAAAAAATACTTGCAAAACAAAAAAAGCAGTGCTATCATAGTCAACAACTAGGAGATATAGTTGCAAAAGCTGGGAAAGAGACTCTTACTTTTAGAGGCCGACAGGAATACAGCGTCACCGACTGAGAGCGCTGTTTGGAAGAGAAAGCAAAGGGAACACTCTGGAGCCGACTGGCTGAATTACAGTAGGTCAGTACGTAGTGCACGTTACGCACGAAGAGAGGGAAGATGAAGCATTCATTTTCCAATGCGGGTGGTACCGCGGATAAGAAGATTATTCGCCCCGGAATACGAGTCAGTATTCCGGGGTTATTTTTATACTCCGGGCTGACAATCATATCAGAAAAGGAGTAGATAAGATGAGCAACATTTACAGAGACGTAACCTTAAATCAGGTAAGCGAAAACGACATTGGAAAGACACTTCGGGTAGCAGGCTGGGTAGAGAATATCCGTGACCATGGCGGCGTATCCTTTATTGATTTAAGAGATATGTATGCAGTAATGCAGATTGTAATCCGGGATGGAAAACTGTTAGAGGGAATCCGCAAGGAGCAGGCAGTTTCCATAGAAGGTCTGATTGAAAAAAGAGATGAAGAGACCTACAATCCAAAGATTCCGACCGGAACCATTGAATTAGAGGCAAAGAGCGTAGATATTTTAGGAGAGGTTTATACACAGCTTCCATTTGAAGTAATGACCAGTAAGGAAGTCCGTGAGGATGTCCGGTTGAAATACCGTTATCTGGATTTGAGAAACCAGAAAGTAAAAGACAATATTATTTTCCGTTCCAAGGTAATTTCATTCTTAAGAGAGAAAATGACAGAGATGGGATTCTTAGAGATTCAGACTCCGATTCTTTGTGCATCTTCTCCGGAGGGCGCAAGAGATTACATCGTGCCATCCAGAAAATACAAAGGAAAATTTTATGCATTGCCACAGGCACCACAGCAGTACAAACAGCTTCTGATGGTATCCGGATTTGATAAATATTTTCAGGTTGCACCATGTTTCCGTGATGAGGATGCAAGAGCAGACCGTTCACCAGGAGAGTTCTATCAGCTTGACTTTGAAATGAGCTTTGCAACCCAGGAAGATGTATTTAAGATTGGTGAAGAAGTACTTTCTGCAACCTTTGAGAAATTCGCACCGGAAGGCAGCAAAGTAACGAAAGCACCGTATCCAATCATCAGTTATAAGCAGGCAATGTTAGAGTTCGGAAGTGACAAACCGGACCTTCGGAACCCACTTCGTATCATCGATGTGACAGAGTTCTTCCAGAGATGTACCTTTAAGCCATTTATCGGAAAGACCGTAAGAGCCATCCGTGTACATGCAGAGATGTCCAAAGGTTTCCATGAGAAACTTTTGAAATTTGCAACCGGAATCGGTATGGGCGGCTTAGGATATCTGGAAGTATTAGAGGATGGAAGCTATAAGGGACCGATTGACAAATTTATCCCGGATGACATGAAAGAAGAATTCAGAAATCTGGCAGGCCTTGAAGTAGGAGATACCATTTTCTTCATGGCAGATAAAGAAGAGCGTGCCGCATATTATGCAGGCATGATTCGAAATGAATTAGGCGAGAAGCTGGATTTAATTGAGAAAGATGCATACCGTTTCTGTTATGTCAATGATTTCCCAATGTTCGAGCGTGACCCGGAGACCAAGAAAATCGGATTTACCCATAACCCATTCTCCATGCCACAGGGCGGCTTAGAGGCACTCAATACCATGAATCCGCTGGACATCTTAGCATACCAGTACGATATCGTCTGCAACGGCGTGGAACTTTCCTCCGGTGCAGTCCGTAACCATGATATGCAGATTATGGAGAAAGCTTTTGAAATCGCAGGTTATGATAAAGAAGTGCTGAAAAATAAATTCGGAGCATTATACAATGCATTTCAGTTTGGAGCACCGCCACACGCAGGAATGGCTCCTGGCATTGACCGTATGATTATGTTACTGCGTAACGAGGATAACATCCGTGAAGTCATTGCTTATCCGATGAACGGAAATGCACAGGATTTAATGTGCGGAGCACCAAACGAAGTAACCGAGCAGCAGTTAAGAGAAGTTCATATCAAAGTACGTGATTAAGGAGGAAAAACAATGGCAAATGTGATTTCAGATGAAACCATGGAATACGTTGGAATCCTTGCAAAGCTTGAACTTTCCGAAGAGGAAAAAGCAGCAGCAAAAAAAGACATGGAAAGCATGTTGGATTATATTGATAAATTAAACGAACTGGATACATCCGGTGTAGAACCGATGTCCCATGTATTTCCGGTGCATAATGTATTCCGGGAAGATGTAGTAACCAATGGTGACGGCGGCGAGGATACCCTTGCCAACGCGCCGGAGCGCAGAGACCGGGCATTTGTTGTACCAAAGACCGTAGATCAGTAAAGGAGGCGGCAGAAGATGAATTTATTATCACTGACAGCAGTAGAGCTTGGAAAGAAAATCAAAGCCCATGAAGTATCAGTAGAAGAAGCTACAAGAGCCGCCTTAGATGCCATTGCAGCAAAAGAGGATGCGGTACACAGTTTTGTTACCGTAGATGAAGAAGGTGCAATGAAGCGTGCGGCAGAAGTGCAGAAGCTCATTGATGACGGCACATTGACAGGACCGCTGGCAGGAGTTCCGGTTGCAATCAAAGATAATATGTGCACAAAAGGAATGCTGACCACCTGCAGTTCTAAAATTTTATATAACTTTATTCCGACTTATACCGCAGAAGCAGTATTAAATCTGGAAAAAGCCGGAGCAGTAATTCTTGGAAAGACCAACATGGATGAGTTTGCCATGGGAAGTACCACAGAGACCTCTGCTTTTGGAGAGACCAAAAATCCATGGAATACCGAACATGTACCGGGCGGTTCATCCGGCGGAAGCTGTGCTGCAGTAGCAGCAGAAGAGTGCTTCTATGCATTGGGTTCTGATACAGGTGGCTCCATCCGTCAGCCGAGTGCATTTTGTGGTGTCACAGGAATTAAGCCAACCTATGGAACCGTATCCCGATATGGGCTGATTGCCTATGGTTCTTCTTTGGATCAGATAGGACCGGTTGCCAAAGATGTGACAGACTGCGCAACCATTTTAGAGACAATTACTTCCTATGATAAAAAGGATTCTACTTCCATTCAGAGAGAAGAGACCGATTTTACCAGTGCATTAGTCGATGATGTGAAAGGAATGAAAATCGGTATTCCAAGAGATTATTTTGGAGAAGGACTGGATGCAGAAGTAAAGGATGCTATTTTAGCAGCCGCTAAGAAATTAGAAGAAAAAGGTGCTATCGTAGAAGAGTTCGATTTGAGCCTGGTAGAATATGCAATCCCTGCTTACTATGTAATTGCAGATGCAGAAGCAAGCTCCAACCTTGCCCGTTTTGATGGCGTAAAATATGGCTATCGTACGAAAGACTACGAAGGACTTCACAACATGTATAAGAAATCCCGTTCCGAAGGCTTCGGAGCAGAAGTAAAACGTCGTATCATGTTAGGCTCCTTTGTTTTAAGTTCCGGTTATTATGATGCATATTATCTGAAAGCACTGCGTACGAAAGCATTGATTAAGCAGGCATTTGATAAAGCATTTGCAAAATATGATGTTATCTTAGGACCGGCAGCACCGACCACCGCTCCGAAGTTGGGAGAGTCCTTAAGCGACCCGCTGAAAATGTATTTAGGCGATATCTATACCGTATCGGTGAACTTGGCAGGACTTCCGGGAATCAGCCTGCCATGCGGCATCGACAGCAAGGGACTTCCGATTGGCATGCAGTTGATTGGAGACTGCTTCAAGGAGAAGAATATCATCCGTGCCGCTTATGCCTTTGAACAGACAAGACCATATCAGCACAGCCCGTTAGCAGCAGAATAGGAGGAAAGAAGATTATGAGTAAACAGTATGAAACCGTCATCGGACTGGAAGTCCATGTGGAACTGGCAACTAAGACCAAAATCTTCTGTGGCTGTTCTACTGCATTCGGAAGTGCGCCAAATACACACACCTGTCCGGTCTGTACCGGTATGCCGGGCTCTCTTCCGGTTTTAAATAAACAGGTGGTAGAATATGCCATGGCAGTAGGTGTTGCCATGAATTGTGAAATCAACCAGTATTGTAAATTTGACCGGAAGAACTATTTCTACCCGGACAATCCTCAGAACTATCAGATTTCCCAGCTTTATCTTCCAATCTGCCACGATGGCGGCATTGAGATTGAGACTTCCGAAGGAAAGAAAACCATTGGAATCCATGAGATTCATATGGAAGAGGATGCGGGAAAATTAGTCCATGATGACTGGGAAGATGTTTCCCTGGTGGACTATAACCGGTCCGGTGTGCCACTGATTGAGATTGTATCTGAGCCGGATATGCGTTCTGCAGAGGAAGTCATTGCTTATCTTGATAAATTAAGAATGATTGTGCAGTATCTTGGTGCATCCGACTGTAAGATGCAGGAAGGCTCCATGCGTGCAGATGTCAACTTATCTGTCCGTGAAGTAGGAGCAAAAGAATTTGGTACCCGTACCGAGATGAAAAATATCGGTTCCTTTAAAGCAATTGCAAGAGCCATTGAAGCAGAGACAGCAAGACAGATTGATTTGATTGAGTCTGGCGAAAAGGTGGTTCAGGAGACCAGACGCTGGAATGATGACCAGGGATATTCCTATGCCATGCGTTCCAAAGAGGATGCACAGGATTACCGTTATTTCCCGGAACCGGATTTGGTTCCAATCGTTATCAGTGATGAATGGTTACAGCGCATAAAAGACAGTCAGCCGGAGCTTCGGGAAGCAAAACGTCAGCGTTATCAGGATGAATTCGGCCTGCCGGAATATGATGCCAACATTTTAACATCTGCAAAGAAAATGGCAGATGTTTTTGAGGCAACAACTGCAATCTGCAATAAGCCAAAGAAAGTATCCAACTGGCTGATGGGTGAGACCATGCGAATCTTAAAGGAGCAGAATAAAGACCCGGAGGATATCGCATTTTCACCGGAAAATCTGGCAAAATTAATCGAGCTTACTGATGCCGGAACCATCAATGGCAATGTGGCAAAAGAAGTATTTGAGCAGATTTTTGCAGAGGATATCGACCCGGATAAATATGTAGAAGAGCATGGATTAAAGACTGTAAATGACGAAGGTGCATTGCGTGATACTATTGCCAAAGTCATCGAAGAGAATCCACAGTCGGTAGAAGATTACCGCAATGGGAAAGAAAAGGCAATTGGCTTCTTAGTAGGTCAGACCATGAAAGCCATGAAGGGTAAAGCAAATCCTGGAATGGTAAATAAAATCTTAAAAGAACTGTTATAAGAGTTGTGATAAAGCTTTGAAAAGAGCATGACAGAATGTGTTTCGAAAGCACATTCAAATTTATAAAAAATCCTGCAGTATGGAAAGTATGTAAGAACAAACTTCCATATTGCAGGATTTTTTGTTTCCCGTTATGGAACCATATCTTTCTTTTGCTTATGTGCCGCCCGGATAAGATAGCATACGGTTCCCACTACGAATCCAAGACTAATCCACTGGGAAGTGGAGAGTGCTAAAAGATGGCCGCGGACGGCATCGTAACGCACATATTCTAACAGGAACCGGAGAATACCATAGACGATGAAATAAATGGCAATGGTATGGGGATAAGATTTCTTTAAATCCAGCACAGCAAGTACAATCGCAAGAATCAGAAGACAGATTGCTTCTACTAACTGAACCGGAAACAGTGTCGTATCCGATGGTGCCAGAGAGCCTTCCGGAAACTGTACAGCAAAAGGACCGTCATATGGAATGCCATAACAGCAGCCGGCAAGAAAACAGCCGATGCGTCCGAAACCGTGAATCCATGGAATCAGATAAATCAGGTGTGTAATATAAGGCTTGCTGTTGATATGATGGAATTTTCCAGCAAAAAGAAAGCAGAGAAGTCCGCCAATGAGTCCACCATAGAATACAAATCCACTTGACATGATATAATTAAAATACTTGGGTTCTAAAAAACGGGACCAGTCAATTTCCCGATAAGAAATGATAAGATACAAAAGCTTGGCGCCTATAAAGGCGCCAAGTAATGTGTATGCTTCTAATATAAGAAAATCATCAAAAATCAACTTATATTTCTTAAGGGGGTAAAGTGCAAATACATTTGCAAGGATTACCCCAAGGGTAATCATAAGTCCGTATGATGGGATATGAAATCCCAGAATGTTAAGATAAATCGACATAGTATCACCCTTTTAAAAAGTCGGTTCTATTATAACAAACCTGCAGATGCAACGCATGCAACACATGCGATGTAAAGCAGTAAGCCTAATACTAATCCGATGATAGAACATACAAGTCCGCCGGTAGCACATTTAGCCTGATTCTTATGTCCGATAGCACCTAAGATAGTTCCTATAAGACCTAAGATTGCTCCAATCCATCCGTAAACACCAATAGTGAATACATCAACAACGATTGCAATAATTCCTAATACTAATGATGCAACGCCCATTTTCAAGTCCTCCTTGGTTTATAAAAATTTAATAAATTACGTAGAAAGTTTATCATTAATATGGAATAATGTCAAATAACGGTTGCAAATTTCGAAAAATAGTAAAAAACATCAGGTTTTGTCATATATGAAGATTTTATAAAATTATGGCTGCGAAGGTTGAGATTAAAACCGGCTTGAATTATAATAAAAGCAATGTTTTAGAATCTTAAAACAGATTTGAGAGAATAGGAGAATCAGATATGGCAGAGAATGAAGACAAGAAGGAACTTGAAAATATAGATACAGTAGAAGAGACCAGGGAAGATACAACAGAAGAGAAGAAAGATGAATACGAGGAAATCTGTTACATCTGCCGCAGACCGGAAAGTGTTGCCGGTAAGATGATAAAGATTCCGAATAATATCTGCATTTGTAAAGACTGTATGCAGAGAACCTTCGACAGCATGAATAACTCTGGATTTCCAATGGGTGATTTTATACCAAATGGTCAGATGCCCAATATCAGCATGATTAATCTTTCGGATTTGCAGGGCTTTATGCCGCAGAGCCAGAAGATTAAGAAAAAGAAAACCAAAGAGGAGAAAGCAGAAGCCCCGAAATTAGATATAAAGAAGATTCCGGCACCACATAAGATTAAAGCAAGCCTGGATGAATATGTGGTTGGACAGGAATATGCCAAGAAGGTAATGTCTGTGGCAGTTTACAATCACTATAAACGTGTGGCAACCGATACGATGGATGATATTGAAATCGAGAAATCCAATATGTTAATGATTGGACCGACCGGAAGTGGTAAGACTTATCTGGTGAAGACACTGGCAAGACTTCTGGATGTGCCGCTGGCAATTACAGATGCGACTTCCTTAACTGAGGCAGGTTATATCGGAGACGATATCGAAAGCGTTGTCAGTAAATTGCTTGCAGCTGCAGATAATGATGTAGAGCGGGCAGAGCATGGCATTATTTTCATTGATGAGATTGATAAAATTGCCAAGAAGAAGAACACCAACCAGCGTGATGTCAGCGGAGAATCCGTACAGCAGGGAATGTTAAAGCTTCTTGAAGGAGCAGAAGTGGAAGTGCCGGTGGGAGCCAGCAGCAAGAATGCCATGGTTCCGATGGTTACCGTTAACACTAAGAATATTCTTTTTATCTGTGGCGGAGCTTTCCCGGATATTGAAGAGATTATCAAAGAACGTCTCAATAAGCAGGCATCCATTGGATTCCAGGCAGATTTAAAGGATAAATATGATAATGATGAGAATCTGTTACAGAAAGTAACGGTAGAAGATGTAAAGAAGTTTGGAATGATACCGGAATTTATCGGAAGACTTCCGATTCTCTTTACCCTGGAATCACTTACTGTTGATATGCTGGTCCGTATTCTAAAGGAGCCGAAAAATGCTATCATCAGGCAGTATCAGAAGCTTCTGGCATTAGACGAAGTCAATCTGGTATTTGAAGAGGATGCACTGCGGGCAATTGCAGAGAAAGCAAAGGAGAAGAAGGTCGGAGCAAGAGCACTTCGTTCCATTATCGAAGAATTTATGTTAGATATCATGTATGAGATTCCAAAGGACGAAAACATCGGCCAGGTAACGATTACAAGAGATTATATTGAAAAAAAGGGCGGACCGCTTATTACTATGCGTGGAGTGGCAGCATTACCGGTAAACGAATAAAATAAAAGAAAATAAGTGCCGGAGCTTATATGGAAGATTGTAAAGACGCACCATACTCGGAAGAATATTACGACCTTCTGGTTTCCTATCTGAGCCTTGAAAATGAATATCTTCCGGGAGGCTGTATCCAGAATATTGATAAAGATTTTAATGTAGTCTATTTGCAGAGTGCAGGCTTGCCGAAGCTGGATATTGACCAGTATACCTATTCGGCAATTCCAAAATGTTTTACCACATTAGACGAAGAGGCATTGCAGGCAGGCGGAATCATAAGGGTACAGAGTCAGCCAAATCTTGCTTTGAGAGGGCAGGGTGTTCTGATTGGATTTGTGGATACCGGAATTGATTATCAGAATGAAGTATTCCGTAATTCCGATGGCAGCAGCCGTATATTAAGAATCTGGGATCAGAGCATTCGAAGTGAAGATACACCAGAGGGATTCCTCTATGGAACGGAATATACAAAAGAACAGATCGATATGGCATTGTTAACAGATGCACCTCTTCGGGTAGTACCTCACCGGGATGAAGAAGGTCATGGTACCTTTATGGCAGGTCTTGCGGCAGGAAGCGAAAAACTTTCGGAGAAATTTGCCGGAGTAGCACCCTATGCACAGATTGCCATGGTAAAGCTGAAGCCGGCAAAGAAATATTTAAGGCGTTTTTATTATATTCCGGAAGGTGCAAAGGCTTATCAGGAAAATGATATTATGGCGGGGGTGGCATATCTGACCAGACTGGCGGAACGATATCGCCGCCCTCTGGTGATTTATCTTGGGCTTGGAAGCAATTCCGGGGATCACAGTGGAAACAGTGTGATTTCGTATTATCTTAATTATGTTTCCTTCAAGCGGAATACGGCAGTTGTGGTAGCAGCAGGGAATGAAGCTACTGCCAGACATCATTATTACGGAGAAGTTGCATTCGGGCAGCAGAGTGATGTGGTAGAAGTAGATGTGGAAGATGCAGTGGCGGGTTTCCATATTGAAATGTGGGCAAAGGCTCCGGAGCTTTATTCGGTGCGGATTATATCGCCAACGGGAGAGCGGACGGCAGGTGTCCGGGTGCAGCAGGATGGCAGAGAGGTATATCGTTTTGTATTTGAAAATACACAGGTTATCATTGATTACCACATTGTTGGCACTGCCACAGGAGATCAGCTTATTTATATCCGGTTTGACCGGCCCACCAGAGGCATCTGGACGATTGAGGTAAATGGCGATTACAGTATAGAAGGAAGATATCACATGTGGCTTCCGATTACCGGACTGATTGCCGGTGATATTTCTTTTATTCGTTCTAATCCGGATACGACAATTACCATGCCGGGAAATGCAGCTGCACCGATGACAGTAGGTGGATACAATGCAGGAAATGACAGTATTTATCTGAATTCCAGCAGAGGATACACTGCATCGGGACTGGTAAAGCCGGATTTTGCAGCACCGGGTGTCAATGTGATTGGACCGGCACCGGGCAACCGGTTTGAGGCAAGAAGTGGTACCAGCATTGCAGCGGCAATTACTGCAGGAGCTGCAGCACTGTATCTGGAATGGGCAGTAGAGCGTGGTTATAATACTGATATTACAAATGCAGAAATTAAAAATGATTTTATCCGCGGTGCGGTGCGGTTAGAAAGCAGAGTTTATCCGAACCGGGAATGGGGATATGGAACCTTAAATCTCTATCAGACCTTCGAACAGCTGCGCCGGACATAGGAGGTTCTTGTTTGCATAGAATAACTGCTTCTGTGGGATTCTATATAGAAAACACGAAGCAGGAGGGTAAAGATGAAGCAGGAACATGCAATTGATTTACGAAAGGCAGCCATTATCGGATGTGGGTTTGTCGGCTCTGCCACTGCATTTACACTGATGCAGAGCAAGCTCTTTTCTGAACTGGTTTTAATTGATGTGGATAAAGCAAGAGCGGAAGGAGAGGCCATGGATATCAGCCATGGAATGCCATTTGCAGCACCGATGAAAATATATGCCGGCAGTTATGATGACATTGTGGATGCCGACATTATTATCATTACGGCAGGAGCGAACCAGAAACCGGGAGAAACAAGGCTTGAGCTGGTAAAGAAAAATGTAGCCATTTACAAAAATATTATCCCGGAAATTGCTAACAGAAGGTGTCGTGGCATATTACTCATCGTATCGAATCCGGTGGATATACTGACGCTGGCAGCATTGAAATTATCCGGTTTTCCGGAAAACCGGGTAATCGGTTCCGGAACTGTATTGGATACGGCCCGGTTAAAAAATATGCTGGGAAAACAGCTTGGCATCGACAATCGTGGTGTGCATACATTTATTGTAGGAGAACACGGAGACAGCGAGGTGGCGGTATTCAGTTCTGCCAACGTATCCGGTATTCCGTTGGAACAGATTTATAAGCTGCGTGGCTATGAGGAATATGAAAGTCATGCGAAGCGTATATATGAAGAAGTAAAGAACAGTGCTTATGAAATCATAGAGCGTAAGCAGGCAACCTATTATGGGATTGCAATGGCGATTAAGCGGATTTGTGAATGTATTGTCCGGGATGAACATTCGGTGCTTCCGGTGTCCAGTCTGATGCATGGGCAATATGGCATTTCCGATATCGTGCTGAGCATGCCGGCAGTGGTGGATGCCGGTGGCGTGGAGCAGATTCTTCCGGTGTCATTAGACGAAGAAGAGCGGGCAAGGCTTCATGCGTCAGCAAAAGCACTGCGGGATGTGATTGCTGACATAGAATTATAGAGCAGGCGGAGCAGAAAGAGAGAAAGAAAAGGACAGAAGGAATCAGGTAGAACAAAAGAAGGAGGAGTTTCCATGAAATATTTATTACTGGTGGCATCTATTTTCGGGCTGGATGAAGGAATCAAGCAGCGGGTTGATAAGAAGGAGCCGTTGGGAAAAGAAAAAAGAGTTCCAAAGCTTCCGGTTGTAATTGAAAAATATTATAACAATGGAGCCGCATTGAATCTTTTAGCGAAGAAACCGAAAATTATGCTGGGGTTACACAGTGCATGCATGGCAGGACTGATGACCATATATGGGTTTGTATTAAGAAGAGGAAATACAGGACTGAAAACCGGTATGAGTATGATGGTTGGCGGCGGATTAAGCAATCTCTGGGACAGAATTCATAAGAAGCATGTGGTGGATTATATCCGCTTTGATACACCGTGGAAACGCTTTTCAAGAATTGTATTTAATATTTCCGATTTCTTTATTTTTATCGGAGCAGCAGTTTCTATGTTGTTTGCATACAGGTAAGAAAACGGGATTGCAGCCAACGGTAATAATACCGAAGGAAGCAATCCCATTTTTCTTAATCAAATTCGTTCGTTATATCTTAATCAACATAAAAAATCATTATTAAAAATCAAATTCTATATCTGAGAAAGGTACATTGAAAAACCTTGATTATTGCAACTATTTAATTACTGTTACGTTAGTTGCCTGAGGACCTTTAGCGCCTTCTGTTACGTCAAATTCTACTGCTGCGCCTTCTTCTAAGGATTTGTAACCATCCATGTTAAGTCCTGAGTAGTGTACGAATACATCATTACCTTCTGCATCAGAGATGAATCCGTAACCTTTCTGGTTATTAAACCATTTAACTGTACCGTTCATTATAGTACCTCCACAAAAATTATCTAGCCATACGGCTATGCTTAGAATAGCATAATTTATTTTAAAAGTAAAGAAAATTAGTTGATATCAGTATAGGGGATATCATGCCCGGCAAAAAATTTTCGTATCAGCAGATCCCATTCCTGGTCGAAGGTGTGGTCTAAGGTAAAACTGCGGTAAGATACACCATTGGTACAGGAAAGAATACCATCCTGAAATTTGATGTTTAAGAAAACTCCATTCAAATCCTGGGTAGTCAGACCACTTTTACTTACTTCCAGAGTATTTTTAAGATTCTTTGGAGAAAGCTGAAAGATAAAGCGGAAATAGGAGGGGGTATGTTTTCCCTTGATCAGGGCGAAGCAGTTTTCACGCAGCATGCCAAAAGGCAGGCAGCTTAAACCGGTTAGTTCCAGTTCATCTAGTTCTTCCGGACTGTAGAAATCCGGTACAAGATGTCCGTCGATTTCATAGGAACCTTTTCCACGGATGGTAGCTTCTGATAATAAGAAGTGGTCAAATAAATCCGTGCGAAGTAATTTATTCATAAAATCCTTTACCTGTAAAAGTTGTATTGCAATCATAGTATCCTCCTCATTTTTAAAGTGTAACACAAACCGGATAGAAAAAACAGAGAAAGTATTGTAGAATGTCTATGAAAAGAAGCAGATCGAAAGGAAATGATATGAGAAAACAAAAATTATTAACCGGTATTGCAGGAATACTTATGGCATTTCTGTTTACCGGCTGTAATACGCCATCCGTTGAAGAATGGGTAGATGAAGTAGTAGAAGATATCAATGGACAGATACCGGATAATACCTTGCTTCCGGTAGAGTCGGTTTCAGAGGAAAAATATGTATATGGCCAGCTTACGGAAGAAGAACAGCTTGTTTATGATGAGATGCTGGATGCTATTTTAAATCATCGGGAAGAGGTGGCCGTTGCTACATTAGATAAAGACGTACTGGCAAAAATGTATGAAGCAATTATGGCAGACTATGGCGGACTCTTCTGGGTGGATGGCTATTCCTATACGGAATATTCCCGTGCGGGTGTATTGACCGGGCTTAAGTTTGCACCGAAGTATACAATGGATGAAGCTGCAAGACAGGAGACACAGGAGGCAATTGATGAAAAGGTCGACGTACTGCTTGGCGGCATTTCATCCGAGGACAGTGATTACCAGAAAGCGCGGTTTATATTTGATACGCTGGTGCGTACGGTAAATTATGACCTTAATGCAGAGAATAATCAGAATATCATCAGTGTATTTCTAGAGGGAAGAACGGTGTGCCAGGGCTATGCCTGTGCCACAAAATATCTGATGGATTTATTAGATATTCCATGTACGATAGTGACAGGAACTGCCAATGGAGAACCACATGCATGGAATCTCATCGAACTGGATGGAGCCTATTATTATATGGATACTACCTGGGGTAATCCAACTTCCAACAGTCCGGATGACTTCGGAGATGTAGCTGAAGTGGTAGATTATTGCTTTTTTACTGCAACTACAGAAGAGTTATTTCAGACCCACAGTCCCAATGTGAATTTTTCATTGCCGGAATGCAATTGCCTGGATGACAGTTATTTTGTGCAGGAAAATTGTTATTTTAAGGACTGGTATCCGGAAGATATCGGAGCATTATTTACAGAGCTTGACAGCCACCCTGTACAGATGAAGTTTGAGGATGAGGCAGTTTATGGGCAGGCACAGCAGTTTTTCATTGAAGAAGGGCATATCGGGGATTATTATACCGGGGATAGTTCCTTATTTTATATGAAAAATGAGACAATGCGGGTACTTACTTTCCTGAAAAAATAAAATATTTGTGAAATATTATAAAAATTTAAATATCCTCTTTTCAAAACGTAATATTTATGATAATATGACGTAGTAATGAAAACTACTTGTTATTACAAAGGAAAACATAATATATAATTTTAAACATTGCGTACATACTATAAGAGAGATGACCACGCAATCAGGAGGATAGAAAATGAGCTACAAAATCATAGTAGACAGCTGTGGAGAGTTATTTGATGATATGAAAGCAGATGGAAGATTCCAGTCTGTTCCGTTAGAGCTTGAGGTAGATGGATACCATGTGGTGGATGATGAATCCTTTGATCAACTGGAGTTTATTCGCAGGGTAAAGGAAAGCAGGCATAGCCCGAAGTCATCCTGCCCATCTCCACAGAGATATGTGGAAGCATATTTAGGAGAAGCAGAGCATGTATATGTAGTAACACTTTCCAGTAAATTAAGCGGTTCTTATAACAGTGCAGAGCTGGCAAAGAAGCTTTATTTAGAAGAACATAGGGCAAAACAGATTCATGTATTTGATTCCTGTTCCGCATCCATTGGAGAGACTCTGATTGCAGAAAAGATACAGGAATCAGAGGAAGCCGGAAAGAGCTTTGAAGAAGTGGTTGCTGAGACAGAAAAATATATTAAAGACCAGCAGACCTTCTTTGTATTAGAGACTTTAGAGACTCTGCGTAAAAACGGCAGACTCAGTAACCTGAAAGCCTGGGTTGCCGGGGCATTAAATATCAAGCCGGTAATGGGGGCTACGCCCGAGGGTACAATCTGTCAGCTGGGACAGGCAAGAGGAATGACAAAGGCATTGGACTATATGGTTAATGAAATTGTAAAGAGAACGAAAGAGTGTGAAAAGAAGATTTTATCCATCGCACATTGCAATTGTCCGGAACGTGCAAAACAGGTAAAAGAAAAATTGGAAAAGCTGGCAAAATTTAAAGATATCAGAATTGTAGATACTGCAGGAGTCAGCACCATGTATGCCAATAATGGCGGTGTTATTGTAGCAGTTTAAAAAATAGCAGATAAAAAGAAAACAGATAAAGGAAAACAGAATCGGTGCAAACCGGTTCTGTTTTCTTTTGCTGTCGGTAACAAAATGGAGCATCCGCATATAGTAATAACAGACGATTGCAAGGCAAGGAGGGATGAAATGCAAATCGCAATCATTGGAGCAGATGAAAGAACACCGGCATTGAAACGTTGTCTGATGGAATCAGGAATTGGAATCATAGAAATAACGGAGCAGAATATCCGGCGACTGATACAGAGTCAGATTATTGTATTACCGTTGCGGGCATTGGAGGAGGATGGCAGAATCAGAGGAAGCAGGGTAAAAATAGGAATGGTATTATCCTATGCAGCGGAGAGAAGTGTTATTTATGGAGGTTGTTTCCCGGAGGTTCTGACACGAAGACCATCAGGGCGGCGGATACGGCTGGTTGATTATATGGAAGATGAAGTCTTTAGAAATGAGAATGCCGGACTGACAGCAGAAGGCTGCCTTGTAGAAGCAATGACAAAGAGCAGGTGCTGCGTGAAAGGAAGAAACTGTCTGGTGGCAGGTTTTGGTTATTGTGGAAGAGCCATGGCAAAGCTGCTTTTATCTTTGGAAGCGGAAGTAACTGTTTATGATATAAAGGAAGATTGCCAGCGGGTGGCAATGGAAATGGGGTGTAGCTTGTGGCAGGAGAATGCAGAGGAGCAGAACTTTGAGTGGATTTTTTATATGGCAGATAAACCATGTCCAATAGACACAGTCTTAAAATGGTGTGATGAGAAAACATATCTATGGGATATTACAACCGGTGGCGGACTTCAGGCAGAGGAGTTAGAAGAAAAAGGTATTCATGTGGAACATCTTACTGCCGTTCCTGGAAGAATACTGACAGAAAGTGCAGGAATCATTCTTGCACGGATGATAGAAAGAGGAGCAGCAGATTATGGAAGAGTATAAGCTTACATTAGGACTTGGAATTACCGGCTCTTTCTGTACTTTTGGGAAGATACTCCGGACGACAGAAGCACTGGTGCAAAAAGGAATAAAAGTTATTCCGGTATACTCCAGACATGCAGGAACTTTGGATACCAGATTTATGACAGCGGAAGTATTTCAAAACAGAATGCAGGAGATTACAGGAGAAAGGGGAATTCAAAGTATCGTGCAGGCAGAAACCATCGGTCCGTCAGGACTTTTTGATGTGATGGCAATTGCACCATGTACCGGAAATACCATGGCAAAGCTGCAGCAGGGCATTGTAGATACCACAGTGCTTATGGCAGCCAAAGCGCATCTTAGAAATGAAAAGCCGTTGGTGCTGGCAATTTCTACCAATGATGCTTTGTCCATGAATCTTAGAAATATCGGACTGCTGATGAATATGAAGCATATCTATTTTGTACCTTTCCGGCAGGATGATTATCAGAAGAAACCTCATTCTCTGGTGGCGGATTTTAGCCGGTTAGAGGAGACTATTGCTGCAGCCATGAAAGAAAAACAGCTGCAGCCGGTGGTGCTGTCTCCAATGCCGGTAGATTATAAATGAAGGTCAATCTTATATTCACTGAGCCAGTAATGAATCTGCAGGAGATAAGCAATCATCTGAGGACCTGCCATAAGCTGGCCATACCATGGTTTGCCATAGTCTCCTTCCTGATTTAAGAATTGCATAGTCTTTTCTTTATCAATCAGCGCAAGAAGGGGACTTTCCCCGGTGGTCAGCAGTGCACTCAGACGCTGACGCAGGAGCTGTTCATAGTAAGGATGGTAGGTCTTAGGATAAGGACTTTTCTTGCGGAAAGTAATGGTGTCCGGAAGATAGTCTTTTGCACACTGCCGCAAAAGGTTTTTCACAAGACCATCTTTGGCTTTCATTTCCCATGGCACATTAAAGACATAAGAAACCAGGTTTTTATCTGCAAAAGGAACGCGGGCTTCCAGACCGGAGAACATACTGGTGCGGTCCATGCGGTTTAGCAGAGTCTGCATAAAGTAGCGGATGTTAAGATAGGAAATACGCCGGCGACTGCATTCCGTATCATTGTCCGATGGCAGAATATCGACCTCTGCAATGGCATTTTCATAAGAACTTTGCACATAGGAATCTAAGGACAGTGCATCTGCAATTTCGTCTTTTAAGAAGGACTTGCGGAAAGACAAATCCGGTGTCCATGGAAATGTGTTGCAGGAAAGAAAATTCTTCCGGTGAAACCACGGATAGCCGCCGAAAACTTCATCGGCACATTCTCCGGTCAGGACTACCTTATGCTGCTTACTGACTTCCCGGCAGAAGAAGAGCAGGGATGAGTCAACGTCAGCCATACATGGAAGGTCATGGGCTTTCATGGAAGCAAAAAGTAAGTCAGCCTGGGAGCGGTTGTCACAGGTTAGATATTGATGCTCACTCTTAAGATAGTTTTTCATAATATCCACAAAGGGACGGTCTTCGGAGGGCTGAAAATCATTTGCCTTAAAGTAACGGGAATTATCTGTAAAGTCAAAGGAATAGGTAGAAAGAGTCTGCCCTTCTTTTCTTAATTCTTCCGCACAGACCGAAGAGACGAGACTGGAATCCAACCCGCCGGAAAGAAAGGTGCAGATAGGAACATCGGAAACCATCTGCCGGCGGATGGACTGTAACAGCAGCTCTTTTGTGTGGACAACGGTTTCTTCGTAGCTGTCTGTATGTGGATGGCTTTCTAATCGGAAGTAACAGTAATCTTTCAGTCCGGAAGCACTGAAAGTGAGGTAATGTCCCGGCAGACATTCTGCCATATGCTCATAAACTGCGTTGCCGGGGTTCCTGGCAGGACCAAGCCCGAAGATTTCGCAGAGTCCCGTTTTATTTACCGAAGGGATGCAGCCGGGATAACAGAAGATTCCCTTCGGCTCGGAAGAAAAGATAAGTGTGTCATGAAAAAGCCGGTAAAAGAGCGGCTTTACACCAAAGGCATCCCGGAAGAGATAGAGAAGCTGATGAGCCTCATCATAAATGGCAAAAGCGAAAATACCATTCATTTTCCGGACAAAGGACGGTCCTTCAAACAGAAATCCATTTAAAATGACTTCTGTATCGGAATGAGTACGAAAGGTCATGCCATGGGAAACCAGTTCCTCACGGAGTTCTTTCGTATTATAAAGTTCTCCATTATAGACGATGGTGAAGTCTGCGTCACAATAATGTCTGGTCATAGGCTGAAGTCCACCATGAGGATCAATAATGGCAAGCCGGGTGTGGGAAAACCCTGTATGAGAGGTTAAATAAATACCATGGGAGTCCGGCCCGCGGTGATAAAGTGCGTCACTCATATCAGATAGAATGTTACGATAATAAGGCTCCCTTTCTAAAAAATCAGTATGTAAATTACAAAAACCGGAAATACCGCACATAGCAATTCTCAATTCATTTTTTGTAGTAATCTATGCATTTCCCTAAATAAAAAGTACAAAAAAGAAGAGAGATTTATGAAAGAGAGGAAGCATTTTCTAGGTGCAAAGCACAGGTAAGGAGTTGCCGGCAGTAAGTTGTGCGGGTTATAATAAAAAAGATGAAACTATTTTTCCGGCTGGAACGTCTAATTTACAGAAAGCAAAGGTTGAAAGGCTTTCTTTGCATATGCAGGTTTTCGGAAAGAGAAGAGGAAACAGGAATGAAGAAAAGAGGAATCGCAAAAGCGGTGGAGCAGGAAATCCTTGCATCCTATGAACAGCTTTACCGGCTGGCAATTACCTATGTAAAGAACGAACAGGACGCAATGGATGTAGTGCAGGAAAGTGCATATAAGGCAATGAAAAATGCCGGTCAGGTGAAGGAAGAAACCTATATTAAGACCTGGCTCTGGCGGATTGTTATAAATACGTCACTGGATATGTGCAAGAAACAGAAGCGTATCGTAAGTGGAGTATTTATCCCGGAAGAAGCAAAAGAAGATGTATACAAAGACTGGGATATGCTGGCAGCGTTGGAAGAATTAGAAGAACGGGAAAGAACCATTGTGATATTAAAATATTTTGAAGAATGGAAAATAGATGATATTGCAGATCTTCTGAAAGAAAATCCAAACACCGTAAAATCAATCCTGTATCGCAGCTTAAAGAAATTAAAGATAAAGATGTCCAGGGAGGAAATAGCATGAACCATGAGAAAATAGACAGGATGAAGCAGGAATATGAGCAGATAGAAGTCCCGGAAGCATTGAAAACGCAGGTGGAAGCCGGAATCAGAAAAGGAAAGAGGGAGACCCAGAAAGGCAGTATCCGATTTTTAAAAGGAGCAGCAACGGTAGCGGCAGCTATGGTTGCACTGGTGATTTCGGTAAATGTAAGCCCGACAATAGCCCATGCCATGGAAGAGGTTCCATTACTTGGCATAATCGTAAAAGTAGTGAACTTTTCTACATATTCTGATGTACAGGATGATAAGAATATGGAAGCAAATGTAGACATTCCCCAGGTGGCAGTGACAAATCAGGATGGGGAAGTATTATCGGATGAGACGGACGAGCTGAATCAGGAAGTGAAAAAGTATGCCGGTGGTATTATTAAGTCTTATCAGTCTGATGTAGCTTCCATTGAAGATGGTGAGAATGGTAATGAGGCAGTGAATTCGTCTTATCAGGTAGTGACAGATAACGACCGGCTGTTTGCTTTAAGAATTGATACTTCCATTGTAATGGGAGGATCGAACCAGTATACGAAAATCTATAATGTAGATAAGAAAACCGGAAATACCATTACATTAAATGATTTATTTCAGAAGGATTCCGATTATCTGGACCGGATTTCAGAGGAAATAGAAAAGCAGATGAAGGAAAATATGGAAAAAGACAGTAACCTGCAATACTTCTTAGACAAGGATGTAGATGGCTACAGCTTTGATGGAATTAAGAATGATGTAAATTTCTATGTCAACAAAGAAGGAGAGTTGACCATTGTTTTTGATAAATATGAAGTAGCACCGGGTTATATGGGAATTGTAGAATTTACGATTCCGACCAATGTGTTTTCTGATATTATAAAGGACGGATATCTGCAATAATATGGCAAAGATGGTGCGTACTAGGCATTTATAGTAATCGAAAACTCCCCCGGATATTGGAAGAAATTTCAATATCCGGGGGAGTTCTTATGCTATATCATGAGATACTTTTATTTCTTGAAGTTAGCTCTCTTTCTTAAGGTCGGGTCAAGAATACGTTTACGGATACGTAAGGATTCCGGAGTAACCTCTAAGAGCTCGTCAACATCGATAAAGTCTAATGCCTGCTCTAAGGAAAGTATCTTTGGTGGAACAAGGGTCAGCGCTTCGTCTGCGGAAGAAGAACGTGTATTGGTTAAGTGTTTCTTCTTACATACGTTTAATTCAATGTCTTCCGGTTTAGAGGAAGAACCGATAACCATACCGGAGTAAACCTTTACACCGGCTCCGATGAAGAGAGTACCACGCTCCTGAGCGGAGAACAGACCGTAAGTTACGGATTCGCCGGATTCGAAAGCAATCAGGGAACCAAGTTTACGATAAGCAATATCTCCCTTGTATGGAGCATAGCCATTGAAAATGGTATTGATGATACCATTTCCTTTGGTGTCGGTTAAGAAGTCTCCACGGTAACCGATAAGACCACGGGATGGAATGTTAAATTCCATACGGGTATAGCCGCCGCTGATTGGACGCATATCAACCATCTCACCTTTACGCTGGCTTAATTTATCAATAACAGTACCGGTGAATTCATCCGGAACGTCAACATAAGCTAATTCCATAGGCTCTAATTTCTTGCCGTTTTCATCAGTGTGGTAAAGAACTTCAGCCTTGCTGACTGCAAATTCATAACCTTCACGACGCATATTTTCGATTAATACGGAAAGATGTAACTCACCACGTCCGGAAACCTTGAAGCAGTCTGCACTGTCGGTTTCTTCTACACGAAGGCTGACATCGGTATTTAACTCACGGAACAGTCTGTCTCTTAAGTGACGGGAAGTAATGAATTTACCTTCCTGTCCTGCAAGCGGGCTGTCGTTGACCATGAAATTCATGGAAAGAGTAGGCTCGGAAATCTTCTGGAAAGGAATGGCAACCGGGTTGTCTGTTGCACAGATGGTATCACCGATATGGATGTCTGCAATACCGGAAATAGCAACGATAGAACCGATTTTCGCTTCCTTTACTTCTACTTTATTCAGACCATCAAATTCGTATAATTTGCTGATTTTGACTTTTTTCTGTTTGTCAGGCTCGTGGTGGTTTACTACGATAGCATCCTGATTTACCTTTAAGACACCGTTGTCTACTTTACCAACACCGATTCGTCCAACGTATTCATTATAATCAATGGTACTGATAAGAACCTGGGTGTTTGCATCCGGGTCACCGGTAGGTGCCGGAATGTAGTCGATAATGGTTTCGAATAAAGGAGTCATATCCTTGCGCTCATCATTTAAATTTCTTATGGCGTATCCATCTCTTGCAGAAGCGAAGATGAATGGGCAGTCTAACTGTTCGTCAGAAGCGTCTAAATCCATGAAAAGCTCTAATACTTCATCAATAACTTCTTCCGGTCTTGCTTCTGGACGGTCAATTTTATTGATACATACAATAACCGGCAGATTCAGTTCCAGTGCTTTCATAAGAACGAATTTGGTCTGTGGCATAGCACCTTCAAATGCATCTACCACAAGAATAACACCGTTTACCATTTTCAGAACTCGCTCAACCTCGCCACCGAAGTCGGCATGGCCAGGAGTATCAATGATATTGATTTTTACATCTTTGTAGAATACAGCAGTATTCTTAGAAAGAATGGTAATACCACGTTCACGCTCAATATCATTGGAATCCATGACACGTTCCTGGACTTCCTGATTGGCACGGAATACACCACTCTGTTTCAACAGCTCATCGACCAGAGTAGTTTTACCGTGGTCAACGTGGGCGATGATAGCTATGTTTCTAATATCGTCTCTTGTTGTTTTCATATAAAATCCTTCCTTCTATCAGTGCATAAAATTCAGTTTCTTCTTATATATAATGCCTGTCTGTAAATGACCGGCGTTTTTATTCTATCACATATTGAAAAATACGCAAGTATTTCTTTCTTTACAGGAAATTGCTTTCCTGTAAAGAAAAAAACGCTCCGCGAGGATGCGCACTGCGGCGTATAAGGTAGATGTCGCAAGAGACCGCCGCAGGCGCGAGAATGTGCCAAGGCACATTCTTTGTTCAAGGACACAGCGCATATGCATGGAAAAGTGGCTTTATGCATAATATATCCAAAATGTTATCGACAGATTTTGATGAGTTTCATCTCATTGGAATGGTACTGTAAAAACGTTCGAAAACACACTAAATAAAGGAGAAAGATTCATGGCAGATAAGATTTTAGAAAACAACCAGGTATCCATTGTAGGGGAGATTATTTCCGATTTCCAATACAGTCATGAAGTGTATGGGGAAGGCTTTTATATGGTAGAGGTAGCGGTCAGCAGATTAAGTAATTTTTCCGACTACATTCCATTGATGATTTCAGAGCGTCTGATTGACACTTCGCAGAGTTACATAGGACAGAAGGTATATGTGACCGGACAGTTCCGTTCCTATAACAGACATGAGGAACTTAAGAACCGGCTGGTTCTCTCCGTATTCGTCCGGGAGATTGAGTTTATTGAAGAAGAGACAGAGGAGATGAAGAGCAACCAGATTCTTCTTGATGGCTATATCTGTAAAGACCCGATTTACCGTAAGACTCCTCTTGGAAGAGAAATTGCAGACCTGTTGGTGGCGGTAAACCGTTCCTATGGAAAATCTGATTATATCCCATGCATCTGCTGGGGAAGAAATGCAAGATTTGCCGCAAGATTTGAGGTGGGTGTGCATGTGCAGATCTGGGGCAGAATCCAGAGCAGGGAGTATGTCAAACGCTTAAATGAGGATGAGGTAGAGAAGCGTACCGCCTATGAAGTATCCGTGAGCAAAATTGAATATATGGAATAAAATAGTAGAAATAAAGAATAATTGAGAAAACATGAAACATACAGACATTGCTTTTTATTGGAAATTGTGGTATCGTAAGTAAATCTGGGATAAAGAGTCCCTGTAAGAATTGGCATGGAGGTTTGTCATGGAAAAGGGTTCCGTACAGATTTATTATGGTGCAGGTCGTGGAAAGACCAATGCTGCACTGGGCAATGCGTTGCGGGCAGCCGGAGAGAATAAGAGTGTAATTATTATCCAGTTTTTAAAAGGAAAAACAGATGATCAGATTGCTTATATGAAGCAGTTAGAGCCGGAAATCAAGGTATTCCGTTTTGAAAAATCAGAAGAGAATTATGATGAACTGCCGGAAGAAAGACAGGCAGAAGAGAAACTCAATATGAAAAACGGACTGAATTTTGCCAAGAAAGTGCTGGTTACCGGTGAATGCAATGTACTGATTCTGGATGAAGTTCTGGGCCTTATAGATGCCGGAGTAATTTCGTCGGAAGAATTAGAAGCTGTTTTAAAAGCAAAGATGGATGAAACAGAGGTTATTATGACCGGAAGGGTATTAGAAGAATCCATTCGCAGCTATGCAGATGAGATTTATAAGATTACTGCGGAAAAATAAGAAAGAAAATGTAAAATGTCTGCATAGGACGTTGACAGATAGTAGCAGCGGTGCTATATTGAGATAAGAAATTTAATATATGAAGGTAGAGGTTGCGTGAGACAAGAGTACTTGGTCGGATATGGCAGACATAGAAGAAGACATAAGGAAAGGGGAACACGCCGAAAGGTTATTTTTCCTGCAAAGAATAATCTTGGGCATGGATTGAAGAAGTTCATGACTGTCATCTTGTAATAAGATGGGGCGCTATCGGTATGATCCATAATAATATAAGTGGAATATCAACCGGCTCCCTGTGAGCCGGTTTTTTTATGCTGGTAATAAAAGCAAAACAAACGATATCTTCATACAATAAATAAGATACTTATAAAGTGGAGGAAAAAGAACATGTCTATTTACAAAGGTTCCGGAGTTGCAATTGTAACCCCAATGAAAGCAAATGAAGAAGTTAACTATGACAAATTAGAGGAATTAATCGAAGAACAGATTTCTGAAGGTACAGACTGTATCGTAATTGCAGGAACAACAGGAGAGAGTTCTACCTTATCCATGGAAGAACATCACAAAGTAATCTGTGCAGCAGTAGAATTTGCAAAACACAGAGTTCCGGTAGTAGCAGGAACCGGTTCTAACTCAACGGAGACAGCAATCCAGTTGACCCAAGAAGCAGAAGAAGCAGGAGCAGACGGAGCACTTATCGTAACTCCATATTATAATAAGGCAACACAGAAAGGTTTAATCGGACATTATTCTAAGATTGCACAGGAAACAAGACTTCCGATTATTATGTATAATGTACCGGGAAGAACCGGATGTAACCTTCTGCCGGAGACAGTTGCAGAATTATTCCGCACCCAGGAAAATATTGTTGGATTAAAAGAAGCAACCGGTAACCTTGCACAGGCATCTAAGACCATGTACTTAACCGATGGAAAGCTTGATTTATATTCCGGAGAAGACGGACTGGTTGTACCACTTATGTCCATTGGCGGAATCGGAGTAATTTCCGTATGGGCAAACCTTGCTCCGGCAAAAGTGCATAATATGTGTGAAAGCTTCTTCAAAGGCGACCTTGCAACAGCAAATCAGTTACAGAGAGAAGCCATTCCATTGATTGATGCATTATTCTGTGAAGTAAACCCGATTCCGGTAAAAGAAGCATTAAATCTTATGGGCAAGAACGTCGGACCGCTTCGTTCCCCGCTTTGCGAGATGGAGCCAGCCAATAAAGAGAGACTGATTCAGGCAATGCGTACATATGGATTAAAATTAGAATAAGAAACTGGAGATGATAGAGATGACAAAAGTAATCATGCATGGCTGTAATGGAAAAATGGGTCAGGTAATAACCGGCCTGATTGCGCAGGACGAAGATGTGAAAATTGTAGCCGGAATTGATACCTATGATGAAAAGAAAAATGATTATCCGGTATATAAGACCATCCGGGAATGCCAGATTGCAGCAGATGTTGTGATTGATTTTTCAAATGCGAAGGCAGTAGATGAACTGTTAAATTACTGTGGCGAGAAGAAGCTTCCGCTGGTACTTTGCACCACCGGTTTATCCGAAGACCAGCTGGCGAAAGTTACTGAGACCAGCAAAGAGACTGCAATTTTAAAATCTGCCAATATGTCACTTGGAATCAATACCTTAATGGATTTATTGCAGACTGCTATAAAGAAGCTTGCACCTGCCGGCTTTGATGTGGAAATCGTAGAGAAACATCATAACCAGAAGCTGGATGCGCCGAGTGGAACTGCTCTTGCATTAGCAGATGCCATGAACGAAGCTATGGACAATACCTATTCCTATAAATTAGACAGGAGCAGTGAGCGGAAGAAGAGAGATGCAAAAGAAATCGGTATTCAGGCAGTCCGTGGAGGAAGCATTGTTGGTGAACATGAAGTAATCTTCGCAGGAACTGATGAAGTGATTGAATTTAAGCATACGGCATATTCTAAGGCAATCTTTGGGAAAGGAGCTGTAGAAGCAGCAAAGTTCTTAAAGGGAAAACCTGCCGGAATGTATGATATGCATGATGTAATCCGTGCAGAGTAGAGTTGGGCACGCATATAATTACAAAATAAGAAATCCCCGGTATCATATCCGAAAAAGATATGATACCGGGGATTTAATATTTACGCATAGTTCGTTTTACAATAACTGGATACCTGCATCTGCTGCAGCCTTGCACATGTCTTCCGGCCAGAGAGAAGACTGGACTTCTCCGATATGGGCCTTACGAAGGAAGAACATACAGATACGGGACTGTCCGATTCCTCCACCGATGGTATATGGAAGTTTGCCATCAATGATTGCTTTCTGGAAAGGAAGCTTAGCACGTTCCGGGCAGCCTGCTTTATCAAGCTGTGAGAGCAGTGCAGCCTTGTCTACACGGATTCCCATGGAAGATAATTCCAGTGCAATATCAAGGACAGGGTAGTATACTAAGATGTCGGCATTTAAAGACCAGTCATCGTAGTCCGGGGCACGTCCGTCATGACGCTCGCCGGATTCTAAGACATCACCAATCTGTAAGATGCAGACAGCACCCTTTGCCTTGGTTATGTAATATTCACGCTCCTTTGGAGTATTTTCAGGGAACATATCCTCTAATTCCTGAGTGGTAATGAAGAAGATATCATGCGGAAGAATCTCTTCAATATAATCGTACTGGATAGCCATATATTTTTCTGTTTTACGAAGACATTTGTATACAGTACGGACAGTATCTTTTAAAGTTTCCATGCAGCGGTCTTTCTTTGCAATGACTTTTTCCCAGTCCCACTGGTCTACGAAGATAGAGTGGATATTATCTGCGATTTCATCGCGGCGGATAGCATTCATATCGGTGTAAAGACCTTCGCCCTCTTTGAAATCATAATGCTTTAAGGCATAACGTTTCCATTTAGCAAGAGAGTGAACAACTTCTGCTTTACGCTCATTCTGTTCTTTGATGGTGAACGTAACCGGACGCTCCACACCATTTAAGTTATCATTTAATCCGGAATCAGGGTCAACGAAAAGTGGTGCTGAAACACGGGAAAGGTTTAAACGCAGGGAAAGCAGATTCTGGAAGAAATCTTTCACTGTTTTAATCGCAATCTGTGTATCATGCAGGTTAAGTTGAGACTGATAATTTTTTGGTATAATCAGATGTTCCATAATAGCTCCTTTTTCATTTTAGTCTGCAATTATTATAGCACAGCAATTCGAGTTTGCAATGGATTATTTGTTTAAAAAAGAGTACAGAAGCGGATATAATTTATCACTGTGTTCAATATAACTTCCGTGACCTTCTCCCGGAACAATAACCAGAGTGGCATGCTCAATATTTTCTGCAATCTTTTTTGTAACCTTTTTCTTGATTAAATCTTTTTCGCCGGCTAAGACAAGGGTTGGAATCTTGATTTTATGTAAGTCCACCGGCTGGATATCTGGCTCATTGAGCATCATTGTGGAAAAAGGATTCGGATTCTTTTTGCATTCCCTGCGGATGCGGCGGTAGTCTCTTCCTTTGATGTCCTTTGGCGTCAGGTTTGCACCGCTGATCATAAGCTTGGAGAGCTTATCCGGGTATTTCGAAGCTAAGAGAAGTCCGACGATACCGCCGTCACTGAAGCCATAAAAGAGAGGGGCCTTTAATTCTAAGGCATCAATAAAAGCTGCCATGTCGTCTGCCATATCCATGTAATGAAGTTCTTTTGGAGAAGCAGAAAGACCGTGACCTCTGGAATCGATGGCATAAACGGTGTAATGTTCGGCAAGCTCCGGAATCAGTACATCAAAAATTTCGTGGGTTTCGCCATTTCCATGCACTAGCAGGAAAGGCTGCCCTTCGCCATATTTTTCATAATAGAGAATCTGACCATTTAATTGAATATACATAATGATTATCGTCCTTTAAAATTGATTATTTTGTCATTCTATTTTATAGTAAAGGTAATTCAACTTTTTTAGTGTAGCATTTTATAAAGGAGAAAACAAGATGGAGACAGAACATGTTATGCATACTTTTGCCCCGGTATACGATAAAAAATCCAGAGTATTAATCTTAGGCACGTTCCCGTCGGTCAAGTCAAGAGAGAACCGGTTTTACTACGGCCATCCGAGAAACCGCTTCTGGAAAGTAACGGCGGCAGTATGCGGCTGTGAGGTCCCAGAGACGATAGAAGAAAAGAAGGCATTTCTTCTTGAAAATCATATTGCTATCTGGGATGTTATTGCATCCTGCGACATAGCAGGATCTTCAGACAGCAGCATAACAAATGTTGTGGCAAATGATATTGAACGGCTGTTAACGGAGGCTCCCATCGAGGCTGTTTTCCTAAATGGCGCAAAAGCCTATGAATTATTTATGAAATACTGTTCCTGTAAGGATAAGGCAGAAATCTGCAAGCTGCCGTCCACCAGTCCTGCCAATGCTGCATGGAGTCTGGAGCGGCTGATAGAAGAATGGAAGAAAATCAGGAGATAGGATGAAATGTATACAGACAGACAGTTAAAGATTATAGCGGTCTTAAAAAGTGCAGATGGCTGGATGAGTGGTTCCCTTCTGCGGGAAAATATCGGGGTGAGCAGCAGGACACTGCAGATGGATATTAAGGCAATCAATGAGAAACAGTCAGGAGAGCCTCTGATACAGTCTAATAACCGGCTGGGGTATCTTTTGAAAAATAAGATTGCATTAGAGCAGGAACAGAAAAGTTACGGGCAGGAGAACTATGTGCATTCCAAGCAGATTATTACTTTGCTGCTGTTTGAAAAGGAGTATACCAGTATTGGAACGATTTCTGAGCGATTATTCTTTTCCCGGTCATCTGTAACTTCTGACCTGCCGCAGGTAAAGCGGATTATAAGCCGCACGCCGGGGGCAAATCTTTTGGTATCCGGACAATATGGACTTAAGATTCAGGCATCGGAGAATGTAAAGAGAATCATGTGCATGAAGACCATGCAGAGCAGACAGGATTATCATATGTTGTTTTCGGAAGAAGAGATGGAGCAGTTTGCAGAAAATCAGAAGAAGTTACAGGCTGTTCTGGCAGAAGTATTTACCAGAAACCAGTTTATCGTATCGGGAGAAGCCTATCATGATTTTGCACGTTATCTGGCAGTATGCATGATGCGAAGCCAGATGGGATTTCCGGTAACAGAGGAAGAGGATGGCACAACTGAAATGCCTGGCAGACTTTCTACTGAGCTGGTAGATGAAATCGAAAAGGTGTGCACCTATCGGTTTAAGGAGAAGGAAAAGCAGAATGTAGAGGCACGGTTAAAGGAATTGAATATGGTCTGTAAGGAGACGGACATTCAACTGGATATGCTGCAGAAATTAGAAGTATTTATCCAGCGGGTGCAGGAGGAAACCGGACTTAAATTGCAGGTGGAGCGGGACCTTTTAGAGGTTTTATCAGACCATGTGTCAAGAATGGAACTCCGGATTCAGAATGGACGTAATAATATCGGTAATCATACCAAAGAAATGGCGAAGCGGTATCCGCTGGAAATGCATCTTTTAAGAACCTGTTTAAGTCCTGTTTTAAATACAGAGATTCCGGATGCGGAAATGGGCTATCTGGTGCTCTATTTTGCATCTGCCATTGAACGGAACAGAAGAAAGCCGGATATTTTATTTATCAGTGACCAGAGTGCCAGCAGCATTTATAATGTGCAGAATAAATTAAAAGGCTTCTTAGGGGAGCGAATCAGTGAGATAACAGTTATCCCGGAATATTTATTTGAACAGAGAAAGGAGCAGTATTGCCGGAATTACCAGCTTCGGATTACATCGGAAAAGGAGCTGGTATTAAAGGATACTTCCTTTACTTATCTCGACCTCTTTGCAGACAATGAGCAGATTATGCGGCTGGGGAGAAATGTTGATAAGCTTGAAAATAACTACTGGAAGGAAAAGGAAGAAAAGCTCCGGAAAAAATATGGCACAAAGGACAGTCTGTATCTGATAGAAGAAGTGGCAGACTTTGATGATTTAAAGAAAAGAATCGGCTATGAATATCAGGAACAGAAGGTGTCGGAGGAGACCATCGGAAGCAACCGTCTTTCTATGATTGACCATGAGCAGGATGGCAGAAATAAGATTTATCGCATTTATCTTAAAAAGCCATTTTCTTATGGCGGTAAGCAGATTACAGAAGTTATTGCAGCACATTATGGCGGAGAAGGGGATATGATAGAATTCTTTGACTATGTAAAAGAGCTGTTAGGTGGACAGAACTAGGCAGAGGATTTCGCTATTAGTGACGCAAAAGTATAAATTTCCTGAAACATAAAAGCACGGTATAATAAGCTTAACAAAATAAATGCGGGTCATTTATGAAAGGAGAATGTTTATGGGAAAAAATTATGAGAAGCTGGGAGATGAAATTATTACCCGGCTGGGAGGAGAACAAAATATTACCAAGCTGTTTCACTGTGCTACAAGACTTCGTTTTCAGCTTGCAGATATGTCTAAGGCGGACCTGGAAGGAATCAAGAAGCTGCCGGATGTCATGGGCGTAGTAGAAAGTGTTGGCGGTGTTCAGGTTATCATTGGAAATGATGTAGCATCCGCTTATGATGCAATTGTAGCAAAGCATAAGATTGAAAACAGCAGTGATGGCAAGAAGGTTGAAAAAGCAGATGCAGCACCGGAGAAAAATGGAATTGTATCAAAAATTCTCAATGTGCTTTCTGCCATTTTAGGACCGGCAATTCCACTGATTATGTGTAGTGGATTGATTTCAGCATTACTGATTATTTTAACCAAGTGCGGACTGAGTACAGAAGGCACAACCTATACCATCATCAGCATGGTTGGAAATGCAGCATTATATTTCCTGCCGGTATTACTGGCATATACTTCTGCCAAGAAATTCGGCTGTGATATTATGACCAGTGTTTTCCTTGGTGCAATTATGATTAGTCCGACATTGATTGGATTAACGGAGCAGGGAAGCTTTGCATCACTTTTCGGACTGCCGGTGAAAACAGTAAATTACAGCTCTACCGTAATTCCGATTATTTTAACCATCTGGATCTTCAGCTATGTAGAGAAGCTGGTAGTTAAAATTGTTCCAGCAGCAGTTAAATTTGTATTTAAACCGTTACTGTCTGTTATTATCATGATTCCAGTTATGTTATGTATTACCGGACCAATCGGAAGCTATTGTGGAGACCTTTTATGCAAAGCACTGACCGCAATCAATAATGTAGCACCTTGGTCTTCTGTATTAATTGTTGGCTGTCTTGCACCACTTTTAGTATTAACCGGAATGCATCTTGCATTGATTCCGCTTGTAATGTCCATGTTTGCAACAGCTGGATATGATAATATGTTATTCGTTGCATTTATCGGAATGAACTTCTCACAGTTCGGTGTAGCATTAGCTTGTATGTTAAAAACTAAAAATAAAAACCTTCGTACACTGGCATCTTCCTGTGCAATTACAGCATTCCTGGCAGGAGTTACAGAGCCTACCCTTTATGGAATCTGTGTACGAATGAAGAAACCTTTGATTGCTACCTGGATTGCATGTATAGTAAACGCAATCTTCAGTGCAATCTTCAGCGTAAGAGTATACAGCTTCGGCGCTCCATCCTTCTTTACAATGCCGATTTTCTTAAATCCGGATGGAACGATGAGTAACTTCTATTTTGCAATTGCTGCAGCAGCAATTACCATTGTAGTAAGCTTTGTATCAACCTGGGTGTTAGGATTTGATGACAGCATTTATGGAGAGGAAGCAGCTTAATGGAAAAAAGTCTGAATGTAGTGGAAAAAATATCGGATCAGCTTTATGTGATTACGGAGACAGAGAGTGTGCATTGTTATCTTGTTATAGGAAGTGATAAGGCAATGCTCTTTGACATTGGCTATGGCTATGAAAATATCATGCCACTGGTTCGTACAATTACAGATTTGCCGGTTATGCTGGTGTTAAGCCACGGTGACCCGGATCATGGTCTTGGAAGCAAATGGTTTGATGAAGTGTGGATACATCCGCTGGACTGGGGAAAGCTTCTTTGGAATGACACTACAGAGATGCGTAAAAAAGCAATGGATTACAGGGTAAATAAAATGCCCTGGACAAAAGAACTGATACCGGAAGAGTTCCCGGAGTGGAGAATCAGCAGTAAGACGAAACCTCATTTTCTCTGTCATGGAGACAAGATTTCGCTGGGAGATATTGAATTTACGGTATTACATACGCCGGGACATAGCTATGGACATATTATGCTTCTGGAAGAGGAGAAAAAATGGCTCTTTTCCGGAGACCAGATATCTGCACACAACATCTGGCATTTTCAGGGAAATGATGTGCAGGCTCCCTTCCAGAGCACACTTCACAGCTTGAAGGAGCTGGCATTAAAAGTAACAGAGGATTATAAAATTTATCCGGCACATGACATTATTCCGATTCAGAAAAATTATCTGACAGATTTGATAGACTGTTTCGAATGGGAACTGCAGGAGAATTATAAAAAGGATGCACCATTCCATTCTTTTGCAGGAGACGGCTATCAGCATTTTTATCAGACTGTAAATCTCATATATTCTGATGAGCGGCTGGGTGAATTCCTCGGAAGGAAAATAGAGCGATAGGGGGAGTGTAAGTGGAATTTAAAGAAAATTTCTTATGGGGCGTGGCCACTGCTGCGAACCAGTGCGAAGGAGGATATTTAGAAGGAGGAAAAGGACTTACCATACAGGACTATATAAAAGGTGGCGGAATCGGAAGACCACGGATGTTTCGCAGTACCATGGAAGAAGGAGCATTCTATCCGAGCCATGATGCGGTAGACCATTATCATCATTATGAGGAAGATATCCGCCTTTTGGCGGAGATGGGCTGCAAATGTTATCGTATGAGTATCAGTTGGGCAAGAATTTTTCCAACCGGATGCGAAGAGAAGCCAAATCAGGAAGGACTTTCCTTTTATAAGAATATTTTTACTCTGTGCAAATCCTTTGGCATAGAGCCGGTGGTGACATTAAGCCACTTTGAAATGCCGTGGTATCTGGTAAAAGAAAAGGGCGGTTTTGCAAACCGGGAAGTAATTGATGATTTTGTTCGTTATGCCTGTTGTGTAATGAATTATTTTAAAGAAGAGGTACATTACTGGCTTTTATTTAACGAGATTAACTTTGGCGTAATGCCAATGGGTGCTTATAAGTCGCTGGGGCTGATTGATGGGAAATATCTCGGCGGGGAGGCATTCATTTCTCTTAAATCCATGACCGTAGACGAAAAAGTAAGATTCCAGGCATTACATCACCAGTTTGTTGCCGGAGCGAAAACGGTGATAGAAGCAAGGAAAATCAGTCCGGAAATAAAAGTGGGCTGCATGATTGGGCACATTACGCAGTATCCGCTGACCTGCCGGCCGGAAGATATGTTAGAGTGCCAGCACAAAGACCGGCTATTAAATAAATTTGCCGGAGATGTAGCCGTGTTCGGCAGTTATCCGTCTTATATGAACCGTTATTTTAAAGAGCATCAAATTACGATTCAGAAGGAGCCGGAGGATGATGCAATATTAAAAGCCGGCTGCGTGGACTTCTACACCTTCAGTTATTACATGACAAACTGTGCCACGATAGATGATGCAGCAGAGCAGACCGATGGAAATCTTTTGGAGGGAGCCAAGAATCCGTATCTGACCGCCAGTGAGTGGGGCTGGCAGATAGACCCGAAGGGATTGCGCTATACATTAAATGAACTTTGGGATCGCTATCATCTTCCGATGATGGTGGTGGAAAATGGATTTGGTGCACCGGATGAAGTCGGTGCAGATGGAAGCATCCACGATGATTACCGTATTTCCTATCTCAATGACCATATCGCAGCAATGGGCGAGGCAATCGAGGACGGTGTAGACCTGTTCGGCTATACCATCTGGTCAGCCATGGATATTGTCAGTGCCGGAACCGGCGAAATGAAGAAGCGTTACGGGCTCATTTATGTGGACAGACATGATGACGGCAGCGGAGATTTTAAGAGAATCCCAAAAGACAGCTATTACTGGTATGCAAAGTGCATTCAGGAAAACGGAAAAAATATTACCGCATAAAGGATGGTGGAGATAAAAAGTAAGATGTGTACGAAGAGTATGCATCTTACTTTTTTACGCTGCAACGCATCCGTAAGAAGCTGCCGGTGGCAGGTTCTGCAGGTGAGTAGCAAGAAATCTTGTGGGTTACTGTTAGAAAATTTGACACAATAGAAAATGCATGATAAATTTACTCTGAAAAAAGAGAAAGAAGGAAGAAGCACATGGAGAAAATCGCAAGCTTTACAATTGACCATATTAAACTGCAGCCGGGTGTCTATGTATCAAGAAAGGATGCCGTAGGAGACAGTACAGTAACAACCTTTGATTTAAGAATGACATCACCGAATGATGAACCGGTTATGAATACCGCAGAGGTGCATACCATAGAGCATCTTGGCGCAACCTTTTTAAGAAATGACGCAGAGTATGCCAGCAAAACCGTATACTTTGGACCGATGGGCTGCAGAACCGGCTTTTATTTGCTGCTGGCAGGAGATTATACATCCAAAGATATTGTGCCACTGATGATTCGCATGTTTGAGTTTATCCGTGACTTTAAAGGTGAAGTACCGGGTGCGAGTCCAAAAGACTGCGGCAACTATCTTGATATGAACCTTGGTATGGCAAACTATCTGGCAGACCGCTATTTAAACAATGTGCTCTATCATATTGATGATGCGCATCTGAATTATCCGGCGTAGAGAATGCTTGGAAAATTTGCTTTAAAGCAGATATGAAAAATGTATTGCGTAATGCATAAGTAGGAAATCGGCAGAAAGAGGAAAGAAAACATGAGTAAAATCGGAATTATCGGAGCTATGGAATTAGAAGTAGCAACATTAAAGAAAAATATGGATACAGACCAGATTACAAAGAAAGCCGGCATGGAATTTCATGAGGGTAATTTAAAAGGAATGCCGGTAGTAGTGGTACAGTGCGGTGTAGGAAAAGTAAATGCAGCAATGTGCGTGCAGATTCTTGCAGATTTATATGATGTAACACATATTATCAATACCGGTGTAGCAGGCTCTTTGAATCCTGTATTAGATATCGGAGATATTTTAGTATCTAAGGATGCTATTCAGCATGACATGGATGTGACACCATTAGGCTATACAAAAGGACAGATTCCGGGATTAGAGCAGCTTGCTTTTGTGGCAGATGAAAAGTTGTGTAAGACTGCCGTAGAGGTATGTAAAAAAGTAAATCCGGATATTCATGTAACAGAAGGCCGCGTAGTAAGTGGTGACCAGTTTATTTCCAGCAAAGAGATAAAGGATGCATTGATTGCAGAATTTCATCCGGACTGTACGGAGATGGAGGGAGCCTCCATCGCGCAGGCAGCAACTTTAAATAACATCCCATATGTAGTCATTCGTGCAATTTCAGATAAAGCAGATGGCTCTGCACAGGAGGATTATCCAACTTTTGAAAAGAAAGCAGCAGAGCATTGTGCAAAGTTAGTACAGGAAATGATGAAGGAGCTGTAAGAATCTTTGAATTGGGTAAAAAACCGCAGAAATGCCAGCCTTTTACCCTGACGAGAGTCAGAGAAGCCAGAATTCCCAGCTCCTCCAGGAATCCGCAAAAAAAATACAACCCGGATATTTGTAATGCCCCTAAAACTATGCTTTTTAGGAAGCAACAAATATCCGGGTTGCATTTTTGCAGTCATCTTACATAAATTTCATAAACATATTCAAAAAACGTAAATAATCATCATAATTAAAGAAGCGGTCAAGAATATCCTGCAGGGCATCCTGTTCAAGGGAATCCCACTGGCTGACAGAAAGGGAATTATCTATAGTGCCTGCATTGTAGGCAGCATTGCTGTTTGAACTTGCAGCAACGGCTGTTCCGTCCGGAAGAGTGACACCTTCCTGCATATAGCCGGTGATCTTGGCTACATAATTCTGGGTTTCTTTAAATGGAGGAATTCCACCGTATTTTGCTACGTTGCCGCTGCCTGCATTGTAGGCGGCAAGAGCAAGGGAGGTATCTCCGTTGTATTTATTTAAAAGCTCGCTGATATATTTGGCACCTGCCATAATATTCTGTTCCGGGTCATAAGGGTCGGTACAGCCAAAATAAGAAGCAGTGGAAGGCATTAGCTGCATGATGCCCATGGCTCCTGATTTGGAAGTGGCATTTGCCTGAAAATTGGATTCCTGCTTTGCCATGGCGGTCAGAAGAGAAACAGAGACACCATAGGTATCGGAGGCTTTTTGAAAGATAGATGCAAGGGAATTGTTGCCTGCATTATTTAAATAGGATTCAAAATTATTTACACCGTTTACAGAGGTTGTGGAAGCAGCGGTACTTCCAAGCGCAGCGGTAATCGGATCAATCTGCATGGATAGAACTCCTTTCATAATCTGAAATTCTTCTTTCTCATTAAGATGCGAATTCCAGGCTGTGTATTAAAATTACAATTTATTCTAGTATAGCATAAAAAACTTGTTTTTTGAAGTCTCATATTGTAGAGTTATTGTGTTTGATGTAGAAAGGGCAAATTAGAAAGAAGGATTACAGAATGAAACAAAATGGCTATGTCAAAGCAGTGAAGGCAGCATTTCCGTATACGATACCGGTATTGACAGGTTATCTTTTTATAGGAATTGCATTTGGCGTGATGTACCAGGAAAAAGGCTACAATTTTCTTTGGGCAATTCTGATGAGTATCTTGGTGTACGCCGGAAGCGGACAGTATCTGGCTGTTAATTTCTTTGCACCGGGAGTCAGTTTCCTGCAGATTATATTCTTAGAATTTATGGTAAATATCCGGCATGTCTTTTATGGACTGTCTTTAATAGAAAAATTCCGTGATATGGGAAAAAAGAAATTATATATGATTTTTTCCCTGACAGATGAGACCTATTCCTTATTCTTTATTACAAAAGTGCCGGAGGGCGTGGATGAGCACAAATTCCTATTTTCCATTGCGTTGTTAGACCAACTTTACTGGATTATTGGCTCTGCCATCGGAGCCATTGCCGGAACGCTGATTCCGTTTGACACAACGGGTATTGATTTTGCCATGACAGCATTGTTTGTCGTAATTTTTGTGGAGCAGTGGCTGACCAGCAGGAATCACTTGCCGGCGCTGACCGGAATTGCAGCATCCCTTATCTGCCTGCTTATCTTTGGCAGTGATAATTTCATTCTGCCATCCATGATTTGTATTATGATAATTCTTTTATCCGGTCGTAAGGTGATGGAAGAAAAGGAGGTAGCGGAAAATGCCGATTAGCGTGGAACGGTCGTTATTAATTATTGTGGTTTGCGGATTGGTTGTATTTACAACAAGGGCAATTCCGTTTGTATTATTCAGCGGGAAAAAAGAAATTCCGGAAATCGTAAAATATCTTGGAAAAGTGCTGCCGCCTGCAGTTGTGGGAATGCTTGTTATTTACTGCTTAAAGGCAGTAAATGTAGTGAAGTTTCCCTTTGGTCTGCCGGAATTTATTGCAGTTTTCGTAGTTATCGTTTTACATGTGTGGAAAAGAAATAATTTACTGAGCATCGGTGTGGGAACCGTGCTTTATATGGTGTTGATACAGACAGTATTTGCGTGATGTTAAAGAAATCTTAAAGACTTGGTGCCTTGGTTCTTAAAGGTTCATTCGATACAATAATGGTGTACTTGGAAAGGGGAAAAGAAAATGTATAACATATTGATATGTGATGATGAACCGGATATCGTGTCCGCGTTAAAAATCTATCTTGCATCGGATGGCTATGGAATTTACGAGGCTTATAACGGTCGGGAAGCAATTGAAATGATGCAGAAAACAGAGATACATCTTGTGCTCATGGATATTATGATGCCGGAAATGGACGGCATCCAGACCATGGTGAAGATTCGTGAGAACAGCAATGTCCCTGTGATTTTCCTGACTGCAAAAAGTGAAGACAACGATAAGGTTTTAGGACTTATGGTGGGAGCAGATGATTATATTACCAAGCCATTTAATCCGGTGGAGGTCCAGGCAAGAGTAAAATCCCAGCTGCGCCGTTATATGCAGCTGGGAGGTGGAAACATGACAAAGAAGAATCTTGCCATCGGTGGCATTGAATTAGATGACAGTGCCAAGGTTGTGACGCTGGACGGAGATGCGGTGAGTCTTACCCCTACAGAGTATGATATTTTGAAACTGTTTATGGAACAGCCCGGAGTTGTATTTTCTCCAAAGGATATCTATCGCAAAGTATGGAAAGATGCGCCGTTTGGCTCAGAAAGTACAGTGGCAGTGCATATTCGCCATCTTCGGGAAAAATTAGAGTATGACCCTGCAAATCCACGATATTTAAAAGTGGTGTGGGGACAGGGCTATAAGATGGAAAGAGGAAACACGCCATGAAAAAGAAAAAAAGAAGCATCAGAAGAGCAAGCGCAGTCATTGCATTTATTTTACTGACTTCAATTGCATTTTTATCTGCAGTATTTACGCTGGAAATGATAGACAGCCAGATCTATCGAAACAGCCAGAAGGAAACAGCGGCAGACTTTCAGGAGCAGATTGGTTCCTGTCTGGCAGCAGAAATTTTTTCAGACTTTGTAAATTATGATATAGAGGATGCGCGGTCTTGTGCATACAGCCTGGCTGATGAGACGAACTTTAATTTTTATGTATTTAAAAAGAGTGTAGATACTTCCGTGGAACGAATCTGTACCATAGAAAACGGAAATCTGGCAAGCGTCATTCCGGAATACATGGCAATCGTGGGAAATTATGACAGTTATTGTTATCCGGGAATTACCATAGATGTTTTAAACAGTCCGGAGCAGATATTTACGGAAGTAGAAGAACAGGATGCAAATCTTTCAAGAGGTGATATTTATGCAGTGGCATTCTTCCCGCTGGGGGATTTGACTTATCATGATGATTTGTATTTTAAAATGAAATATATTGATTTTGCATATAAGACCCGCTATGCAATCTTTGCGGTACTTGCAGTAAGTACAATTGGAGCAGTTATTTTACTGGTTACGCTGGTACGGACTGCCGGAAAGAAGGATGAAGAGGGCAGAATACAGAGAAGTTTTATCGATAAGATTCCGCTGGAACTCTATGGACTGATGCTTTATATCGTTGCAGCCTGTGTGGCAGGATTTTTTGGAAACATATGGGGATTTTACGGAACGGACATAGGCTCCTTTGCTGCCATTGTGATACTGGCAGTATTGACAGCAACCCTGCTTTTAGTATTTCTCATGAGCTGCTCAGTAAGGCATAAGACAAAGACGTTGTGGAGAAACACGCTGTTATGCCGGTTTGTAAAATGGCTGAAACAGGCATTGTCTTATATTAAAAAGCATATGCCGTTTATTTATAAAGGTGTAGTGATTGCACTGGGCATTACTTTCATAGAATTTATCGGTGTTCTGATGCTGGAAGACAGTTACAACTGGGAGTGGATTTTCCTGGTATTTCTGGTAGAAAAGGCAGCACTTTTCCTGATATTCTGCATCATACTGGCAAATCTCAATCAGTTGAAGCAGGGTGGTGAGAAGATTGCAGAGGGTGACTATGATTATCAGATGGACACCAGCCATATGCGTGGAGAATTTAAAAATTATGCAGAGCATCTGAATCAGATTGGAAGCGGAATGCAGACAGCACTGGATGAGCGGATGAAGAGCGAGCATTTTAAAACAGAGCTTATCACCAATGTATCCCATGACATTAAAACACCGCTTACTTCTATTATTAATTATGTGGATTTGCTGACCAAAGAGGATGTGGAAAATCCGAAGGTGCAGGAATACTTGGAAGTGCTGACACGACAGTCTGCCCGGTTAAAGAAATTAATTGAAGATTTAATTGAAGCATCCAAGGCATCCTCCGGTGTGTTAAAAGTCAACTGGGAAAAATGTGTGCCGGAGGTATTGTTGACACAGGCAGCGGGCGAATATGAGGAACGGCTGCAGGCAAAGAATTTAGAGCTTGTGATTCATCATCCCGAAGAAGAACTTTCTGTTCTGGCAGATGGAAGACATCTGTGGAGAGTTTTTGATAATCTGTTGAATAATATTTATAAATATGCACAGCCGGGAACCAGAGTTTATCTTGACTTAGAACAGGATGAGAGAAATGTTTCCATCGTGTTTCGAAATATTTCCAAGAGTCCTTTGCATATGACGGGAGAAGAACTGCAGGAACGCTTTGTCCGGGGAGACAGCTCCAGAAATACGGAAGGCAGCGGTCTTGGATTATCCATTGCCCAGAGCCTGACGGAGCTTATGCATGGAAGCTTCCACCTGTTAGTGGATGGAGATTTCTTTAAGGTAACGCTGACCTTTCCGCGCAACACAGAAAATGCATAAAAATTACTTTGACGGGTTGACAAGTCACAGTGGGAATTTTAGAATACTACTTAGCTGAGGCGTGAAGGAGACTAACTATTATGAAGAAAGAACCATTTGTGACAAAAGAACAGATTGAAGAAATTGTAAAGACATATCCAACCCCGTTTCACCTTTATGATGAAAAAGGCATCCGTGAAAATGCAAAGGCAGTAAAAGAAGCATTTGCATGGAATCCGGGATTCCGTGAGTATTTTGCAGTAAAAGCAACTCCGAACCCATTTATCTTAAATATTTTAAAAGAGTATGACTGCGGCTGCGACTGTGCATCCCAGACAGAGCTGATGTTAGCTGATTCCCAGGGATTTGACGGAAAGCATATTATGTTTTCTTCCAATGATACCCCTGCATATGAATATAAATTTGCAGACAAGATTGGCGCAATCATCAATCTGGATGACTTTACCCATATCGACTTCTTAGAGAAGACAATCGGTAAGATTCCAGAGACCATCAGCTGCAGATATAATCCGGGCGGAGTGTTCAAAATGAGCAACGGTATCATGGATAACCCGGGAGATGCAAAATACGGATTTACAACAGAGCAGTTATTTGAAGGCTTTAAGATTTTAAAAGAAAAAGGTGCAAAGAATTTTGGTATTCATGCATTCTTAGCAAGTAATACCGTAACCAACGAGTATTATCCGATGCTTGCAAAACAGCTTTTTGAAGTAGCTGTTAAATTAAAAGAAGAAGTAGGCTGCCATATCAGCTTTATCAACCTTTCCGGTGGAGTTGGTGTGAACTATACACCAGACCAGGAACCAAACGACATCCGTGTTATCGGCGAAGGCGTACACAAGGTTTATGATGAAATTTTAGTTCCGGCAGGTATGGGTGATGTAGCTATCTATACTGAGATGGGCCGTTTTATGTTAGCACCTTATGGATGCCTTGTGACGCAGGCAATTCATGAGAAACATACACACAAGGAATACATTGGTGTGGATGCATGTGCAGTAAACCTGATGCGTCCTGCAATGTATGGTGCATATCATCACATTACCGTGCTGGGCAAGGACAACAGCGTATGCGACCACAAATATGATGTAACCGGTTCTCTTTGTGAGAACAACGATAAATTTGCCGTAGACCGTATGTTACCGAAGATTGACATGGGCGATTATCTGGTAATTCATGATACCGGAGCACATGGTTATTCCATGGGTTATAACTACAATGGTAAATTAAAATCCGCTGAGTTACTTTTGAAGGAAGATGGCTCCGTACAGCTTATCCGTCGTGCAGAGACACCGAAGGATTATTTTGCAACATTTGACTGCTTTGACATTTTGAAAAATATGAAAGACCCGGAAAAATAAACTTGCAATCTATTAGAAAATATGATAAACTTTCATTTGTTCGGTTCGACTGAACCGAATAAATGCCGGCGTGTCGGAATGGCAGACGAGGCAGACTCAAAATCTGTTGTGGGCAACCACGTGCGGGTTCAAGTCCCGCTGCCGGCATTAATATTTTGGAAAAGAATCGACTACTGGTCGGTTCTTTTTTTACGCGAGTAGCGAGGAAATTGCAAAGCGTGTTTCCCATAGTTACGCGAATAGAAGGTAAGGAGAATCACATGGAACAGACCAATGACAGAACATTTTTAGAAACAGAACCGGTAGGAAAGCTGTTATTAAAGCTGGCATTGCCTACCGTTGCAGCCCAGTTGATTAATATGATGTATAACATAGTAGACCGTATGTATATCGGCCATATTCCGGGGGATGGTGCAATGGCACTGACCGGAGTCGGTGTATGCATGCCGCTGATTATGGTAGTATCTGCGTTTGCAGCACTGATTAGTAATGGTGGTGCACCACGGGCAACCATATTTATGGGAAAGGGAGAGAAGGACAAGGCGGAAAAAACGCTGGGGAACTGTTTTTGCACCCAGATTATTGTATCACTGATACTGACTGCATTTCTGCTGGCGGGAAACAGAGGTTTTCTTCTGGCATTTGGAGCCAGCGAAAATACAATTTCTTTTGCTACTGATTATATGAATATTTATGCCATAGGAACGATTTTTGTGCAGTTGACTCTGGGGATGAATGCATTTATTACGGCGCAGGGATTTGCCAGAACCGGTATGCTGTCGGTACTGATTGGTGCAGTGATTAATATTGCACTGGATCCGGTATTTATCTTTGGCTTTGGCATGGGTGTAAAAGGAGCAGCACTGGCAACAGTTCTTTCCCAGGCATGTTCCTGTATCTGGGTGCTGGCTTTTTTATGTGGAAAGAAAACGCATCTTCGCTTGAAAGGAAAAAATATGATATTGCAGGCAAATATTATTTGGCCGAGTATTGCACTTGGAACAGCAATGTTTATTATGCAGGCAAGCGAGAGCGTGATTTCAGTCTGCTTTAATTCTTCGTTATTACGATATGGCGGAGATATGGCAGTAGGAGCCATGACCATATTAACCAGTGTCATGCAGTTTGCACTACTTCCGTTACAGGGATTGGGTCAGGGAGCGCAGCCGATTATCAGCTATAATTATGGAGCCAAAAGAGCAGACAGGGTAAAAGAAGCCTATTTCTTATTACTGAAAATTGATGTAGGATTTTCCTTTGCTTTGTGGGTACTGGTGATGGCATTTCCAAGAGCATTTGCAGCCATGTTTACTTCAGATGCGGCACTGATTGCATATACGGGAAATGCACTTCGGATTTATCTTATGGCAATTCTGATATTCGGAATCCAGATGGCGTGTCAGATGGCATTTACATCACTGGGAAAAGCAGTATCTTCCATTATTGTAGCGGTGATGCGTAAATTCGTATTATTACTGCCACTTATTTATATTATGCCACACATTTTTACCGGCAATCAGGCAATGGCAGTTTATATGGCAGAGCCGGTAGCGGATGTGCTGGCGGTAAGCTTTACGTCTGTACTGTTCTATTTCCAGTTCCGCAAGGTGCTGCGTCAGATAGAAGGGTAGTGAGAAGTGAATGAAATTGCATAAATAGAAAAATGTAGAAAAGGGGCTGTAAAAAAACTCCCCTAGAAAAAAATCGCCCAGACCGTGAGGTCT